>VAPA010417682.1_pt1 | contig 19584 bp, 16 predicted proteins | sample 3395041 | NCBI WGS metagenome assembly VAPA01 (sample SAMN08290432, study PRJNA428436) | hydrothermal vent metagenome | isolation source: Deep-sea hydrothermal vent chimney | place: Indian Ocean: Southwest Indian Ridge | depth 1973 m m
ACTCATAATTAACAGGAGAATCGGGAAAATATAAATTCGGAATCGCCTAATCGTCATCGTGTTATCAGGTGGATATTTAAATTTCAATTTACACAACCCTCACATAAACCAAACAACTGCAGCCAGTGATCTTCCACTCTGTAACCGGTCTGGTCTTCTATGGTAGAGATATATGCACCCATTTGTTCACTGCCTTCAATGACGCGCACATGGCCGCAATCCTTACAGATCAGGTAGTGTTTGTGGCCCTCCTGAGTTGGCCAGATCCCGTGGCAGCCTCCGGGTTGGTGAATTTGTTGAATTAAACCCAGGTCATCCAGCATGTCCAGGGTCCTGTATACACTGGCAATGCCTGGAGGGTCAGTTAGTTTGAGAGTGTTCCGGTATATTTCCTGGGGGGTCAATGGTACCTTAGTTGAAGCTACAATTTCCATCACCTGGGTTCGGGGGCGGGTAACTCGGTAGCCATGCTGCCTGAGAGAATTCTCCCAGATATCAAGAACGTTTTTGGTATCAGAGGCTGTCATATCTTATACCCTTATTGATAATGATAATTATTATCAATAAGGGTATTATAAACCCGTTATTAGCGCTGTCAAGTTCATACGATACATATTGGACAACACTTGATACCTGATCTGATCCAGATCTGTATTATTTGCGTCTCCAACCCGTAATTCTGAAGAATAACAAGAAATATCCAGATTGCCCGACCATTAATGGCCGGGCTGAGAACTTCGCCCCACCGGGGCTTTCACAAGACGCTATCTATTCAACTCAAACCAGGATTTTATGGATCCAGCCGCATGATGGTATTTCTGTTTAGCAACATATTTTGTCAGTTTTGGGACCATAAACTCAGTGATTGTGAAAATTGAGTACCCCGATTTCCAGTAGAATTGATCTTCACCAACCTCTGATTTATTTAGTCGGGTTGAAGATGATCTTTTGATTTTCCCGACATACTGGGAGACAGTTATAGTTCTTGGGATGTGCGCCACTAAATGAACATGGTCAGCTGTTCCATTCAACGCGTATACATACCCCCCTAAACCAATTGCCCGACCATCAATGGCCGGGCTGAAAAATGCACTGCAACCTGCGAATTGTCATTCCGAGCCATAGCGAGGAATCCATATGGACATCGAATGCGAATTGATTTGGTATGTCATGAGCAATGGCTGGTTTGATGGATCCTTCCCCTTCGACTAACCCGTCCCGAGTGGAATCGAGGGACTCAGGGTCAGGATGACAATCAGGGACTTGGTGAATTTGTCGCCACTTAAAACAAAAAGGGCGACTCGTTCCTTCGACTTCGCTCAGGACAGGCAGGTCGCCCTTTCATATGTTGAGAAAAAACCCAGGATGTTGGAATCTTTATCTATTCACTAATTGGGTACAGGAGTCAAAGTTGAGATAGATCCAGGAGTACCAGCCGGACCATCCTCCCCTTCCTCTGTGGGCACCGGGGTGACCAGGTTGACCCGGACTAAAAGGATTTGACCCGGGAAAATCGCGTTGGGATCTTCCAAATCGTTATATTCCAGAATGTCCTCTACAGTACTGCGCAGGGCAACGGCAATGGATCCCACCGAATCACCCGGCCTGACCATGTATTCCACCCGGAAACCAGGTAGGACATCAAAGGGTATTGGCGTAGGTGTGGGAACTGTTGCTCCCGGAGCCGGTACGAGAACTTCATCACCGACAAAGAGAATAGGGTTTGACATATCAAGGTTTAAGCGATCTTCCCCAGCATTATAAACAAGCAGGGTAAAGATATCCATATCAAATCGCTCGGCAATTGACGAAAAAGTGTCATCTTCTTCAGCAATATAAATGACTGCCCCGGACCTGGTTGGGGTCGGGCTGGGTGCCGGAGTATCTGTAGGCAAAGATTCAGTCGGAGTCAGGGTTATTGTCGCAGTTGGTGGTACAGGACTGGGAGTAAAGGTAATTGTTGGTGTGGGTGTTTTTGAGGCGAATATGGAACCAAAACTTATCTGGGTTCCTGATAGCCAGAAAATCAGAAATGCAGCACCTAAAATGATCAGCACCGCGGTCCCAACAAAGAGCGCAATATTACCCCCGGATTTATTCTTGCGTTTCCGATAAGAGTTGATAATATCTTTGGTCGAATCTTGTTTACTCATAAGATCTTATCCTTCCTGCATTGAGCAACCATTGTACCACTTTGCCTATCTGGGCCTGGAAAAGCTCAATCCGGTTGAATTCGAGTCAATTAATTACATTCTACCTTATTTTCAGACGCATAACTCACATCGCAAATCAGCGATGGATCCTGAGGGCATCCCAAACTGCCAGATTCTCCCCGGAATTGGTATTTGCGACAACGATCAGGAAAATCTGAACGGTTTCACCCTTATAATCATCCAGATCTATCTCAAATGATCTCATTTTCCTGTCACAAACCTCATTCCATTCCCCGAGCATTACCAGGGTCGAGGGATCACCACCGCGCATCAAGTGGATCCTGTAATCCACATCACCGTCCCCACAATTGCCATTTGCTTTCTGTGTCAGTCCTACCCTGCCAAATAATAAATCCCCACCATTAACTTTATAATCTGGAAAACGGCCAATTATATATTTGCCTTTGCCTTGAGGAGGGTAGGTTACCAGTAAAATTCCGGAAATGCGGCCACCTTCCAGTAATTGATCATCGAGCAGGGCAACATAAGGGTCCGCCGGATCACCAGGATCATCAAAGTTGAGGGTCATTCCTCCCAGGTCAATAAAATCAACCGGCGTGGAACCACTGCCCCAGGCAGCTTCGTCTGCCCGGGAATTAAATTCCATCATAGTGCCGGCACCTTCTACAACATTGATTTTTACCCAGAATGCTTTCGAAAACTCACCGACTCCAAAGCCGTCTCCCTTGACATTACGAACTTTCCAATTTCCCTGGTAAGAGCCTGTCTCCAGGGGAGCAACCAATTCCACAGATATATCCATGGAATCTCCAGGTTGAATTGTTTCGGAAGTCAATTCCTGTGATGATGGGCCGCCCATTATATCCCCGCTTTCGAAATAGAGCAGATAACCAATCGTCCATGGACATGAACCCGCATTCTGGATCCGCCAGGTTTTAGTAAAATGCTCTCCGGGCGCCAAATCCATTTCATCGGGTATAGTCACATCTTTGATGAACTTTACCTGATCGCAGGCCCGAGAAGTTTCAGGCGCTGACCCCTCAGGAGTATAGGACGGAATATTGTCTGGGGAGCTGGCAGCCGGAGCAGGAGTTCCCTGGGATTCTGATAGTTCCCAAGTTCCTTGGGGATTTCCTATCCCTGCCCCCGTCATCTGGACAGATAGAGTCAGGGCTGCTTCAGTATATAACGCACCGGGTTTTCCCTCAGGTACAGGATTTTCCTGAGGAAGCTGACAGGCACCTAGAAGAAAAACCATGAGACTGATGAGTATCAATTTTTTAGTCATCGCGGTAAACCTGGGATAATATTCTCTGGTTGTATTGTACCGAATTCCAGGCTGAGAAGGGAAGAGAAACAGGGTCTTCTTTCTATCAAGTTATGTTTGAGGAGGAAGACTCACGACCAGATCCCCTGATCAGATCCAGCGAGTGCTGGAGATATTTATCGATAGGATAGGAGTAAGCTTCATTCAATTCAACCCAGACATATTCCTGGGCTTCATCATTAAGAATTACCTGATCTCCTTTTACACGGCAGATAAAATCAAAAAATATGTAGTGCTTTTTCTCCCAGAAACTTTCATCGTAAATAAATTCCTGGTAGCATAAAAACTCCGCCTCGATCAATTCCAATCCGGTTTCCTCCCGAATTTCACGATTGAGAGCATCTAATAATTTTTCCCCCATTTCAACATGGCCGCCAGGTATGGTGTAATTCCCTTTCCATTTATGCGTTTTCACCAATAACAACTGGTCGTTTTCATTAAAGATCAATGCGCCAACGGTTGGCTCGGGAAATTGTTGACTCTTCTTCATATAAATACCTATTGAATTCACCTTGCATAAATGCAGAATTATCCGGACAGGCTTCCCTGCATCGACCAGGGTCCCGTCCAGGTAATGGACACATTGCATATCTTGCCTATTAAATCCTGATCACTTTCAACAAATACTAATTTATTGGTAGGAGTTCTGCCCCGCCAGCGGCCTTTTTGTTCTCCCTCGAAGAGAACTTCAACTGTTTGATCAAGATATTTCTGATTGATTTCAGCAGCAATTTTTTCCTGGAGGGTTTCAATCTGCCTGAACCGGATCCATTTTTCTTCATCAGTCACGTCATCTTCCATTTTTCGGGCTGCAGTGGTTCCCGGGCGTACTGAATAACGTGCCAGGTGAACCACATCGAGCCTTAACTCATCCAAAAGATCATAGGTGCTTTGAAATTGTTCAGCAGTCTCTCCCGGAAATCCTACAATTACATCAGTGGCAATACTAGATCCGGGAATTCTTTCTCGTATATCGCCAACCAGCTGCCTGTACTCCTCAACAGAATATTCCCGTTTCATATTCGTTAAGACCTGATCGTGACCAGCTTGATGGGGAACTTCAATGTGAGGCATCACCTTGGGCAGGTCAGCTACCGTATCCATCAAATCATGACTGAACCAGTTAGGATGTGAAGTTAAGAAACGGATCCTCTTTAATCCTTCAATCTCGTGAGTGAGCTCCAGCAGCCGGGACAGGGAAGTTTTTTCCGGCAGATCCAAACCATAACGATCAACTATTTGTCCCAGCAAAGTTATTTCCTTCACTCCCTGGGAAACCAGTGATCGGACCTCATTGATGACATCCTCAACCGGTCGGCTGCGTTCAATACCACGCCGGTAAGGAATAATACAGTAGGTGCAAGCATGGGAACAACCCAGGACCACCGGAACAAAAGCAGATACCAGCTGATCTTGGTCAGCTTCGGGCAATGTGAGTTCCCCGTCCATAAACGCAAATCGTCGAGATGTTGCTTCCTGCTGCCAGGCCTTGGTTTCTTCCTGGTTAAGATAGGACATCAATGGACCCGGATCTGAGGGAGCCGAAAATACATCCACGTGTGGGAATTGGGCTTCCAATTCCTCAGTGCCCTTGATCCCTACCAGGCAGCCCATCACATTGATAACAACATTCGGACGGCTTTTCTTGAGGTTTTTAAGAGAGCTTATCCTGCCCACGGCGCTGTCCTCAGCACTTTGGCGGACCACGCAGGTATTCAGAACAACTACATCAGCATCTTCTGCCCGTTCTGTTGATTGATAGTTTAATCCTTCCAGGGCTGATGAAACACGGCGGGAATCAGCCACATTCATCTGACAGCCGGAAGTCCAGATATGATATTTCATGGGTGCCATTATATCGGTTGATGGTTCAGCGTCAAGTAGGGACGAAGTTCCTTTAAGGGACTTTGTCTCTCAAAAACAAAAATCACCCCTCGGGAATTTTCTACATTTCCCGGGGAGCGAAACGATAGGTTTGAATAATAAATTTTCTTAGAATCCGATCAATCCAGGGTCAAGTTTGCTTCCTGGATCAATATTCTTTCAAGGGCCATGGTATGACTGCAGCGTTCTCTGGTTTGGAAAAAATCACAATCACAAGTCCATTTACCATCCTGGAACGATATCAAGTGGGGATTATTATGTCCCTGAAAGGTCACTGATAAAGAATTGATCTTAATTCGTTCTCGCTCGATGGCATATTGTTTTGATTTTTGAATTTTCCCAATCATTCCAGAATCCATTTTATTCCCTCCACGTCTGAAAATAAAAAGCACGCGACCTGATGGCGCGTGCTGTAATTCCTAAAATTCAACTATTCTTTTTGAGTTATCCTTTCCCATAATGGACCGCCTTTAGTTCTTCCCAAGTATAAGCTTAGATCAAAAGAAAGTCAATATTTAGCTGCCCCGCGACCTAAACCCGGACATTTTTCCAGGCATCAAAGAGGATATTCATAAATAGATCATAATCTGTGATCAAGGCCGGCATATTTACGCCAGCCCCCCTGTTGGTCTCAACCAGAATCAAGGTGCCATCTTCCAGATCGGAAATGGAAGATCGCATCGTAACCCGGTGTTCATTAAATAGCTTGGGGCAGGAGATATAAATGGCTGGCAGTAGATCCCAGAGATAAAAATTGCCAAGGCCTGTGAAAACCGCATGCAAAATTAACCAATTGCGCACTATCCGGCGGGTTTTCACACTCCAGAAAGCGAGTTTTTTTAGATCGCTCCAGGTAAAAGGGGCCTGCATACAAATCTGAGCAGTCATTAAGGTAACTTGTGTGGGAGCGTTTAGCACCAGGTAAGAGGCTTCCGGGTCGGCTGAGAGATTCAGCTCATTAACAACTCGCCGGCCCATCTTTACCGGACGCAAGTATCCCCCCATGCAGACAATGCTTTTTAAGTTGTTGAAAAAACCCGAGTCAAGTTCCTGGGCAGCTCTCAGATTACCCAGAGGTCCAGTTGCCAATAAATTAATTTCGCCGGGATAGGCTGAAGCCATTTCGATCAGGAAACGGGCCGCCTCCGTTGTACCTTCTCCCCTGCTTCCGGCTCCCTGTTTGACAGGCAGGTCATTCAACCCCAGACCTGCAGCAAGCTGGGTGGTCTGTTTATGAACCTGATCAATAGTTCCGTTGCCAAAGGTAGTTGTGATACCCAATAGATCAATATCTGTTCTTCCCAACAGATAGAACAAGGCCAGACCATCATCGATCTCCTTGGTTCTAAGCCCCAGTGTGTTATCACAATCAAAAATCACCCGTTCCATAACAACCCCTTCACCTTGACTTCAGGCTATCTGCTCGTGAGCTTCTCCCCGGGTCACCAAAGTCATGGCTATCAAACCCAGGACAAAGAACGCCGGCCCAGATAAAAAGATCGTCTTGAAATTGCTGTCAAACATGTCAATGACTGCACCCATCATCAAGGGCGCAAAGGCAGCACCAACCTGTGAGGCAAAATAATACAGGCCGGTGTAGGTTCCGAGCAGGCGTTCATCTTCAGTCGTATCGATCACCATCGGTAGCGTATTGACGTTAATTAATGCCCAGCCAATTCCGCTGATTGCCAGAACAATACCGATCTGGGTGGCTGAAGTCACAAAATAACCCAGCAGCATGTCCAGACCAAAGAGCAGGATACCGGCGATGATGGTCTTCCGCCGCCCATATTTTGCGCCAATAAATCCCGCCGGGATCGTGAATAGAATAAAGGTCACGCCCGCCAGGCCAAACAGAGTGGGCGCTAAACCTTCACTGACTCCCAGTTCATTGATCGCGTAAGATGTAAAGAATGTGCCAATTCCTTCATAAGCGATAAATAACAGGAAGATCGCTACCAGCAGGGAAAACAAACTCCGGCGGTATTTTTTGGGGATGACCGAAACTCCCTTTAACCCGCCGACTGCCTGTTCCTCTTCGCTCTGCTGGTGATCCTCTGGGTGAGGTAAATCCTCTGTTTTGGGTTCTTTGGTGGTCAAGAAAGGCAATCCCACTGCCAGGATCAAGATAGCTGCGCCGCCCAGAAAGGGATAGAGCGGATTGATATCAAACAACAAAGCCAATCCAAAAGCACCAATAATAAAACCGATCCCACCCATGAAGTTAATCACACCATTGGCTTTACTGCGCAGCGGTGAAGGGATTAAGTCCGGCATCAGGGAAATTATCGGGGTCCTTAGAATAGCCATGGCAAGCAGAACCACCGCAGTGGCAATCATAAACAATGTGAACGGGCCCATATTCTCAGAAATAACTCCATTGAATTCAGGATTGATCATACCTGCTGCCAGCGGCATTAGAATAAATGCCAGGGCAGCCAGGGGCGCAGCTGTGATGATAAAGGGATAACGCCGGCCAATACGGGTCCGAATGCGATCACTCCAAATACCGATCATAGGCAGGATTAAAATCGCAGCCAGGTTATCAATCCCCATAATGGCGCCGGTTGCGGTTGCGTTTAATCCAAATCCCAGCACATCTCTAGAACTTGCAAAGCCGGGATGTCCTGTCTGAAGAAAGATAGGCACAAAGGCGTTATACAGCTGCCAGATCACCATGGTGCCTAGAAATCCAAAGCCGATCATGAATGTCTTTTTCCAGTCAAGTTTCATTGCAATCCTCCAGAGATGTCCGTATGCAAAAAAAAATTAGCAGGAAATTACCACTGTCATTGCGAGGAAGCCGCAGGCTGACGCGGCAATCCCCTGTCGAACAAAAAACTATTGCCAGCCCCTCAACTTGTTAGGAGATTGCTTCGGGTTCCTTCGATACACGCTAAAGTGTTACTCAGGATTCCCTCGCAATGACAGTATCAAGCCAATCAACCCATAAACATTCGACAGTCAACTTTAAGTAAATTAATTTTTATACTTCATCCAGATCAAGGTCCTGGTTGGTTTAAACCAGTGAGTTTCCAGGCTTAGATTGGTTTTTCTTTTGGGGAAATTCAATCTGAGGGCTCTTTTCTGACCGGGAGAATACATCCAAACCGGCAGGAAGGCATCAAGCAATACACCTTCGGTTTCCGCAGAAGACGCAATCCACAGCCAGTCCGCGAATGTTTTGGATGACTGCCAGGAAGCCACACCGATCAATTCTTTGCCGGCCGTGATTGACCATTGGGATATTTTTGGATCAATCAGCAATAACCTCGACAAAGCTCCAGGCAAGCCACCCCGTAGATACTCAGGCCGGATGGGAAGGTGCCAGCGAACCTCGGGGGGGTAATTATTTTCCAGCCATTTGCGCTGTTGGGGCCAATGACCGGCCCGATGGGATTCTACTGAAAATTCAGGAATCTGCCAGGATAAAAACTCCTTGGGTAGGTCGCGGGGTTTTAAGATCCAGGTTGTTCTGCGGGAAATTTCCTGAAAACCATGCCGGAGATAAAGGTCAACAGCCCCTTGGTTTCCTTCATCCACCTGCAACCAGATCCCATCCAGTCGCCGCGGAACAAGGAAGTCCAACGCCTTGCGAACCAGAGATCTGGCAATTCCTTTGCGCTGGTAATCCGGGTGCACAGCTACATTGGCGATCATGTAATAATGTTTACTGCCAATATGATAGGGAATAAGACTCAGGTTACCAATGATTTCCCCATCTTCTTCCCAGACATATCCAGTGAACGGCATGGATACCCGGCCTGCCATTTGATAAGCCCAATCCTGGAAGCGCTGGTTGCGAGCTGAGGAACGCATTTTTTGCAGCAAGGCTTTTCCATCAGAAGTCAGGCGATCAGCAAAACATAGCTCAACCAGATCTGACACGGAAAGCAAATCTGTTCTGACATCAAAGGCCCGGATCGGGGTGGGATCATTATGTCTCAAGATACTAACAGCCATGGGCTTGATTTTACCATTGGGGGATTGCCAGCGCTTATGTTATGCGATTATCAATGTGAGCAGGATTTCCGATCATTATTCACTCAATAAGTAATGCCGTAGGCTTAGAAATCTAAACCGCCCCAGGGGCGGTTTCTATGAGAACGCAACACATATTTGTTTATGATTTTGCCAATCGATCAAATCAAAAGAAATCAGCCCGCGATTTTAATCGTTGTGTGATTAATATTGACGAGCTTCAGTTCGATCATTCCGAGTACAGCGAAGACGAAGGGCGACCGAAGCAATCTTCTTATGAGTTGAGAATGTTTATTTATACAGGGGATTGCCACGCTCCCCTCTATTTCATTCAGGGTTGCTTTTAATGACAATTAGATCTCAATCGTTATCGTCACCGGGCCGTCATTGAGAATTTCAACCAGCATATGAGCGCCAAATTCACCTTGTTCGGTCGGCACACCCAGGTCCTGGAGGCAGGATGCAAAATATGCGGCCAGCGGTCTGGCAATCTCAGGAGGAGCAGCTTTTGTAAAGGAAGGCCGGTGTCCCCGACTGGTATCGGCAAAAAGAGTAAACTGTGGCACGACAAGGGCGCTGCCGCCGACATCAAGCAAGGATAGATTCATTTTTCCCTGGTCGTCCGGGAAAATTCTCAGTTGAGCTGTTTTTTTAGCTAATGCTTGAGCCACTTTACGGGTGTCATCTGGTCCTACACCCAGCAAAACCACCAATCCCCGGGTGATTTCAGCAATTTGTACTCCACTCACTGATACGCTGCCCCGGCTGACCCGCTGAAGAACCGCTTTCATTATCTGTCCTCAGCTCCTAAAAAATCCAATTGCAGCCCGGACCTCTTCCATGGTTTCTGAAGCGATCACCCGGGCTCGTTTGGCGCCGTCAAGCAAAATGTCACGCACCTTGTCAGGATCTTTTTCCAATTCCGCTCGTTTAGCCCGGAAAGGTTCCAGGTGTTTGTTGAGATTGGCAGCTAATTTGCGTTTACAGTCAACGCAGCCAATTTCCGCCACCCGGCAGTCCCGGTTGATCTCCTCCACTTCGCCAGAGCTTGAAAAAATCTTGTGCAGAGTGTAAACATTACAGATATCCGGATTGCCAGGGTCAGTCCGTTTAATACGTTGGGGATCAGTCATCATCTTCATGACTCGTTTTTCTGTTTCCTCTGGTGTGGCAGCCAGGTCGATGTGATTATTAAGGCTCTTGCTCATTTTCCTCACACCATCAATACCCAACACTTTGGGAATTTCCGTCACCTTGGCTTGCGGCTCCACTAAAATATCTGTCTGGAAGTGGTGATTAAACGACCTGACCACTTCTCTGGCAAATTCCAGGTGAGGTATCTGGTCAGTCCCAACTGGCACGGTGTCTGCTTTATAAAGCAGGATATCAGCGGACATCAATACCGGATAACCAACCAAACCATAATTGACATTATCGGGGTTATCCCGGACCTTCTCTTTAAAGGTGGGCAAAGCAGTCAATTTTCCAAGCGGTGTCACCATAGACAGGATGGTATGCAGCTCCATCACTTCTGGCACATGAGACTGCACAAAGATGATGCTTTCTTTGGGATCCATACCTGCTGCCAGCCAGTCAAGAGTCATCTCCAGGGTGTTGAGCTCCAGGTCCCGGGTGGTTTCAATGGTTGTTAAAGCGTGCACGTCCACAACACAATAAACACAGCGATAATCCTTCTGTAGCGCCACATAGTTCTTGATAGCGCCCAGATAGTTACCCAGGTGCTGGCGGCCAGTTGGCCTAGCACCTGAAAACACCCTGCCGAGTTTTTCAGCCATTAATGATCACTCCTTGATGTACTTTTCAAACAGCTCGAGGATTTCGGGAGGATCAGCGTGTCGACCTGTTTCCAGTTTTGAATAAATTAAATCGCCATTTATCATGATCTCATAAGCTCCTCCATCACTTGGAATCAGCTCAATATCAGCGATAATATCTTTGTAATTCTTTTTTAAGGCACCCTCCAAACTGAGGGCTCTGGGAATATAGTTTCAAGGCACACAATATTCGATGGAAATCTTGTACATACACTTCCTCCATTTTAGTATCGCAACCTAGTATAACGCAAATTTTATGGATTATGATCAAACTGGAATTAAAAAATCAGGCCTGCAGTGTATCCTGCAGGCCTGATGCATATGTGCCCGTAATCAACCTAATACTTATCATAATGTTCACGTGTCGTAATTGATCCTGTCGGAACCCTCGGGGTCCAGATAACCAATCTTTACTATTTTGAATATCGGTGAGATCGACTTCAATATAAGAATCAAATATCTCCGGTTATTTCAACCTTGGTCAGGGTTTCTAGATCCAGTTCTTGAGGACTCTGCTGATCTTCCTGATAATCTTCTTCAATCAGATCCAAAAATACTTTTACAACTCGTGGATCAAAATGTTTTCCGGATTGTTTTTTCATATGGAGCAGTGCCTCAGATCTTGTAAAGGCTTTCCGATAAGGCCGGCCGGACTGTAAAGCATCCCAAACATCCACCACTGCAAATATTCTGGCTGGCAAAGGGATGTCTTCGCTTTCTATTCCATGAGGATAACCATTTCCATCCCAGCGTTCGTGGTGATAGAGTGGTATATCAAGAGCGGAACCCAATCCATCGATGGGTTGGAGCAATTCATAAGCATCAAGAGGGTGCCGTCCTATCTGCTTCCTTTCCTCTTTAGTCAGTCTGCCGTTCTTTAACAATATTTGGTCAGGGATGCCCATCTTGCCAATATCATGCAGCAGCGCCCCTCTCTGAAGATCAATCAAAGTATCTCCTTCCAGTCCCAGTTTGGCAGCCAGCTTCATCGTTAATTCCTCAACCCGGCGCCAATGTCCTTCCGATTCAATACCTCTCAATTCCATGGCTTGTGCCCATCCCCTAATAATGGCGTCAAAGCCAAGGGTGATTTTGTTTCGAGACCGTATTAAATCATCATGGAGATTTTGATTATCAATCGCCAGGGCAGCCAACCCAGCTATCATTTCCAAAAGATCGATCCAATCCTGACCTGGATCAAGTTTTTCGCGGTGAAAAATTTCCAATACGCCAACTATCCGATTTTTAGCATGCAGCGGAACTGCAAAATAGGATACAAAACCTTCGGAATTAAAATCAGCTGACCTGTTATCTTTCCGATCATCTTTGGACAAATCAAGAACTTGAACCATTTTCTTCGTTTCGGCTGCCTGTCCGGCTAAACCTTCCCCGATCTCCAGGTCTGTATGTTGTAAGATGTTCTCTCGGAAACCGGTTTGAGTAATAAATTTGAGTGATTTTAAGATAGGATGAAAATACAAGATATCAGCTGCGTGAACGCCCAATTCCCCGACCAGGTTATCAACGAGAATATCCAGCGTAGAAGGCAGGGAAAGGTTCTCCAAGATCACTTGCTCAATACGCTGAAGACTGGACAGTTTTTTTACCAGCACCTGAGATTCCTGGAACAGATAGGCTTTCTGCAAACCTATTGCCACAACATTGGCCATTCTGGTTATCAATAACAGGTCGGCATTATTGAAGCTGTCAGCTTGCCGGCTGAGCAGCTGCAGCACAGCGATCACCTTGTCATCAACAACTACTGGAGCAAGCAGGGTGGCACAGTTACCATCATCATCCCCTCCTAGATCATTTTCATCCCGGTATTGCGCTAATCTATCAATAATTAGAGGTACCTTGTCATTTAGAAATTGATGTCTAAGGTCTTGATCAAGACTGTCAAATCGGTCCCGATTGTTTTCATTAACTTCGGCCGGATTGCTCCTATCCCAAACATATTCAAGTTGGATAAGTTTCCGGGACTGGTCATACTTAAAAATGTTCGAGCCATCTGCTTTGATTAACTCTTGTGCATGGATGGCAATACTATGATACATATCCTCTAGTTTCAGACTGGTTCCCATCTCTATGGCCAGATCATCAATAAGCTCTTGCTGTATCCTGGTTTGTTCCTTTTCATCCTCTGCCAGTAATTTATCGGTGATATCGTGGATAAAACCCTGGTAACCAACCAGTTTTCCGCCAATTTCATAAGGTGTTGCGGATACCAAAGTTTCAATTTTGCTACCATCTTTTTTCTTGAATTTGAGGGGATAATCTTTTAGGAATCCTTCCTGTTCAATTACTTTCATATATTCTGCTCGGTCTTCAGAATTCCAGAACAAATCCATCACGCTATCATTCCAGATTTGCTCCTCGTCCTGATACTCAAACAGCCTCAGGGTGGATTCGTTCATATCAATCCAGCGTCCGTTTGTTGATGTGACAAACATAGCATCCTTGGAGGTCTGGAAGAATCTGCGGTAGATTTCCCTGCTCTCTTTCAAATCCTCCAACGCCTGGGTTCGGTATAGGGTCTCCTCTGTTAATCGCTGGTTAGACTCAATTAATACATGGGTTCGGTCAGCAACAATCTCTTCCAGATTTTGCTGATATTCTTGGGCTTGTTTATCTTTTTCCAATCGCAGGAGTGTCCTCTCAATAGAGTTCATTAATTCAGGCAGGTAATCATTGTGTGAGTCTGCGAGAATACAATCCGTTGCCCCGAATTTAAAGGCTTGCAACGCAATCTTCTCCCCTCCTTGCCGGGTTATCATTATCCAGGGAAGATCCTCTACATCAGCAACAAGGTCAAAGGCAGTGAAATCTCCAATTTTATACTCTGTCAGAATTAAATCGATATCCATCGATCCGAGGATTTTCCTGGCTTCTTTTAGAGTTCTCACAGAGTGAAGTTGATAAGATTTGGATTTTTCAGTAATATGATCAGATAAAGCTCCCTGATCATTATTACCATCAACACTCAGAATATTAAATTTTGGCTTCATAGGTTTATCCTATTCATAATGTGCTTTCATTCTCTTCAACAAAACATTTAACAGACAATATACCTTTCAGTAATATTGCCGCTAGGTGTCGTTAAATTAAAATTCTTCAAATCAGTATTCAGTATATAAAAAGTAATCCTAAATGCAATCTCACCAGATTACAAAAATGTTAGGAAATCTCTAATTTTCCCTCCGGGAGATTACAAATCACCTCCTTAAGGCACTTGTTATGATCTTGGAGGTAATCATAGTTTTTCAGAGAATCGGATGAGATTATTCATATTACAAATCAATCAGTATTTGCACTGTATCCCATATAAGACAATTATTCAGGGGGATCTTGGCATCTTTCATCTGTCTTATGCTACAATCGAAATCAAACTATGAGTACTATCACCGATATCCGGCAACCTCCCCTGGCCGGCCGCTGGTATCCATCAGACCCCAAAAAACTTGCCGATTCTATCGACGGTTATATCCAGGCAGCCCAAATCCCTGAACTGGGTGGCGAAGTGATCGCTCTGATCTCTCCCCATGCCGGACTCACCTATTCCGGCCCGGTGGCAGGATACTGTTTTGCTGCAATAAAAGACCTTCAACCGGAATTAGTGGTCATTCTTTCCCCCTATCACGCCTACCATGAGGGAGCCATTCTCACAACAGCGCATCAGGCTTACCAGACACCACTCGGCGTTATTCCAGTCGATCAGGATAAAATCAAGTATATTGAATCGAAACTGGTGGAAAAGACCGGGGTTCAAATAAGGATGGTCCGGGACGACGAGGAGCATGCCATTGAGATCCTGCTGCCTTTTTTTCAAAGGTCACTAAGCCGCCCTTTTCGCCTGCTGCCATTGATGATCCGGGACCAGAACCCCCGGTTAATGAGGGAATTGGGGAATATGCTGGCGGGGTTGATCAATGAAGAGAACACACTGCTTGCAGCCAGTTCTGATCTATCCCATTTCCATCCCTCAGAAGAAGCTCGGAAGCTGGATCAAAATATTATCAAGCAGATCATTGACCTTAATCCGGAAGGATTGTACGATGTCCAGGAAGATGGAACAGGATCAGCCTGCGGATTGGGCTCCCTGGCATCTGTGATCTGGGCTGCCAAGGAAACCGGACCTATCAAAGCCCATCATCTTCATTACTCCCATTCCGGAGATATCACTGGAGACAATACTAGAGTGGTTGGATATACCGCAGCGGTAATAACTCGCGAATAATCCCTGAAAACTTATGATTTGGAACTTTTTACTTATTATCGTTCTAGTTGCATTAAATGGTTTTTTTGTCGCCGCAGAATTTGCGGTGATTACAGCCCGGAAATCCCGCATTCGGTCGCAGGCTAATCAAGGCAACCAAGCCGCAAAGCTGGTGCTAACCTGGTTAGATAATCCACAAGCCCGTGACAAATTGATCGCGGCAGCCCAACTGGGGATCACTATTGTCAGCCTGGCATTGGGCGCTGTTGGTGAAAACACATTTGAAGCCCTGCTGGAGCCTGTTTTTCACTCCCTGGAAATCCCTGTTCAGTGGAGCCGCCTCGAACCATTCCTGACAGCCCTTCCGCTGGTTATATCATTGATCATTGTCACCAGTCTGCATGTTGTATTAGGCGAACAGGTGCCCAAGGTGGCTGCGCTTGAAGCCCCAGAAAAGTTTTCCCTGTTTGTGGCAACCCCCATGAAATGGTTCAGCACAATATTTACCTGGTTCGTAAATATTCTTGATTGGGCAACCCGAAGCATTCTGGGCTTGGTGGGCATAAAAAGTTCCGGCGGCAGCCATTCTGTTATCTATACAGTTGATGAACTGAAAGAGCTCCTGGCAGAATCTGAGCAACTAGGAACCATTGAACCGCCCCAGCTGGAAATGCTGGATGCTGTCTTTGATTTCAACCAGCTGCTGGTCCGGCAAGTGATGATCCCAAGGACAGAAATAATTGCCATCCCTGCCGGAATGTCACTGGATGACAGCATTAACATTGCCATCATGTCACGGTTTACCAAGTTTCCTGTTTACGAGGGAGATCTGGATAAAATAACAGGCATCGTTCACAGCAAAGATTTATTGCGTGCTAAACAAAAAGACCCCAATGGAAATCAAACGACGGCGGATCTGGCACGTGAACCGCTGATGGTACCAGAAAGCAGTTCTGTCCGGACCTTGCTGAACTTATTCCAAGATCACAGTCGTCATATCGCTATTGTGTTAGATGAGTATGGTGGCACAGCCGGGTTGATCACCCTGGAAGATCTGCTTGAAGAAATTGTCGGGGAAGTTAATAATCCCTTTGATGACGAGGTTCCAGAAATCCAGCGGGTCAACCAGAATACGGTCCTGGTTGATGGACTGGCTGCCATTGAGGATGTCAACGAATCCCTGGGAACCACGTTTCAAGATCAAAATTACGATACCATCGCTGGTTATTTCCTGGGACATCTGGACCATATCCCCAAAATTGGAGAAGAAATCACCCTGGATAGTGGGATCCAACTGCAGGTGGTTGAAATGGACGGACTGAGAATTTCAAAGGTCCAAATCAGGGGAGTGTAATCTGCATGCCATCCAGCGATCTACCCCAAGCTGTATATGCCCGCATCGCTGTTAACGTACCTCGGGTTCAGGGTGAATTTGACTATCATTTAGCGGATGACCAGCAAATAAAAATAGCCCTGGGGCAGTTGGTTACCGTTCCATTTGGAAAACAAAATGTCCAGGGTGTCGTTATCGGATTTCCTGAAATACCTGCTGTGACCCGAACCAAAGCTGTGGGCAATATCCTGGATCCTGATCCTGTAGTTACACCATACCAGATAAAACTCGCTCAAACGATCAGCGTTAATACCCTTTCGCCACTGGGAGTGACGGTTCATGCCATGATCCCGGGGGGATTAAGCGTCAGGGCAGACTCCCAATATCAGCTCTCAGAAACCAGCCTGGCTGCCCTCGAAGCAGGGCAATCCCTCCTGGAGGAACCAAGTCCACCTCAAGCCAGATTGCTGAATTTATTAATTGAACGAGGTCCATTAAGGGGGCGCCAGTTGGACCGGGCTTTACCTCATAAAAACTGGCGGGCAACTATTGGCACTCTCGAACGCAGGGGGATCATTAGCAGCCAAACTACACTTGGTGAACCAAGTGTTCGCCCAAAACTTGAAAAACGCCTGAAATTTACCGGCGATCCCTCCCAGGCCCTGGAGCAAATGGATACTCTGGCCAGGAAAGGTTTTCCCGAAGCGCTGGCTCGCAGGCAGGCGATGCTCAAAATCCTGATGGAGGAAATGGGAGAAATATCAGCTGCTTTCCTTTATAAGAAAACGGGGGGATCATACAGCGACGCCAAACAACTGGCTAAAAAAGGATTTATAGAAATCAAGCAGGTGCATGTCACCCGCGATCCACTGGTTGATGTAATTGTTAAAGTGCAGCCTGTCCCTACTTTAACCCCTGATCAGCAAAAAGTCTGGAAAAAGATCAATGAGGCGTTTTCGCAAGAAAAACCCAATCCCTTCCTGCTTCATGGTGTCACTGGGTCCGGGAAAACAGAAATATACTTGCGGGCCGTTACAGAAACTCTCAAACTGGGGAAACAAGCTATTATTCTGGTCCCGGAAATTGCTCTGACTCCCCAAACAGTGAGTCGGTTTATGAGCCGCTTCCCCGGGGAGGTAGGTATCCTGCACTCGGAATTATCCCCCGGCGAGCGGTATGATACCTGGCGCCTGGCCAGGGCAGGCAAGATAAAAATCATTGTTGGACCTCGCAGCGCTTTATTCACTCCCTTTTCTGAACCAGGATTGATCGTTGTCGATGAATGCCATGATGGCTCTTACTACCAGGGAGATCTCAATCCCCGCTACCATGCCCTGGTTTCGGCAGTTGAGTATGCCGGCATATGCGGTGCAGTATGCATTCTTGGGTCCGCCACACCTGACGTTTCAACCACTTTTGAAAGCAAAAATGGCAGCCTGGTTTATCTATCACTGCCAGAAAGGATCCTGGCCCATCGGGAAACAATTCGGAAGCAGCTCAGCCTGGCTGAAAATGGGGTCGGGGCAAATCGATATACAGACCTTACCGATGATCTTCAAATGGCTGAATTACCGGCTGTGGAAATCGTGGACATGAGAAAAGAACTGCGCCAGGGAAATCGTTCCATCTTCAGTTCTGCCTTGCAGGATTCCTTATCCAACACTTTAGGAAAAAATCAACAGGCGATCCTGTTCCTGAACCGCAGAGGCAGTGCCAGTTATGTCTTCTGCCGGGATTGCGGCCAGGCGCTGTGCTGCCCTCGCTGCGAAACATCGCTCACAGCTCATCAAGGGGAAAATTCACTGCGCTGCCATCTCTGTGGCTACCGCAGGAATATTCCTAAGACATGTCCTGCCTGCGGAAGTGAGCGCATCCGCCATCTTGGAACCGGGACGGAACAGGTAGAAACCACTTTGAAAAAACTGTTTCCGAAAGTTCGCACACTGCGCTGGGACCGGGACACAACCCGGAAAAAAGGCGCCCATTGGAATATCATGGAGGGTTTCTCCAGCCATCAAGCCGATGTTCTGATTGGAACCCAGATGCTTGCCAAGGGTTTGGACTTACCCTTGGTCACCCTGGTGGGAGTGGTTCTGGCGGATTCCGGTCTGCACCTGCCGGATTATAAAGCTTCCGAACGGACCTTCCAGGTGCTGACCCAGGTAGCTGGTCGGGCTGGCCGAAGTCCATTAGGCGGCAAAGTGATCCTGCAGACATTCGATCCCGATCATTATGTCATCCAGGCGGCTGCCGGGCATGATTACCAGGATTTCTACAATCAGGAAATTAAACATCGCCGCGAGTTGGGATATCCCCCGTTTACAAATCTGGTTCGTCTGGAAACACGATCCCGGGACCATCAGGTCGCGGAATCCAAATCCAGAGCCTATGCTGAGGCCATGAAGGGCTGGATTAAAAACGAGGGTTATCGCGCGACCAGGCTAGTTGGTCCGGTGCCGGCCTATTTCAGAAAGATCCGGGGGGAGTATCGCTGGCAAATTTTGTTAAAAGGACCCAATCCTGTCCAGCTGGTGCGCGACCATCCCCCTGACCCGGACTGGATCGTTGAGGTGAATCCACCGGTGATTTTGTGAAGGGGAGTGGTATAGAGACAAGGCAACTAAGATATGAGGGGGAGGAAGAAGAAAATAATCAAGCGTTGAAAGGTTGGCTCTACTGAAAAAAGGGGGGTAAAAAGAAGCAATTCTTAGGAATTTAACTTATACTTTCAATGTTGAATCAAACCTCACGATAATCCCGCGGAGCAGGCATGTTTCAAGAAAACAAAGACCATAAACAGGAAAGTTTCTACAGCCTGAAAAACTTTCTCACTC
>VAPA010127499.1_pt1 | contig 19544 bp, 15 predicted proteins | sample 3395041 | NCBI WGS metagenome assembly VAPA01 (sample SAMN08290432, study PRJNA428436) | hydrothermal vent metagenome | isolation source: Deep-sea hydrothermal vent chimney | place: Indian Ocean: Southwest Indian Ridge | depth 1973 m m
AGGTCTACGACTCATGGAGCATGCAAGTGCGGAAAATAACAGGCAATAAAAAAAATAATAGAAGAGTAGTTATTTTTAAAAATGTCTCAGACATGTCGGATTTTGTTGTTGAAAAATGGAAGGAAATTTCCCGTATTGCGATCAAGCGTAAGGGTCGTTTTGATGCGGCACTTTCAGGCGGAACAACTCCTGTAACCCTGTATCAGAAACTTGCTGATATAGGAAAGGCACTGCAGTGGGATAAAACACATATCTTTATTGTTGATGAGCGATTTGTGCCTTTTAATGACGATAAGAGTAATTACAAAATGATACTTAGTACTCTTTTAGATGCTGTTGAAATTCCGAAAGAGAACATTCATCCGATTTCAACATCGGAAGATTCACCCCGTGCAGCTGCATTAACATATGAGCAGGAAATGATATCCCATTTCGATCTTTTACAAAATAACTATCCTGAATTTGATCTGATATTGCTGGGTATCGGGGAAGACGGACATACAGCATCACTGTTTCCCAACAGCCCCGCGTTAAACGAAACTGAACACCTTACCGCTTCGGTTTCACCCGGAGACCCTGCAAAAAAAGAAAGGATCACCATAACTTTTCCGGTTATCAATAACTCAAAAAACGTTTTTTTCCTTGTCAGCGGGACCAATAAAGCCAAAGTGATAAATAAGATCAGCGGCAATGACAGGTCACTGCCGGCCACCAATATAAGTCCGGCCAAAGGAACCCTGTTTTTCCTGCTTGATAAAGACGCGGCTTCACTTCTGCCTGATACAGGCATTAACAAAGAGGTATGAACATGCCAAAAGTAGACGATACTGAAGAAAATACAGCCATTTGCCTGAAGTCCTGCGAATCATGCATGTCTTATCCCGGTGTTGAAGGAAAAGCCCTGTTCCTTGAAAAAAACCTCTGTATTCATTAGAATTCTGCATAATGAGCGCACTAGAGGAAATACTAAAAAATAAAAAAGAAGAGCTGAAACTGACCAAGAGCTCTGTCCCGTTATCAGGCCTGAAGGCAAGACTTTCAGATGTAAAAGAAACAAGGCCTTTCAAAGTATCAGTCACGCGCGGACGGGGTGAAGCTCTTAAACTGATCGCTGAGCTTAAAAAAGCCTCTCCGTCAGAAGGCAGGATAAGAGATAATTTTGATGTCAATGAGATCATAAAAACATACGATGAAAAGCAGGTTGCCGCAATTTCCGTTTTAACAGAAAGCCGCTATTTTGAGGGCAGTCTTGATTACCTGAACCTCGCAAGGGGCAAAACAAAAATACCCCTTCTGAGAAAAGACTTTATTGTCGATAACTACCAGATATATGAAGCAAGGGTCAATGGCGCGGACGCTGTCTTATTAATAACAGCCGCCCTTGACAGATCTCACATGGATGACCTGCTCGGATTATCAAAAGAACTCTCCCTTGACTGCCTGGTGGAAGTGCATAACCATAAGGAACTCGATCAGGCTCTCAGGTCGGGAGCGGACATTATCGGCATCAACAACAGAGACCTTGTCACTTTAAAAACAGGCATTAATACTACCTTTGAACTGCTGAAGGATATTCCAGCGGGTAAGGTCATTGTCAGTGAAAGCGGCATACATACCAGAGAACATGTAGAGAGTCTCGGTGCAGTGGATGTGGATGCCGTACTTGTCGGCACTGCGATAATGAAGGCTGAAGACATCGGCGGTAAGATCGATGAATTAATGGGGAGTCCTTCGACAAGCTCAGGATAAACTCCTTCGGCCTCTTCGATTGGGGTCAGGCTTGCAAACATGCAAACAAACTTTCTCCTGAATGCCTGAATACCAGCCTGACCCTATTTCTGTTTCCTGCATAACGTAAAACTGAGAGTATAAAACAAACCTGGACTGGAATTAACTTTGTTGTAAATCTTACAATACTATCCAAATGGTCCAGGTAAGCAACTTAGATAAATCATACGGACAGCAGGTTGTCTTTAACAATACCGGTTTTACACTCAATCCAGGTGAACGGGTGGGTCTTGTCGGAAGAAACGGCTACGGCAAGACGACCCTTATCAGAATGATCCTGGGTCAGGAGCAGCCTGATTCAGGGACAATACGAATTCCGGCCGGCTACAATAAGGGATATCTCTCACAGCACATCAGTTTTACAGGAGATACAGTGCTGAAAGAGGCATGCCTTAGCCTTCCCCGCGAAGTGGACGGTAAAGATGAGACGTATAAGGCGGAAACCATACTGATGGGCCTCGGGTTTTCCATCGACGATTTTATCATTGACCCCATGGATCTGTCAGGCGGATATCAGGTGCGTCTGAACCTTGCAAAGGTGCTGGTTTCAGACCCTGATCTCCTTCTTCTGGACGAACCGACAAACTATATAGATATTGTTTCCCTGCGCTGGCTTGCACAATTCCTGCGTAACTGGAAAAAAGAACTCATCCTGATCACACATGACAGGGATTTCATGGACAGCGTTACCACTCATACCATGGCAATACATCGCTGCAGAATACGAAAGGTGTCCGGTACTTCGGAAAAGGTATATCAGCAGCTGCTGCTGGAAGAAGAAGTGTACGAGCAGACGAGGATAAATGACGAGAAAAAACGGAAGGAAGTCGAGCAGTTTATAAACCGCTTCAGGGCAAAGGCGACCAAAGCCAGGGCTGTCCAGTCAAGAATAAAGGCTCTGGAGAAAAAGGATAGACTCGAGCAGTTGTCTGAAACAAGAAACCTTGAGTTCACCTTCAAATCAGCTCCTTTTACCGGAAAACAGCTTATGGAAGTAAAAGGCCTTTCTTTCGGCTTTGACGCCGGAGCACCCCCGTTGATCAGCGGGTTAAGCCTTTACATCGGGAAAAAGGACCGCATTGCCATTGTCGGAAAAAACGGAAAGGGAAAAACAACACTTTTAAATCTGCTGGCCGGAGAGTTGTCACCTTTGGGCGGAACAATCCGCCGTCATTCATCTCTGGAAATGGCCTACTTCGGACAGACAAATATTAACCGGCTAAGCCTGCAGAATACAGTTGAAGCAGAGATTATGGCCGCTCACCCAGATCATAGCAGGGGCACGGCCCGCAGTATATGCGGTTCCATGATGTTCCCCGAAGACCAGGCGTTAAAAAAGATCAGCGTACTTTCAGGAGGGGAGAGGAGCCGTGTCCTTCTGGGCAAACTGCTTGTCAGCCCGTCCAATATGCTGCTGCTGGATGAGCCCAGCAATCATCTTGATATGGAATCGACCGAATCTCTTGTCGAGGCAATCGATGAATTCAGCGGCGGCATAATCATTGTTACACACAGTGAAATGATACTCCACACAATAGCAACACGCCTTATTGTCTTTGACGACGGGAAAGTGACACTTTTTGAAGGGACATACCATGACTTCCTGGATCGTGTGGGATGGAAAAATGAAAAGGATACTGCTAAACCCGAATCAGCGGTTAACAGTACAACGGCCCAACCCGCAAACAAAAAGCACATCAAGCGTATCCGGGCTGAATTGATTAATAAAAAATCAAGGACGCTGAGAACACTTCAGGCTAAAATTGATGAGAAAGAAAGTGAGCTAATAAGCCTTGAGGAAAAGACCGCGCAGGGTAACAGTGATCTTATAGAGGCATCTCAGGCAGGAGATGGAGAAACTATCGAAAGACTATCAAGAGCCATCCATGTGTATAAGCCGAAAATTGAATCACTCTTCTCCGAACTGGAAATCCTGCATATCGAGTTGGACAGCAAGACAAAGGAGTTTGAAGAGAAGATTAACAGCGTGGAAGTAAACCCTTCGGCCTCTTCGGCCGGCTCAGGACAGGCAAGCTCAGGATAGGCAATCAGGATAGTCTGTTAACTTAATATCATTACTTTTGTAATGCTATAAGGGGAACAGCAATAAAGAAGACCAGGGGGCGGCACTTAAGAGACTAACCACAAAACAATTGAATTCCTTTTTTTCGCGGATGTACCTTCTGATCCCGGCGATCAAATTGTTGATCTGTTTTCAGGGTTTGTGATACTCCCCATTTTCCATCATTATTTTTTTTGAAAATATAAGTGACCACTTCACAATCAAAACTCTGGCCTGACTCATTTGTTCGATCTTCCTTATAAACTTGATACCTAATTTCACAATAGCCAAGCTGGTCCTCTCTTTGCCCGCCTCCACATCTCAACGTTGTTGGTTCCTTTACCCGCTTATAACCGCCTTGACGCGCATAAATTTCATTTTCGAATTTAACAGCAGCCATCGGGGAAAAGATATAAGGAGGTTTATTCCTAAAGGGAGGCTTAATTGGATGAGCCTTAAACATTTGAGTGGGTTTCAAAAATTTAATTTCTTTCCATTTCCCATTTATCTTTTCCAGCCACAATTTAGCTATCCTGATTTTTCCATCTTGATCCATATAGAGAAATGCACATGCAGCTACCTGCCTGTACGGCGTCTTACGCTTTTTCTTCGGCGTATTCTCCATTGAACAGCTATCTGCAGTATTAAAAAACTCCTTTACTTTATTGTTTTTCTTAGTCCACTCTTTTGTTAGCCACATAATACTGTCGAGGTGATCAAAGCTGCGATCAATAACTCCATTATTCATTTTTATTCCTGCTGTCGCAGCAACTAAACTGCCCTTTATTTTCACTTTATGCGGTTTCGCTGCCTCTCCCTCAATGGTTACATGAACTTTGAAGTCCTTTTCCTTGCCAAATGTCACTTTGTACTTAAACTCCTCTAGCCAGACTGTACTTAAATTCACGCTGGGATCTTTTTTTGAGTAAGTCATCTGGCCCGCCTGGAATGAATTATCTCGAGCGGGATACTCAATAGACTGCCCGTCAGCCTTTTTGGGCATATGCCAAAAGGAAATCTTTTGACCATATTCCCATGCGGGGTCCTCTCCAGTATAGACAGTCAGGATTCCGTTTTCAAACCAACCCTTAAAACCCTGAACAGTGACGCCATCAATTTCTGCCACAACAGGCCCGGCATTGGCCGCATATGGATTCAAACCAAGAGTCAAAGCAGACAATACCAATAAGATTATTATCGATGTTTTCATTTTAACGCCTTTGAGAATAATGGTGTAACAAGTGATTATATAGTTTTTGTTATATCAGAAACAACTGTTACAGTCAACACAAAACTGACTAATAATTCGATGACACTAATGATCTTCCAGCTTAATATCATTACTTTTGTAATGTTATAAGGAAAATAGTATAATTCTATTGTTATGAAAACCGTGATCGAGAAAGCGCACGTATTGATCGAGGCCCTGCCCTACATCAGAAACTTCTACGGCAAGACCGTCGTCATCAAATACGGCGGAGCGGCAATGGTCAAAGATGAGCTTAAGGACGCGTTTGCTCAAGACATAGTCCTTCTGAATCTCATCGGCATCAAGCCGGTAATAGTTCACGGAGGCGGGCCGCAGATAAATAAGATATTGGACAAAATGGGCAAAACACCAACCTTTGTTCATGGACAACGCTATACAGACGAAGAGACCATTGATATTGTTGAAATGGTCCTTGGAGGCCTTGTTAATAAACAGATCGTGTCACTCATAAGCAGTCATGGCGGACGTGCTATCGGCCTGAGCGGGAAAGACGGCAACCTGATAAAAGCCAGAAAGAAAATTATCAGAAAACGGACCGCTGACATTGGAACACCCGAGATTTTAGACCTGGGACTGGTTGGGGAAGTCGAAAAAATCAATCCACGGGTCATTCTATCTGTTGAAAAAGACGGCTATATTCCTGTGATCGCTCCCATCAGCTCTGGACAAAAGAACGAGTCTCTGAATATAAACGCTGACTATGTCGCCGGCTCGATGGCTTCAGCCTTACAAGCGGAAAAACTTATACTCCTTACCGATACAAAAGGAATTATGGACAAAAAAAATAAATTAATCCCGACACTGGACAAGAAGAAGATCAAATCTCTGATCGCAAACAAGACTATCTCAGGCGGAATGCTACCAAAAGTCCAGGCATGCCAGACCGCGCTCAATGGCGGAGTGAATAAAACTCACATCATAGACGGCCGTGTGCCTCATTCTCTTCTCCTGGAAATATTTACTGAAAAAGGCATTGGCACCGAGATAGTTAAGTGATACCGGATAATATCCTTTGTGATACATTAACCGGATATTCCTTATTAAAAGGAGGCGGTCTATTATGAAGAAGTCATTCGCAGTGTTATTATTTCTTGTTTTGATCATTGCTTCGGCATCGCTTGTATTTTCAGCCGTCAAAACAACGAGGCAGATAACAGGAAATGTGACCGCTATTGATACCGGCGCAAACACGATCACCGTCACAAAGAAAGACAGGGAAGTCAGACTTAATATTGAAGATAAAACAAAAGTTATTCAATGCTCTGAAACAGCCGTAAGCAGTATAAGCATAGGGGATAAAGTTACATCAAAGTATAGTGAATCTACTGACATGAACACTGCAAAAACGATTACCATAAGGGAAACTATTTCTAAAGAGTAACAATAGACAGGGGCTGCCGGAATTAACGGCAGGCCCCTGCATTGTATTTAGAACCTCATTCTCACTTTGTACTTCAGCTTGGCTTCTTTGTCTTTAGGCACATTGATATTGAATTCAGCGGTAAATGCCTCTGTTTTTTTGTGCGGATAATTAGATCTTAGCATCTTCCAGTCTCCGGGTATCGGCTCAACGACTCTCACCGTAACATTTTCTTTTTTGTGATTCCTTATTGACACCTCAAAACCGGCTTCATACGTATCATGTGCTATCTTTTTCCAGCTTGTCTGCTTCCTGCTTCCTACCACATCAAACGCATCTCCGATCTTGATCCTTATCTTTTCATCCTTTGGAGTATGGTCAATAGAGTCCTCACCTATGAACTGAAGGCTCTCCTCCTTATCCTTCTTGTATACCCTTACCGTACCTTTTGGAAGAGGCATGCCGAGATTGTTCTTTTCTCTGTTGTCGATCTCCACAAATACGCCTATCTTCTGGTTGGATACAACTTCACCGTACCGACTGCGGTAATAATGCGCCGCACCATAATAGAGGAACTCTTTATTGACCGGGATATCTGTGGCCGTCACAAGACTGATCTGTTTTGTCTGGTTGTTCTTTATTGTGGAGGGTCTCTGCAGTGTGTATATGTGATATTCAAAGAACGAGTCTTCTGTAAACTGGGCACGTTCAGAAACCACATCTGCCATGGCGTATTTCATCATTCTGCCTTTTAATTCAAATTCATCCCTTACCCTGTTCACATCTCCGGCAACAAGTTTCAGTCTGGCGTTCTTATAAGTGGCCCCGCTTCTATTATCAATGGTAACCCATCCTGAAAGGTCGGCCCTGTCGTCCTTGTCATTCAGTGTTACAACATAATCAGACAGCCAGTTAATTCCATTCGTCAGATAAGATGCCTCTACCTTCTGCTTTGCATAAAGGCCGTTCTCGAGAAGCCACACAAGCGTAGGTTTCGCCATAAGGTCATCAGGAACGCCCGGAAATATTATGCGGCCGGGATAACCATATGTTATCTCATCACCTATCTGAAATATGGGCTGTCCGTTATTTGAAAGAAGAGTAGCTTCAACAACCTGCTCCCTTTCAGTATATGGGTTCATATTGTAAAGCTTTACCGTTTTACCAACATACTTATCCAGCAGTTTTTGCGGATTCAGCAGGTCATACTCATAATTCTGCTCCAGAATACTGAGGCTGTCAGCGCTTACAAGTGATCTTATATAAACGCTGGCAGGAATGATCTTAGACGCGACATCCATGAATCTAAGTTCACTTGCTCCTCTGTCAAGCTTAATGTCTCTTACGTCTTTTACCAGTCCCAGGTTAACATTGTAAACTGTCAATGCCATGCCTGACTGGTCGTTCAGGTCTGTAGACAGCTTATGAAGTTCTGACGATGGTTTTTTTGCCTCCACATTGCCGCAGGCAGCCGGTGACAAAAGCGCCAATACCAATGTGATACAAATCAATTTTGTCTTTAATCTCCCTTCTCTCATTTTGAAACCTCCTTTGTTTTATGATTTTCCGTCTCTGGTTTATTAGACAAAGGAGGTTTTAAAAAAGTTCCCGGGAATTGAATTATCATCATTAATAAACGAGAAAACAGTGAAAAAGAGAACAGAAAAAACACTACAGAGGACAGATATCCCGGATAAATTATCAGGATTCAGCCGGGGCCATATTTGTTGTAGATTTTTACCGGCGTGATTCTAATAATTAACAGTAACTGCAGTTACTGCAGAATCCAAATTCAAGAAGGAGGGTGTATGAGAGTCTTACTGGAATGGACACGTATTTTTTTTATTACAGTCATTTGTCTCACTCTTTGTCCTGCAGTTGCTTCAATAGCAGATGCGGCCGTAAGCGGATTAATGTGGAAAGACGTAAGCAATGACATCAGAGATTCAGACCTGAGGACAGTGGCAGTCAGCCCTGACAATGCGGAAACGGTTTACGTCAGCTCCCTCACTGCCGTATATAAGACTGTTAACGGCGGGAACAGCTGGATAGAAATTCTGTCTTTCAGGGGTACGGGGAATACCATAAACTCAATCGCAATTGACCCTTTCAATACAAAGGTTATTTACATCGGAACCCGGAACAGCCTGTACAGAAGCAAAGACCGGGGTGCAAACTGGAAAATTATTTTTAGCGGTATCGGAAATTCAAAAGGCTCAATCCTCTCTATAGCCATTAATCCCGACAATCCAGACATCATATTGATTGGCACAAAAGCAGGTGTTTTCCGGACAGACACCGGAGGAAGAGACTGGAAGAGAGGGAAGAGTATGCCTTCCAGAGCTGAGGTCTCTCATCTTTCCACAGACCCTTCCATTCCTGATTATGTCTACGCCGCTACAGACAAGGGAATATATAAGAGCATAAACAATGGAAAAAACTGGGAGAGGATCCTTGATACATATGTCACCAATAATATTTATCCTCAAGAAAACAACATATCAAGCGAAGTCGATCCGGCGGAAAACAGCAAAGTCAGAGCAAAGATAAGAGGTATTACTATTAATTCATCAGGTACGGAAACAGTATACGCGTTTACGTCAGAAGGCCTGATAGCAACTGAAGACGGTGGACTAACATGGAAGGCATTAAGTAGTTCGGGGCTTATCAGCCGCGACGTAAACCGGCTTGTGACAAGTTCAGCAGATCCGGACAGTGTATATGCCGCAACCGGGAGAGGGGTTTTTAAATACTCCGGAGCCTCAGGAAACTGGACAGAGCTTTACCAGGGTCTTACCTCTGCTAATATCCGTTTTCTGACCGCTGCCCCGGCTTTTAAAAATACGCCCGTAACACTCTGGGCTGCCACAAAGAAAGGTGTATTTAAAACAGTTCCATCCGTACAGGAACAAATTTCCGTGGAAAATTCAGATGAAATACGTGATATTCTTTCCACTTTTGATAATGAACCATCCATTAACGAAATCCTTAAGGCCGCTATAAGATATGCCGAGGTGTCCCCTGAAAAAATCAACGGATGGAGAAAGGCTGCGGCAAAGAAAGCCTGGCTGCCGGATTTGAAGGTAGAATACGACAAAGACAAGGACTGGCAGAGCAGTGACTATTTTTACAGCAATGCCACTCAGAAATATAAAGACGATGACATTACAGAGGGGAAAGACTGGGGATGGTCAATCTCCGTCACATGGGAATTAGGGGACCTCATATGGAATGATGACCAGACGTCCATCGACACAAGATCAAGGCTCATGGTTCAATTAAGAGATGATATTATGAATGAGGCGACAAGACTTTACTTTGAGAGGAGAAGACTCCAGCTTGACATGCTTTCATCTTCTAAAATGAACTTAAAGGAAAGGGTGAAAAAGGAACTGCGGCTCCGGGAACTCACCGCTGACATTGATGCCCTGACCGGCTTTTATCTTTCAAACAGGCTTGCCAGGACGTAAGAGATTTCGTATTTGGGGTCAGACTTAAGAAATTGATTTGCAGACAATAAATTCATCAGAACAGGTCAAGTCAATTTCTTAAGTCTGACCCCATAAGTTCTATAATTATTTCCACGATATCTCCTGCTCTGGCATCATGAAATGCTGCGGCATAAGAGGTATCTTTATCTTTAATCTCACCCATGCTTACAAGTTAAGTTCCCCTATTTTCTCAGAAGCCGGCTCAGCTGTTTCGACTAAAACTTGTCTGAAAAAGCTTTCACGATCTTTGAACCCGGTAATCGCTGACTGAGAGTCTCAAAATACGGCCTTGCCTTTTCAATGTTCCCGTTTTTCAGATCATGCATAATTATTGTAATCAGGGTCGAATTTGACGCCTTCCCGTACTTAAATTCTTTTCTTAAAGAAGCTAAAGGGTCCTTTGGTATCCCTCTAAGCGTAATCCCCCCGATTACATCAGATTCATTATTGTCAAACTCATCCAGACTGTAACATACGGGCAGCTGACGGCGAGGCGACACTTTATTCGAAGTGGATGCAACCCCCGAAGCCGCGATATTAATTGTATCAGGCCCCATCAGCTGCCATTCCTGACATTCTTCGTAAGAAACGATCACTACAAGCCCTTCTTTTTCAATTTCAATAATATCCCCCCGGATAAGATTCAAACCGACTTCAACTGAGATATGTTTCTCTCCCCGTAACAATTTCACGCCACCCTTTGCATCCATCAAAATGCCAAAATCATCATTAGTATCGGCAAAGCCCTGTGAGCAAAAAAGAATTAATGCAATAAATAAAACAATTAATAGTCTCAGTTTCATATATTCCCCCTTTTCATTGATAGTATTTCATAGAGCTTAACTTCCTGGGCCCTGCCTTTGATCTTTGTTTCAGAAACGAATCTGGCTTCAACTCTTTCCTTTACAATTGCATAGGTAGCCTCACTTATTAATAGTGGTATATCGTACTTTTTTGTTGCCGTTTCAATTCGCGAGGCAAGATTGACTGTGTCACCAATAACAGAATAATCCATTTTTTCATAACATCCTATGTTGCCTGCTATTACATCACCTGTGTGAATGCCGATTCCTATCTTCAATTTCTCTGATACACCCGGGAATATTCCTGATTCATTTAACTTTTCAAGATTTTTCAACATGCTTATTCCGCATTGTACAGCAGCCATTGCGCCGTCTCCAGGCAGCCGTTGGGGATCTCCAAAAATTGCCAGAACACCGTCACCCATATATCGGTTAAGATAGCCTCCCGCCTCGATAACAGATCTCGTCATCTCCGCAAAGTAACGATTCAGACCTGTTACAACATCTTTTGGATTCATTTTCTCAGAAATGGTTGTGAAATTGCGAATATCCGTAAACATTACACTAACTACCACGTGCTGCCCCTCCAATGAGATCAGAGAAGGATTATCAATAATATTCTGCATAACGTCTTCATTTACATAACTTTTAAAATAATGCTGTAAGCGGCGGAACTGGTTATATTCAACTGAGTACTTATATGTGCCGGAGATCAATCCCGGAATGAGAAGAGCGAATACGGGGAGGGTTACAGGCATGACCCAGAATGATAGAAAAGCCCTGTACGTTCCTGCTAATGTCAGAACAAGCAATACAGCAATCATAATAACCGCTTTTCCGGGAGACATAGATAAAAACAGCACTCCTGAAATTAAACTTAACAATAAAGCAATGCTCCAGATCATAATTGGGGGGACATCACGAAGCAGGCTTCCCGGCAATAATGTCGCAGTACTCATGGAATGGATCATAACACCGGCTAAACGGTCCTGACCGGTTTGAGGCAATTTCACAGGAATACTATACATATCCGGCAAATTAAAAGATGTTGCTCCGATAAATACTAATTTATCTTTAAATAAAGATTCCAGGGTTTCCACATCTTGATCTGCGATCAGATCATATACCTTTTCAAAAGATATAACCGAAGGCATGGGCAATCTGTAATCAATATAGATATCATTTGGCAGACTATACATGGACACAGGCACGTCCGATCCATACATCAGAACTGATAATGCGGGAGTTTTTCTGCCGTTTTTGCCAGTAAGGAACAGTTTCTGTTTCCTTACCCTCCTATCGCTATCCGGCTGCAAATTCAAAAAACCCATGCCGGATGACGCAAAAATAAACTTGCGATGCGGTGCGGGGCCGTTTGCAGATGCCTTAAAACCAAGATAAACCGGCGTTCCTTTATCCCTCGACTTCTTCATGGCCTGTATGAGCCGGCGATCCAGTTCTGGTGCCAGCTGATCCAGGGATATTGATGGAATAATGTCCAGCGCTACTGCTTTTGCCCCGCTTTCAGCAGCACCATCAATAATTGCCGCAAGATATTTATGCCACAATACCAGCGGATCTTCAAAGCGAGCCAGTGACTTGTCATCAATTCCAATAACAATAATATTATTGTTATTGGAGGTTGGTTTTGTGCTTCCTATTAAAAAGTCAAATGCGTAATGGCTGAGATTATCAGACCATTGAAGTTGTGACAGGAGTAATACCAGGACAAACCCGATAAGTAAAATAACTGGAGAAGTCATCTTTTGCATAGTCTTGTCAGCGAACCGATATTACATTCACTAAAATTCGATATTTTTGTCCAGCGATCCCCGAAACACCGGTGTTTGTTTACCATCTGTGTGGGATTCCACATTATCCCTGACATAATTAAACAATTCCAGTATATCAACCTTTTGGTTCTTATCAGCATCGGCCTTCATATCCAGTCCTTGCAATAAATAGTGCGTAAAGACACCGGACTTCAGCTTTTCAGTTTCCTGGCTGGCCTGGTTTTCAGTGCTGGCAGCCAGTATAACCCTGCCCTCACCGGAAATGGCAGTCATATTTTTATATGACCTTTCGCTGATCCTGATCCCCTTAATGCGTGTTAAAGTATCCTTTCCTGCCACACCCGCGAAACAGCTGTCAATAAAAATCAGTACCCGTTTGGCAGGCAGCTTTCTCAATAGCGCTGCAAGGTCATCAAGACTGATCGCGGTCAAAGGCAGGGCGTCAGGCTCGCTGTTATGCAAAAGCAGGTATTTACGCAACCCGTCAGCATCAGAGGATGCGGGATCCAATTCAGGCGTTCCGTGGCCGCTGAAATAGAATATAAAAGTATCATCTTTGTCAAGAAGCCTGAATGCATTGCGCTCTAAAAAACGTCTTACCTTTATCGCGGTCGCGTCTTCATTTTCAAGAAGCATAGCCTGGTCAGCGGACAGTTTGTACCTTTTTCTGAAGAAATCCACAAAACGTCTACTGTCACTCGCGGCATAATTCAGATCCGGAAAATGACGGTAGTTGTCAACACCGACTCCAAATATAACAACTGAACCTGATTCAAGATCATAGTAACTGTCCTGTTCTTCAACTGTGGCATTCAGACTCTCTTCAGCTTCACGCCTGCTCTCAGCCCTTTGAGACTGTAAACTCTTTATTTGTTCTATAAACGCCGCATACGTTTTAGAGTCCATACCGTCACGCTCTTTTGTCATAGCAATAAAGTAAGACCTGGCAGGCTCTTTCCTAAGGCGTTTGGCTATCTCTATTCCGGCAGTTTCAAGGAATTCATTTCCAATCTCGTGAAAATCATCTGATGCTTCATACAAAGCTCCTGCTACACCGCCGCCGAATAAATAAGATCCCATTCCTGTGAAAATTCCGCCTTCGGCCCTCATACTGCCTTTACCTTTCAGATCGAATGAATCCTTAAATACAGTATTGCCATCCAGATCCGATAGAGTAAAGTCTACTGTTCCTTTCCATTTATAATCCAGTACACCTCCGGTATAGCTGTACAGCATCCCTCCTAAAAGGGGGACATATTTTGCTTTTGTCAAACCGGTTGAGCTGTACCGCGTGTTCAAGGTGATATCAAGGAATCCCTCTGCAAATTTCTCCTGACGTGAACTCTTGATCTGTTCTCCGATCTGCGAAAAACCCGCGACAAAGGGTTCATAAATGTCCCTGTTACGGCTTTTCATGGCGCCGGCAAATTTGATCCGGCGAATAAAGACCGTATTATCCGTTTGAATTTCGTGGTCATATTTTACGACTGAAGTTGCGCGAACACGCGGTTTACTCGCGCATCCGGCTAAAAGAACCGCAAAGATCAGTATTGCCGCAATACTTAGCTTATTCATAGAGTTGTTTGTGGACTAAAGCACTTTCCAGAATGTCCTTTCCAGGGATATAAAAGTATAGCACAATAACTCTCAAGAGTATTTTTTTTATCCGGGCAATAATCCGCATTCAAATAGCCTAATCATCCATTAATTTCAAGTTATATCCAACAATTAAAATTACCTTTACAATCCAGACAATATTATATATATTATTCCCATTATACCTTAGAGCATAACTGTAACTTTCAATATATAAGGAGTATGAAATGGGAAAAAGCAACCTCTCTTCAATTTATCATTCTCATGCAATTCTTTTAGGAATAATCCTGGTATTTGTTTCACTTCTGATGTCAGGCTGTGGTACTCTTCATGAGACGGCGCTAAAACCCGGGGACACAGCCCTGACTCTTAATTACGAGTCAATAGTATTGTTATCAATAAAAACCCAGAACAAATATAAACCCAAACATGCTCCGGAAGTTTACCGGGTTACAGTAATCTCTGACGATGAAAATAAAACCGAGTACACAACTATGCTTGTCGATACCGGCGTGGGTTCACTTCTCGGAAAGGCATTTTCAGATATAGCCAAACCACACAAGGGTGACTCCTGGGAGGATTTCGTAACTCTAAGACTCCCCCCCGGTTCCTACCGATTAACTTTGATTGGTGGAGGGACCACAGTCGGTTTGTCTGCTGGTCAGTTTAACTTTCCATTTAATATTCCTTTCTCACTTGGTTCTCAGACAATCGTCTATATCGGTAAAATTGAAATGGTAAATCGCAAAAGAGAGTCTGATGATGAGGTCCCTTCCGGCGGTAAATGGCCGCTTATAGACCAGGCAGCCAGCGGGTTCGGCGGGGGAACATTTGATGTATCAATATATGACAACTTTGATCAGGACCAGATAAAATTTAATGAAAAGTATCCTGCGTTATCAGACCAGAAGATCATAAAGCAGATACTCAGCCCCTGGGAAAAACCGCCAAAAGAAGACAAATAATAATATAAAAAAGCCAATCGGGGTCAGACTTAAGAAATTGATTTGCAGACAATAAATTCACCAGAACAGGTCAAGTCAATTTCTTAAGTCTGACCCTATAAGATTGATCTCTATAATTATTTCTACAGTTCCCCCTGCCCGCTCATCATAAAAACCAGGGACATATAAAGCATCTGTTTCTTTAAGTTCACCGATCTTAGCGAGGTCTTTATTCAGTTCATCTATTTTCTCAGAAGCCAGCTCAGCTGTTATGATCTCACGATCCGCTACTGTCTCTGTCCGGATTATCTTACCGCCAAGTTTTTCAATTGATGTCCTGATCTGTTTTCGGGATGCCTTAATATCATCTACATAAATGATCAGGGGTTCGGTTTCCCATTTTTCTTCTATCATTCCTTTTAATTCAGGCGCTATTCCACGGACTTCTTCTTTTACATCCATGTCAAGAGCCTTGAATTTCTCTGTTTTCGCAGGATATTGCTCCCTGGTTTCTGTTACGCCCTCAATAGCCTCAAATGATCGCTCAACCTCGTCAGCGCTCAGCCTGGATTTCTTCCGCAGGGTTTCAGATTCTTCTCCCGCGCCTACCGATGACTCGATCCTGTCCAGCTCCGGCGCCGGAGCGAATTCATTCCGCTTCATCATCCTTCCGGCAGTATCATCCGCTTCTTTGTCCGCCCTTTGTCTCCCGGCTGTTGACGGCGCAGCAGGGGCTTCTTCTAAAACAGCATCCTTTCCGGAAAAAAACTTAGGCTCATCAGTGGCTGAAAAGCCTGTTTTCTCTGAAGGCGCCTCGGCATATTTCAGTTCCGGCTCTACTGTTTTATAAACATAAAATGCTGTAACAGCAACGGCAAGTGTTGCAATGACCTGAACAGGGCCTTTTATGCTGACCGGGTGGAACAATTTCCAGAGAAAACCCTTTTTCTGTTCCTCTGCTTCCCGTATTCTTGACATGACCTTTTGAGTCAGCCATGCCGGAGGCTCAACCTGCTCCAGCCCCTTTGAATAGGCTATTGTCCTCTTAAGATCATCCATATAAAGAGTACAATCAGCGCAACCCTTCAGATGCTCATCCACACGTGACCTATCATCAGCAGACAACTGGTTATCAATATGAGCTGATAATTGCTCTTTTATGTTGTTACATTCCATAGTTATAATCCTTAAATAATTTCATACAATAATGCAAATGTTGCGAAAACAGCTTATTTTTCGATACCTTGAATGCACTGGTACTAACTCATATCTATAGTCTAAAACCACACGCGTGATCCAATAATAGTTCATCGAGTTAAATAAGGTGTTGAGCAATGTTTGCATTATTGTATTACTTTCCAATTACCTTTTTAAGACAGTTCCTCACTGCTTCACGCGCCCGGTGAAGCCGTGATTTAACCGTCCCTGCCGCAATTTTAAGCATATCACTTATCTCATCATACGCAAAGCCCTGCATGTCCCTCAGAACAATAACCTCTCTGAAATCAGCTTCAAGGGCATTTATGCACGACTGCACTTTTTGATCCAGTTCTCTTTTTTCAAGTTTTTCCAGCACAGACAGGCCTCCGGACGCAAACTCCACCTTTACCTGCCCGTCATCCGTCTCAACAGGTTCATCCATGGAAAACTGTTCACGTTCCGCCCTGGTTTTAACCTGCTTTATACGGTTCCTTGACAGGTTAACAACAATTGTATAAAGCCACGTAAAAAACCTCGACCTTCCCTTAAAACCCCTGATGTTTTTGTACGCCGAAACAAAGGCGTCCTGAACTACCTCTGAGGCATCGTTATAATCGGACAGCATATGATATGCAATATTGAACATTTTATTCTGGTATTTCATCACAATTTCCTCAAATGCCTCAACATCACCCTTCTGACATCTGGCTATGATCTCATGATCCTCGTCCTGTCTGTTTTCCTTTTGTTCCTTCATTATATTAGACAATTTAGAGCCGGGAATTGTTCCGGAAACAGTTATAAATTAATAATTTCAACATGATGACAGAAAAGTCTGGTGAAAAAGTTCTATACGACACCTTTTATAATAAAAACTCTATCAGCATTAAGAATTACCTTAAAATAATAAAGATAAAACAAAATTTAATTATTCGTCGATTATAGCAAATGACGCAATGAGTTCAGACGAATGAATATGATTAACGTAAACTCATTACATTTCTACTCCTCCTTGGGAGCAACTATTTCCGAGACAGATTTTTCTGTCAGTTCCTTCAATTCTCATCTCTCAATTCTTAATTGCTACTGGTCACCAATCACTGATTACTGATTACCGTTCACTGGTTGCTGATCACTGTTTCTTAAGTTTTTTTATTATTCTTCTCTTGTCAGCAAGAATGCCTCTTGTGCTGATCAATACATACGCTGTATTGCTTTCCACTGCGCATTGAACTCTGTACCATGCCCCAAGGCTCCTCACAAAAAGGCCGAGAAAAACAAAAAGACACGCCAGCCCCACAAGCCAAACACCCGGGTCTTTTCTGTAACTCAGGTAAGAAGCCTCTTTATAATCCGTAAATTCAAACGTCACACCTTTAGCTTTAAGATCAGTCCCTATCTCAAGATCACCTATTACCTCTCTTTCTGACGGGTTTTCATCCGGGATATAGTACAGTGTTGTAACAGGGGTTATTGTTTCTATTCCACTGTTCCTCCTGAACAGTTTGCCCAGTTTAAGCGAACCGAGCACAAACTTCCCTTCAACATTAGTGACTTTAAAAGGCACCCTGGCCTCGACATCAATGACTTCACCTTCAGCTCCGTCAGAACGAAAGACTTTCAGTTCCACTTTCTGCTCATAACCCATTTGATAAAGGGTCAGCGCTCCTGTTCTAAACGGCTTGTTTACCCATAATTCAGCGTCCAATACCTCACCGTCCGGCTTTTTCACTTCCAACCTGGTCAGCCACATTTTAGGCATATAGGAAAATCCTTTTTTTGAAGGCTCGATCTTATTAACACCGATCCCCAGAAGCAGTCTTTCTATTTTATCTTTAGGGTAATCAATTTTGAGCCCCTGATAATATTCTGTCCTGAATTCCTTCAGCGTCAGGACATACTCTTCATCCCTGCTTTCCTCAGGCATATCAATATTCAGGCCCGTAAGAAATTCATTCCATCTCGTATCCCTGCTGTAAAGAGATATGGTCTCCGGTTTATCATGGTACAGGATAACAGCCTCCTCAACCGCGAACAGGGCAGTAAGGAAAAAACCTGCTATCGCGAGTATTATTCCTACATGGTAGAACCATGAAAGCCACCAGTATTGAAGCCCTTTCTCATAGATCTTCACTCCGGTGTGCCAGCCGTCCGGCGCCTTTGCCTTTAATCTAAAACCAGTGCGCGCAAGCCTGTCTGTTATCCCCGAATCCTCAAATACAGCAACATTAGGATGAGTCTTCAGGTTTTCGAAATCTATCGGCTTCCTCTTTATCCTGAGGAAAAGCCTCAACCTGTCATAAAGGCACACTGCCAAGTTTACAACAAGTATGCCTGTAATAAAGATGAATGCCGGTGACATAAAGATATCAAGGAAGTCCAGTGCGCGAACAACTGCCACATATTTGCCGCCGGCCTCAATGTATTGTTCAATATCACTGCCCTGCGGAAAGATCGTACCAATCAGAAATAACAGGCACATAAGTGCCAAAATAATAACCGATGTTTTCAGAGATGAGAAAAGTCTATACAGCATATGTATGAATACTGGGGATATTCAATAGTTTGGTCAACCAGTTAACTCCCATAAAAGTCATTATCATACATATAAAACCCAAAAGATTTAACATGGATGCCGGAAAATATTTCCACTTTCCAATCGTCTTAGCATGAAGGTACAGTGCATAGACAGTCCATGTGATAAGAGACCATGTTTCTTTAGGGTCCCATGACCAGTATCTGCCCCACGCGTCATTAGCCCATGCAGCTCCTGAAAATATCGCGAATGTCAGAAGGGGGAAACCCAGAAGCACAAGCCTGTGTGTCCACCTGTGAAATTCCTCATCAAAAAAACCAAAGACGCCCGAAGTTTCACCCACAGGAGTTCTGAATTTCAAATAACAAAGTTCAACCGCAAAACTGACAACAAACACTGCGTATGCCAGGAAAGCGACTATAACGTGTACCTCATACCAGGGACTTTGAAGCGCGGGGGGAATGGGCGCTAAAACAGGACTTCGCGTAAGCAGGCTGAAAACACAGGCTGCGCCTGCAATTCCAGCGATAAAAAAGCCCGGCAAATGAATTTCATTCCACCTGCTTTGAACATATAAATAAGTGACATTTACTGACCATGCAAACCAGGACAAGGTTTCAGAAAGAGTCTGAAAAGGAGGCCTCATACCCTCAAATGTTCTGAACAATATTAAACCGGTGTGAAGAACCGCTGTAATCCAC
>VAPA010043528.1_pt1 | contig 19464 bp, 14 predicted proteins | sample 3395041 | NCBI WGS metagenome assembly VAPA01 (sample SAMN08290432, study PRJNA428436) | hydrothermal vent metagenome | isolation source: Deep-sea hydrothermal vent chimney | place: Indian Ocean: Southwest Indian Ridge | depth 1973 m m
ACTTCTACTGTATCGCTTTGAGTTGTTTGCGCATTTACCGACAAAGCAAACGCGATAGGCGTTAGTGCAAATAAACTGCTTAGTTTCATGGTTTTCTCTGTAATTTGGTTATGAAGGGTTAAGAACTTTACGACGGGGGAGTATAAGATAAACCAAAGATAATTTAAATGATAATTATTGCTATTTAAGTTTATAAAAAGAGATTTTACAAAGTTGTAAAGGTAGCTGCGTTTGTGGGAATGCGATAATCTGTACTTCAGATCAGGGAGGCATCGACATGTTGACTAGCAGTACAAAAAACACCATTAAGCATTACAGTGAAAAAGCGCAGCATTACTTCGACTTATACAATTCGGTTGATGCAGAAAGTGTGCACACTGATTGGAAAGCATCTTTACAGCAAGCTGAAGTAGGCTTTGCGTTAGACGTAGGCGCTGGCAGTGGCCGCGATGCAAATTGGTTAGCCGAAAAAGGGTGGAAAGTAATAGCTGTAGAGCCTGCAAATGAGCTAAGAAATCTAGCGCAAGCCAATTCACATAACAGTGTTACATGGTGTAGCGCCAGCTTACCTGCGCTTACCGCCCTACCCCAAGCGCCAAAAACATACGACCTAATACTGCTTTCTGCTGTTTGGATGCATTTACCAGAATCTGAAAGGCCACTCGCGTTAAACCGTTTAGCTGATTTACTTTCAGAAAATGGAATCATGTATATAAGCCTTCGATTCGGCCCCAATGATGATGCAAGGCCCATGCACCCTGTCAGTTATGAGGAATTGGCGACTTTAGCGCAAAGCAACAGACTAACTGCACGCAATTTAAACCCTGTTCCAAGCCAAGATGGCTTGCAGCGTGATGATGTGAAGTGGGTTACGGTTTTGATTTGTTTAAAACCAAATTGATGATACAACTTTGAGAGAGTTCAATTACCTGTACTAAATTAAGCTATATGTTAATCTAAAGTATAAGAAGAAGGAAAAAACATAAGTTTTATAGAAGCACAGCGTTTCTGAAAGGTAAAAACTAATGTTTAGCGAAGTATAAGGAAGTAGCCGCGTGGTATCCGCACTCAATAACCAAATAGCATCTCCAATTATAGCGAAAGTTAAACGCTTTACTTTTTTAAAAACTAAGCAAGAAATCCTTTCTTACAAAGACCTTACTCCTATTTTGAGCTGTAGGACGAACATAATGAACTACTCCCTCTCATCGAACGTTTTGGGCGAGCCACTTCAAGCATCCAAAGTTTCTACAAGCCAATAATTTAAGTGGAAGGAAGTACGATGAGCTTTCAGTCTCTCTATCTCAAAGAAGAATACCGAACAGGGCAAGACAATCTTGTTAGTGATTTCTATCACCCATGCTTAGAAAAAAGCTATCTATATCAACGCTCGGTTGGCTACTTTAGCTCAACAGTCTTTCTCTTGATAGGACCTGAAATAATAGAATTTGCGAAAAAAGGGGGGAAAATTCAGCTCATATGCTCCCCTTCCTTATCCGCTGGTGACATTCAAGCTTTAGAGCGAGGTTACAGTAACTATGAACACTGGGTATCGAATGAAGCATTGGCCACAATCGATACTTTATTTCGTGATGAAAGAATTATTAAAAATACCGAGGCATTAGCAACACTGATAAAGCTAAATGTTATGGAAGTTAAACTCGCATTCAGGAAAGACTCTGTAGGTATATATCATGAAAAACTGGGTATATTTTCAGGGGCTGATGAGAAGGTTTCATTTAAAGGGTCTGTAAATGAAACTTGGAGTGGTTGGCACGAACGCGGAAACTACGAATCCTTAGATATTTTTTGTGGTTGGATTGAAGGCAGAGATGAAAGACAGGTAGTTCGACACACTCAATATTTTGAGAGGCTTTGGAACAATAACATAGAAGAATTAGAGGTTATCTCTTTTCCTGATGTAGCTAAAAACAAGTTAGAAGAAAGGGCCTTAAATTCTGTAGAAGATATAAATATAGACTCATTAACTGACTATTTTTCAATCGGAAATAAGTACGAAAAATCAAAATCATCTAGTGAGAGAAAGCCACTACCACATCAATTAGATGCGTTAGAAGGTTGGCAAAGGCAAGGATATAAAGGAATTTTTGAGCATGCAACCGGAAGTGGTAAGACTTTTACGGCTCTAACTGCCCTTGAATCACATTTAGCTGTTGATGGTGTGGCTATCGTAATCGTTCCAGATCGTTTGTTGCACAGACAATGGGCAGCGGAGATAAAACAAGAAATTTCAGATATTACTATTTTGAAAGCTGGTGATGGACATAGTAGATGGAAAAAGGGGAAGAGCCTGCAGTATTTCACTATGCCTGGAGAAGGGCTTGGACGTCGCATTGTCCTCGTTACAATGGGTACTGCGTATAAACCTGAGTTTTTGAACTCAATCTCAGCTGGCGAGCATGTTATGGTTGTCGTAGATGAAGTACATGAAATAGGAAGTCTAGAGAATTCGAAAGCATTAACAATTAATGCAGGTAAAAGACTTGGACTAAGTGCTACTCCAATTCGTTATAGTGATCCTATTGGTACTCAAAAAATATTTGATTATTTTGGTCCAATTGTACAACCACCATTTACCCTTGTTGACGCAATAGAAAGCGGTCGATTAGTTGAATATGAATATTTACCACAGGCAATTAGGTTTACAGCTGAGGAATCTGAAAAGTGGGAAGAAGCCACCAAAGAAATCTCAAGAGAATTTGCTCGCTCCAAACGCGATGAAAGCGGTGCGCCAATTCCATCTCCCAAATTACAGAATATGCTTATCCAGCGAGCAAGAATTGCTAAAAAAGCTGAGGCAAAAATTCCTTATGCTGTAAAAACAGTCGTTGAAAATTACAGTGAAGGTGAGAGCTGGCTGATTTATTGTGAGGATCAGTATCAATTATCCGAAGTTATGGAAGGATTGAAACTTAGAGGCTTATCTCCCTGTGAATATCATACCAATATGGAAGGTGATTCAGACGCATCATTGGAGTGGTTTAAGAAGTTTGGTGGGATAATGGTATCAATTCGTTGTCTAGATCAGGGTGTGGATATACCAAAAATTTCTCATGCAATCATTCTGGCATCTTCGCAAAACCCTCGCCAGTTTATACAACGCAGAGGGCGTGTCCTTCGGACGTGTCCTGGAAAGTATAAAGCCGTAATTTACGATGCAATTATGGTTCCCGTTTGCTTAGAAAACGAACCGGGGCAGTTATCTCTTCTCAAAAGTGAACTTCAACGAAGTATCCAATTTTCAAAGACAGCCATGAATAAATCAGGCTCAAATAAATTAATTAGCATAGCTATCGAGTTAGGTGTTGATCCGGAAGAATTCGGATTATTAGACTCGGATGGTATAGAGGAGTAGTCACCATGAGACTTGAAAGTGATCCTTTGGCAGTATTATTGAAACTCAATTCAGAACTAAGTTTAGATTTGGATGAGGAGCTAATAAAGGAGTGTTATGAAATTCAAAAAGAACATCAATATGATAAAGACAGAGATACTCTTACTAAGATAAAGGCAATTGTCGAGGAGCGCGTTCAGAAAGAGCAAGGAAGTACTTTATTATGAAGTTAAAAAAATTGGTCATTCATAACTTTATGCCCTACAAGGGTGAGCAAGTAATAGAGTTCCCGCAACATGAAACGCAGAACGTAATGCTGTTATTTGGCGACAATATGCGTGGTAAAACCAGCTTTCTAAACTCAATTAGATGGGGCTTTTATGGCTTGGCTTTAGGACGTCATTTAAGACTGATTCCAAGAGTGAACCTAGTGAACAGTATTGCAGTTGCTGAAGGCGATTGGTCAATGTCCATTACTCTTTGTTTCAGTCATGATGGGCGTGAATATGAATTAAGAAGAGTAATTAACAAAAAGAATCATGTTGCCGTTCCGAGAAATGATAATGATTTTGATGAAACTATTGGGCTTAAAATTGACGGCGAAGTAATTGCTGGCGATTTAATTGCCAATGAAGTGAATCAAGTATCACCCGAAGAAATATCACGCTTCTTTTTGTTCGACGGTGAATTATTGCAAGAGTATGAAAATCTACTCGTCGAGCAAAACGAGCAAGGGGAAAAAATTAAAGAACATATCGAACAAGCTTTGGGCGTTCCTGCTTTAATTAATGGGAGAGATGAATTCACATCATTACTTAAGGACGCGCGCAGAACTCAAACGAGAGATGCAAAAAATTCTTCAGATGCAAAAATGTACGCAGAACAACAACGGGTAAATGAAACTAAGCAACTGTCATTAGAGAAAGATATTAAAGATTTAGAAATGCAGCAGCGCGACGTGCAAAAGCAAATCGATGATATTGAAGATGAGCTTAAAAATACTGAAGCGGTTCAAAAGAAAAAGGCTGATATAGATGTTTTGGAAGGAAAGCGAGATACTATTGAGGATCAGCTTGCATACGACGCTGATGAACAAAGGACTCTTTTTCAAAGTGCTTGGAAAGATGTCCTTTTCCAAAGTGTACAACCGCTCGTAAATTCTCTAAAAAGCAAAAGAGACTCATTATTAAATGCAGCCCAGGTAAAGATTGTTTTGGACTCGAAAATATCCGAACTGCAAAAAAGCCTAGACTCTCCTATCTGTCCAACTTGTACTCAGCGCATTCCACAAGAAGAAATGGACGGGATTGTCAAAAAGATTACTGAGTTAAAAGCTGAAGCAGAATTATCAATGGTCAATATGGATGATGTGACATCCCTCAATTCTAAAATAGATAAACTATCTAAAATAACTTCTAGCAACGAGGGTCATAGGATTTGTGAACTAATCTCTAAACAGCGAAAGATGCGGGTTGCTATTATAAAAATTGAAACTGAACTAGACGAAATTGAACAAGAAATTAAAGGCTTTGATACGGATCTTATAAGTCGGCAGAGAGAAAAGAAAGATAGATTAAGTAATCAATTATTTAAACTTAAAAATGACATCAAGAGTTCTAGAGAACAACTGAAAAAGTTGCTTGAAACTCAAGCGCACATATCAACGTTAATTTCAAAAAGTTCAGGTAGCAAAGGGCAAGCCAGTACTATACGAGTGAATTTATTTGAAAAGCTCGAAAATTTGTTTAAGCAAAGCATTAATGAACTTCGTGATGCGTTAAGAAAAGACGTAGCCAGATACGCATCTCAAGCCTTTGCACAGCTTACGACAGAAAACACATACTCGGGACTAGAGATAAATAGCAACTATGGTTTATCTATCATTGACCAAACTGGGAATGTCTTAAAAGAGCGTAGTGCTGGTGCGGAACAAATAGTTGCGCTTTCTCTTATAGACGGTCTAAATAAAACCGCTAGAAAAACCGGCCCGATTGTGATGGATACGCCTCTAGGACGCCTAGATCCGAAACATAGAACTAACGTACTCAAATATCTACCTAAAATGGCTGACCAAGTTGTTCTACTAGTGCATGAAGGTGAAATTGATCCTAGCCGCGATTTGGCCCACTTTGCAGAACGTATTGGTATGCGCTACCAAATCAAGAGAATATCAGCAACAGAGTCTCGGATAGAAAGGAGCAACTAATGAATGAACCAGAAAGAATTGGATTAACTCCATTAGTTGCCGAGCAACTTGATGAGCTCTTGTCTGAGTTGAATCCTAGTGTCGACTCGAAAAAGGAAGCCGTCAAACTTATCAAGTTCGACATTTACAGGCTAGCTGTCGCTTTAGGTATAAAAGATTGTAAAACTCCTCCTGAGCTTAAAGAAAAGAGTAATTCAGTCTTCAGAGTTAATGAACTAGACCGTGATAAGACACTTTATACTGTTGTAGAGTGTTTAGATAGCTGCCCCAGCGGAACTAGTATTTACAGGTTTATTGAGCGACTAGCAGAACAGGGTATTCAAGAGTTCTATCAGGAATATCAGCAAAGTGGAGAGCTACCTCTAACTGAGTATTTTTCAGATAAGAGTTAATGTCATGTCAGCTTTAAAAATGTTTTTTTGCGTATTGAATGCTAGCGATGCCCCTAGTTTCACAATCCACAGGGATCTAAATTCTATTTATACTCAATGGACTGATGAGAAAGATGTAGGAAATATAGGATTAATCCATATTGGGTTTGTTAGGCCTAAATTACCGAAGTTTGAAGAGATCGAGCGCTTAGGCGGAACTATTTTGGTTTCAGCCAGCGTGAAATGGTCTTTACCTGAGGAATATAAAACGAGTAATGCGCCGATTCTTCCTTCCTCTGGGAGTATTCCGTTCTATCAGCTTCTGACTGGTTTTGGTTATAACCTTAGTATTGAGCATGATACGCCTTCAGCGTTTAATGAACCCTCGCCTGTTTATGGGTCGCAAAAAAACACTCACACTATAGCTTCCGCGGCTTTAGAAATTCTTAGGTCGATTAACGAACCATTATCGAAAGATGATATATATAAGCATATTTTAGAACGCGAGTTATACAGATTTGGTGCTCGGGAGCCACTGAGTGTCTTAAGTGTAGAGCTAAACCGTCATACTGAAGGGACCGATTACAGCCAAGCTCCTGCAAATAAGCTTTTCGGCAAAACGTCAAAAGGATTGTTTTACGCTTTAGGGAGCAACCTTAGAAAGCTAGAAGGTTGGCTCAGTAAGTTAGAAGACCTCAATAAAGATTTAGCGAATGAATGTCGGATTTTGGGCATCTTTAATAACGACTCTTATAATAAGAATAATAGTTTATTAGCCGATAGCCAGTTAAGAGAAATAGAATATCTTCGTTATCAGATCCAAAAAAGCGCGATAAATGAAAAAGACCCATCTGAATTAATTCCAATATTACCAAGTTGCATCTTGGATGCACACATTAGCCAGCTTGGCTTATCTGTGAGAACCTCTAACGTTTTCAACGTACAGGGTATATTTGAATTAAGGGATGCTGTCGGTTACTCCCTTGTCGAAATGATGAGATGGCCAAACTTTGGCAAAAAGTCAGTTGAAGATCTCTGCGAAACCCTTGAACTTAGCTCTAAAAAACTAGCTTTCACATTGCCTCTAGTTTCGTACCCACTCATTGAGCAATCTTACACAGAAGAAGCACAGTCTGAAGATACGATTTCGGATAAATCAAATATTGAGTTTATTTCTAAAAAACCATTGAAAGAACACTTTGAATATAGTCTTTCATTATTAGACGAAAAAGCTAGAACCATACTCGAATTGAGAACCGGATACTCAGGTCCTGTTAAAACCTTAGAAGAAGTAGGAAAGCTAATAGGTGTTACGCGTGAAAGGGTACGCCAAATTCAAAAGAAAACTGTTAATAGAATTATTGAAACAGAATTCTGGGATGACTGCATTGCTATCAAGATTGGCGAATTGTTACTTAATAGAGAAGAGCCACTCTATTTAGAAATGTTAGAAATAGAAGATGATTGGTTTGCTGGCTTTATGGGAAATTATCAGCATCTTGCTGCGATAATGGATTTGTTTTCTGAAAATGAAATTAAACTATTAACCATTGACGGAGCGGTTATTATTTCCAGAGTCAACCAAGAGACTTGGGAAAACTTACTTTCGGAATTTCGGAACTCGCTTAAATCTAAAGCGAAGGAACAGTGTTGGACTAAGAAAGATATCGACCTAACATTTAGAGCCTCACTTGAAGAAAGAGGAGCTGCGGAGCTATTACCTGTTTTGTGGAGCTATTTTTCTGAAAATCTTCAATTCAATAACGAAGATATTCTTCTCTCATATGGCAAATCTATAGAATCTGTTTTAAATGTTATATTGGATGAAGCTGAGTCGCCCTTACATTTTTCTGAAATAGCAACAAGAACAAAAGCAGTACTCGGGCGGCATGTTTCCGATCATAATATCAACTCACGTTTACAAGGAACCGATGCAAAATTATTCGGTCGTGGAACTTATGGATTAAAGAAGTTCAACCCCATTTCAGACTTGACATGTAAGCATATAATTCTAGTTGTAAATAAAGAGCTTTATGCGGGGGCAAAGCAAAAGCAATGGCACGCTACTGAAATTTTAAGCTTTTTACAGCATAAATTTCCCTCGCTACCTAAAGAACTCGACTCTTATATCTTAAATATAATTCTATCAGACTCTGAAGAGCTTACGTATTTAAATAAAAATGTCTGGGCAAGAGCCGATTCTAGTCAAACGCCAGAAGACAGGATCGATATGGCTGATGCATTTACAAAAATACTCGAAGACGCGGGCAAACCTCTGAAGGGCAAAGAATTGAAAGCGCGACTTCAAGCTATACGAGGCGTTCATGAGACATTGCAGATTCAGTCAACTGATAGGCTTTTACAAGTTGGTCCTGATACTTGGGGGCTGTATGAGCGGGACAAATCAATATCCTTCGACGAAATAGTCGTTTGCTTGGACGCTTTGTACGCTTATCTAAATGAATCAGGAAAAGGTATCCACCATTCAGAGGTAGATGCTTTCCTCAAAAGCAAATCTCTTGTTCATCTAAAAGTCTCTGGGTACGAGCTATTGAACCTAGCACAGCGGGATGAGCGCTTTTATTTGGGGCGTTCAATGTTTTTGGGATTATCAGAATGGGGAGAAGATACTAGGCGCTTAACAGTTGCCCAAGCGGTTAGATTAATTCTCAGTGAAATGATGACCGCTCCTATGAGCATAAATGAAATTCATGCTAAGGTTGAGAGTTTGACGGGACTAGAAATAGACGGGACAGTAACGGGGATATTACCTAAAGAAGGGGGGAGATATAACCCTAAAACACGTTTATGGGAAGTATCAAACCAATAAGTTTTCTGAGTAACATTTTAGCATTATTTGAAAAGAATTATTAAAACCTTGTTAAAATTTTGAGGCAGTAAAATATTCAGCGTAAATTATGTACGCTTAGGGGTAGTATTAATAATAAGATGACTATATTTTTCTTGGAACAGGTTGTGTATCTGTTGAATATATATAACGATTATCAACTATAAGGAAATTACGTGCCGATAAAGCTAACGGATACAAAGGTAAAACTTACAAATCTGCTTTTAGATGCGGATAATTATAGGGTCACAAAAAGTACGAAAGAGAAAACTACTAACCTTCAAAATACTCGAAAATTGCAGAATGAGATACTTGCTGATCTTAAAAAGCAAAAACTAGCAGATTTAAAGGACTCTATACTAAAAAACGGTTTTTTAACTGTCGACCGTATTGTGGTAAAGAAAGTATCTGAAGATGAGTACTTGGTCATAGAGGGTAATAGACGAGTTGCTGCCCTGAAAAGCATCAGAGAAGATTATGTAAAAGGCTACATAGAGAGTCCTGAAGTCCATAAACTGATTGAAGACACAGAGTTTGTAAGCGCTGTTTTAGTAAAAGGAACGGAGCAGGAGATCAAAGGTTATAGTGACGCTTTAATGGGAATAAGGCACGTCTCCGGTGCTAAGAAATGGCACGGTTGGCAAAGTGCGAAGTTAGTTAACAGTATGTATAACGATGGTCACACGTTAAGTGAAATTGGTGAAATGTTAGGCATAACATCCAAGGATGCAGGAAGGAGGATGCGAGGCTATAGAGCTTTTCAGCAACTTGAACAAGATCCAGTTTATGGTGAAAAGAAAGAGAGTCATCATTATGCAATCTTATTAGAGTTTCTCTCTGCTAATAAAAAAGGACGAGAGTGGCTTGATTGGAATGAAGATAAAAAAAGGTTCGAAAAGAAAGAGCACCTTGAGAGAGTCTACAAGGCGATTGTAAAAGATAAAAACGGAAATTATGAAGTTAGAAATATTGATGATGCCAGAGACTTTCTCGCAAGACTCGAAACCAAGGAAGGCCAAGCGCAAGTCCTAAAATCTAGTAACTTTAGAAAGGTCCAAGTTATTCAAGAAAAAAGTGACGTTTTTGACGTCATTCTCCACCTACTTGAAGACAAGGTTAAGCAGAAAGCCGACCTGGCTGAAGAAGATATTGATAAAATATCAACGATTTACACTATCCTAGCGAAATTGAAAGGGGAGTAGGACATATGAATACTTACCTTCAAGAGCTATCTAATGAATTAAGAAGTGTTTTTACTTCACCGAATGCACCAAGGATAGTCAACGCTGAACAATTTTTTCGTAACTATATCAGCGAAAACCCTCCCAAAAACATGGTTGAGGAAGACGATTTTGTAGAAGAGTACCTCGAGAAGTTTATAGATAATTTAGCCAAGTATGATTGGTTAAGGGTTGACAAAGAATCTCAGGTTTTAATCAACGAAAGTGTCAATATTACTGCTCCGAAGAAATCTGACTTTAGAAAGCAGAGTAAAAAGGAATTGTTCATTCGGCTCGATGAACTTAATCAAAAAGAAAAATTAAACATTGAGGATTTAGAGTTTATAAAATCCGCCCTTTTAAGTGGTGAATCGGACTACCATAGGGCTGAGGAACTAAGTTATAAAGCAGCCGTTAACGCCGGAGCTTTATCATCGTATACGGAAGATGATAAAGCTGAATTTTGGGTCGGAGCTGCCAAGCTCAGCCTTTCCAAGGCAAAAAAAATGGAATGTTACGAAAGAGCAGCTGACTTAAAATCGAAAGTTTTTAAATATGAAGATGCGACAAATTATATCGGGAGATGTATTTTACTAATTGATAAACGCTTTAAGAAAGAGGATATAAATCTGCTCATTAAAATTAAAAATAGATGTTCAATAATGTTTTCTAGCAAAGACGAATCTAATGAGCATTTATTGAGGTTATGTAGAAAGTATAGATTACTAGCCGAACAAGCTGGTCTTAGAGATCAAGCAAGCTTAGGTTTTGTTTACGAATATGATGCTTTGATGCAGAGACAGTTTTGGTTTCGACCTTTGTCATGGAGCTATTGGCTCTTTGCTAGGTATGGCGAATCACCAGTTAGGGTTTTTCTATTTTCTATACTACTAATATTCGGGTGGGCTTGGGTTTATCAATGTATTGGAATTCAATATAATCTAGAGGGGGATAAACCTAATATAAGTGACTTTTTTTTGAATGTTTACTTCAGCATGGTCACGTTCACTACGCTGGGATATGGCGACTTTTCTCCTATTGGTAATGGTCGTATGGTCGCTTCTATTCAAGCGTTAACTGGTTTGTTTATGACGAGCTTGTTTCTCGTAACATTTGTTAGGAGATTCTCCAGGTAAATTTCCTGTGGCTTCAAATAGCCGGGGTGAGTCGAATAATTGAATGGCTCGCCCTAAAACGTATTAATCACAAACCTCTCGACTTTCTCAAAACATTTTTGTCTTTTAATCAACTAGTTTCCCTGACTTTGAAGCAAATGAAATTCCGCGATTTAAATGCAATTTTATAAAATCAGCAAATACTATGTTATCTAGGTGGCTGAGCTGCTGCCTATAGACCTGTCGAAGAACGGCTAAATAAATATCAGCATATTCCCCAGCAAAAACTTTCCAACTCATCTCAACATTACTGTCAGAAGGGATGTCTTCAACTGGTGGAACAGTTTCTTCCGCAAGCGACATACACAACGCCCATCTGCACAGTACATTCCAGTTTTCAATACCTGTTTTTGTTTTCAGGCGAACAAGTTGTTGTTTTTGCTTTTCAGAAAGCCTGATTGTATCGATAGTGTTAGCCATTGAAGTAGCCCTCTGAAATATTTGAAGATTTGTTAACTTCGTCAAAAGAAATTTGATATTCACGATTTACAAAAGGCTTTAAATCGTCGTAATACTTACCTGTGATTTCTTCGTCTGTAGAAAGAAGTAGTACTTGGCTAGCCGCTTTTGGAAAGTAGTTTTTAATAAGTTTAGTTCGATGTTTGCCGTCTAAGCGCCCTAGTGGTGTATCGATAACCGTTGGAAGTTCTTTGCCTGAAACTTCAGCCAACGCTGACAGAATAGCAATTGCAAGCAGCTGTCTTTCACCTGCAGAAAGGCGACTTGGCGCTAGCGCTTCTCCCTCATGGCTAAGCAACGTTAGGCTAAAGGTTTCTGTATCCACAGAAACAGCGTTGATTAAGCTATCTTTACGAGTTAGCCCGATAAACTTCTCAGCTATTTTTTGTTCAATAAGCGCGATGTTTTCCTTGATCATCGATTTCGCGAAACTATGCATAGTCGCTTTTAGCTTGTTCACATGGTCGCAAACTTGAAGCGTGCGTTTTTGTTCAAACGTATCTTTGTTTTGCTGAGTTAAAAGGCTTGTATATCTAGTATTTAACACGTCACGTTTTGCGATTGCTTGTGCTAACAGCGCTTTGTTATGTTCTAGTAGCGTGGCCTTACTCTCAAATTCGGCTTCGAGTGCTGCAAGTTCACTTAAAATAGCTTTTACGTCGTTATAATCCGGTATTGCTTCTTCTTGCTTAATGAATAACGCTTGCTTCTCTTCTAACTCTTCACGAAGCTTGATTAACTTTTTGCGTTCAGCTTGCTCGCTTGCAATACGCTCATCAAGCCCGATGAAAATGCTTGATGGCAAATCGATGTAGCAGTCGCTGGCAGCGAAGCTTCTGCGCTCGTTTTGCTTATCTTCAACAAGTTGATTAATAGCGTTTAGAGTATTCGTGTCGACCTTACCTTGCGTTAAAGTATTCAATATCTGTGCTTCATAGTCAGAAATTGAAGCGTCGAGCTCTTTAGCTTGTTTTGCTTTCTCTTCTATCGCTATCTGCTGTTTAGTTTCCTCTAACAGCTTTGGTATAAGTCCAAGTGGACATGCGCCAGCATCAATTTTTACCCTTTGCTGTAAGTTATCTTTTAATTGGCGATCTATCGCGCCAAGTTCAAATTTTATTGAGTCGCGTTCTTCAATCAGGTGAGCCCCAGACATGCGGGCGGTCTGTCGTGCTTTTTTGATAGCTACATTAAGGGCACTTATTTCTTCTTCTAAACTTGCAGCTTCATTTCTTAAAGTGCGTAACACAATATCGTGCTCGCCTATTTCATCTTCACAGTCTGAAACTCTTTTTATTAGGTTTTCATCAATATTGCTTTTTTTACGTTCATTCTCGATAACAGTTAAATCTGAACGTAACTGAGTTAGTAAATCTAAGCCTAATAAATTCTCTAATCCGGTTTGGATAAGCTCAGAGCTTCTTTCTGGGTTCGCTAGGTTTTCAATTTTCTCACCGTCGAAGAAGAATAAGTCGGACAGTGACTGTGGTATAAATTCATTTACGAAATCATCCCAGTTTGAACTTACAAATTCATCTACCTCGCCGTTACAGAAAACTTTTAGTTTATCTTTTGTATTCTCAGGGCTGCTGGCAACCGACCAAGCGCGCTTAACGATATAGGTATACTCATCGGTTTCAGCTTTATGCGTAAACTCAAGTGTTAATGAAACACTTTCAGATTGGTCAGAAAATCTATTTTTGGTACTTGCTAGAAAAGAGCCAAACGCTTGGGTTCCGCGATTGGAGCATTTAGCGTGTTTTCCATATAAAACCAACTGTAGAGCATCTAAAAAGGTCGTTTTTCCGCCGCCATTTAAGCCGCCGAATAATACAATAGGCTTTTCTTCTGTTACCGTTAAATCGACAGTGTGGACACCTTTGTAGATTCCAAAGTTTTCTATGGTTAATGATTTAAGTTGCATTAGACGTTTTCCACACTCTCAATTAATAAAGAGCTATAACCATCTTCTTTCAATGACTTCGTTATAATCGCGATACTCTCTTCAAGTGACTCTTGTTGTTGCTGCAATTCTTTTACAGCATCACTATGCGCGCTTTCTGCTTGGGAATTAGTTATCTTAATTTGGATGTGTTCTAGCTCGATCTGTCTGCGGTGCCTTTCTCGTTCTAACGCGAATTTTTTCGCCTCGAATAAGTTATCAAACGCACCTTTATCTAGTACGTCATTAAGTTCATCTTTTAACTTGGCACGACGCAGCTGGTTTCTGTATTTGTTAGACACATTGAGCACAGCTCGCATTTGCTGATAGAGTAAGCCATCTTCATCGCCATGCTCTGCACAATGCGCCTTTAGCTTGTCTAACACGCTCTTGTTTATTATCGGATGATGCGCCCTACGTTTACCCGGATATGCTTTTCCAATAACTTGCTCGTAAATTAAAGGTAGCGAGTCCTCTGCTTCATGCTTATCGTTAAGCCACACTTCTCTTATGCCTTCTAATTCTTCGATAGAAATGAGCTCAAGGTCATTTACTTCTGAAGGAGCCATTTGCTGGACAGCTACTTGCGCCTCTAGCACTTTTCTCAGCATATGCTCTCTAAACGACTGAACATATGGGCCGGGCACGAGGTCTGCGCCGTGTTTTGTAACATGTACGGTTAGAGTTCCGTTCATCCGCCTGAAGTCACGGTTGCCTTTATCTCGCCTTAGCTTTTCTAGTTTCTTTTCATGATTGGCATCATTAACTTCAATTTCGTTTCTAAGCATGACGAGTGGCATCATCCACTCTTTCTCGTCGTCGTTAGCGATCATGGCATTCATTGATTTATCTTCCGAAACCATGGTGCAAACGTAACAACCAAATCGGCTGTCACCACAACTTTGCGTTGATTTATCAACAACTAATGGGCACTCTCCGCCTTCTGTTGCGCCTTGATACATACCCATTAAGTCATGATTTGGGAAATCCCACGGATTTTTTATGCTGTTTAAATAGATCCATACATCATCATTGGTCCAGTGGCCTATCGGGGTATAAACCCACACTCTATCCAACGAACCGTTTTCTGTTAAACCTAATGCTTTCCGGGTATTCGTTTCTGAGCTTTCAAACCTATCCATGCTGGCCGCCCTGGCAGAGCTTTCTGCCTTTCGCGTTCCTAAAACCAAAATTGCTTCGCCATTCTTGTCAGCAAGGTTTTGAATAAAGCTATTAGAAGGCGATATTTTAAGACGGTCAGTACACCAGCGAAATTTAGCTCGCGGCGCAGGATAGCCCTTACCTATTAGGTTGTACCAGAAACGGTTTTTAACTTCGGGAACTAGCTTATGGGGAAAAATCGGCAAATTCTGCTCTTCAGCTGCCGCATTCATTTTCTCTAACGACTTGTTTACCCATGAAGACACAACTGGGTTTTCAACTAAAGTGTCAGTACTGATTACATGTACTTTCTTTTCTGCCTTGCCTTCCTTCTCTAATTCTTGAAGGGCATACCACACCAACTGCAGTGTAGCTGTAGAGTCTTTACCGCCGCTATAACCGATAACCCAAGGGATACTGTCACTAAGGTAGAGTTTTTTCACATGTTCGATTGACTGTGAAACGGAGTTTTTTAAACCAACTTCATTAAAAGCTGATTGAATACTTACTTGGCTCATTGTTGAGTAACCTCTTTTTGCAACGCCTGTTCCGCTAATAGTTCGCTTTCAGACAGCTTTATACTCATCAATTGTTTGATTTTGATACACGTTAACTTGGCTGCTTTTGTGTTGTTGTACATGCTTCCGTTTACAACACACCTCCCCGCCCAGTCGGAGTTACTTCTAGACCAATCGACTTTTTTCAATCGCTTTAGAGTTTGTTTCCACTTTTTGTCATGCTTGAGTAACCAACAGCCAAGTAGCCCCAACGCATGGAAAGTAACGGAGTACGCATTAATGGATTCTTCCCTGATTTCACCGCCAGAAGCCTCATCGTTACAGACGAGAATCCAACTCGGCATGTTTACTAAAACTTCATGCCAATATTCTGAGGCAATGGGTATTAATTCTTGATAGTTTGCCTCGGTAATATTGCCCAAAAGCGCCTTTGTAGCAGTATTCACAGCGCTATGACTTACTAGTTTTTTAGAGCGAGGCCCGAGGTTACTTTTTTCCATGTGAACAAGTTTGCGCAACTGCTCGCTTTCGAAAATTACCGTTTTTGAAAGCTTTGCGTCAGGACTATCACCGTAAGTAATGCTTAATGATGAATCCGTCTTAACTGGGTATAGATTTAAATCTTTAAAGATTTTCTGGCGTTCTTCTAATGATTTACTTGCGAAGAAAACAATAGAAATCGTTTCATCACCCAGTGTTGGGTCTTGTGTCAACGCTTCTTGAATAGCTGCGTTCCGATGCTGACCGTCTGTGATATACAATTCGGCATCTTCATCAATAACTAGCGTGCCAATTTTTTGCTCGTGTTTGGCTTCGCCAATAGCTATAAACTCCGACTCACCGTCAATACATGCCGTAAGCGCTGAGAATACGTAATCATCTCTGTTGGCTAATATATAATTAGCAATATCAGGAATGCGCTCTTCATTGATGATCCGCTGCGCTCGTTTATCTACAGGCAGTTGCCCTTCATCAAAACTGAATATCTTTTTCAGTCTTTTTAAGGGGCACATTACGATAAAGTATTCGTCATTTGCCTGCTGTCCTTTGATTGCAGGAAAGGACATCCCTGATGCTATCTGTGACATATTTGGACTTAAAGTTAATTACCGTTCGTACAATTCGAGAAATGTTCTTACGAACAGAATGGTGGTATAGTACAACACAAATTTCAAGATGTCGCCTGTACCTTGGTAAGTATTAATAGAAAGTGATGACTACATATTTAGATTACAACGCAACCGCCCCCGTACTGCCAGAAGTAGCAGATTTAGTTTTTAAACTAATGGTAGAGGAATACGGAAATGCAGGAAGCAGAACTCATTCATTCGGTGCCACTGCAAAACAGGCTGTTGAAAAAGCAAGGAAGCAGGTAGCCGATGTAGTTAACGCTGATAAATCAGAGGTCATTTTCACTAGCGGTGCCACAGAAAGTAACAATATTGCGATTCTGGGCTTAAAAGAGTACGCCGAAAAGAATAACAAAAAGCACATCATCACTACCGCCATTGAACACAAAGCGGTACTTGAACCTATTGAAAACCTTGTGAGCCATGGGTTCGAAGTCACTTACATCAAACCCGATCAGTCTGGAGTGATTGATGTAGAAAGTATCGGTAAAGCACTAAGAGAAGATACCGTTCTAGTCTCTGTTATGCATGTTAATAACGAAACCGGAAGTATTCAGCCAGTTGGAGCCATTTGTAATTTACTCAATGAGCACAATGCCTATTTACACGTAGATGCCGCTCAAAGCTTTGGTAAGTTAAGTGATGAACTGGATAACAAAAGAATTGATTTTATCAGTGCTAGTGGGCACAAACTTTACGCGCCCAAGGGCGTGGGAGCATTAGTAACTCGAAAGCGTGGTTTCTTGAAAGCTCCGCTTAAGCCAGTCTATTTCGGTGGTGGTCAAGAAAAAGGGCTTAGACCTGGCACGCTACCTGTCCAATTAATAGCAGGTTTTGGCTTAGCCTGTGAATCGGCTCAAGAGAATAAGGTTGATTGGCAGAACCACAGCACAAAAATAAAAGAAAAATTCTTGGCTTTAATTAGTAGGCTTGGAGGAAAGGTTATCGGCGAAAATACTTCCCCTTTCGTTACTAATTTTTATATACCCGGCGTGAATTCGGAAGCAGCGATGGTTATGTTGAAAGATGTGATAGCAGTTTCGAATGGCTCTGCATGCACATCTTCAAGCTACCAACCATCACATGTTTTAACTGCTATGGGGCTTACTGAGGACGAAATCGCAGGGTCTATTAGAGTATCTTGGTCGCATATGACTGATGGCGTTCCATTAGACTTAATTGAAGAACGTTTTAAAAACCTAATTTAGATTGCTGCTTGCTTTTACTTGGAGTTCTGTAAATAAATGCACTTAATCTTTTTTATTCTCTACGACACCTGACCAATATGCCTGTTTAGGGTGATGCCGTTTTGTTGGATAAGCAAGTCTTAGCCTCTCTGAGGCCACTAAAGGGTTTAGATAATTTTTCCGCAATGTGTCAGGCTTCATTTCGAGTAAATTTGCCAAATCATTCAGGCTGATTAATTTACCTTCACAAAGTTTAATTATGGCCTCTTCGACTTTTTGTCTTCCTAATTTTCTAGTATTTCCTTTTACAGGAGCAGCTATTTTCTCAAGCTCTTTCCATTTACTTTCATTAGCCAGAAGTGCAGGACTTAGCTCCGGACTTAGCTCCGGACTTAGCTCCGGACTTAGCTCCGGATATTTCTTTGACAAGCTCTTAGGCTTGGTTACTTGCAAGTTTTCGGCTAAAAACTGCCCTAGAGCATTATCTGGCGTTGGAACCTCTACATCAGGACGATGATATACTTTTCCTTTATGCTCTCCTGTCGAACAAATTACTTTTATTCTCTCCAACTTAACTAATGCAAGTGTTACTTCTCTTGTGTGCGCTGATATTTGAGTGCAAAGCTGATGGTGAGTAAGATAAAAGTCAGAGTAAATTGTAATAGCTATTGTTCTTTCGAGTTCAGTCAAATTTGTGAACTTGGCACCAAAAACACTAGTGAGCTCCCTTACAATTTTTTGAGGGTATAGATCAATCATTCTCAATTCTAACAATGTTTGATCATATGGGTTAGTTGCTTCATGCAACAGTGGTACTTTCCAATGCTGACTTTTCCAACCATCTAAGATATTGGGCAACCCAGAGCCAGCTTGCTCTCCAAATTTGACGTACCTAAACATTTGCGCAAGCAATCGATTTCTACAATCAGGCTCCCCACCTTGCAATGCCACTTCAATAGGTACACGCATTAGACCCGGGTTTCTAAACCCAAACATGTCGGGCCGCTTCACAACCAAAATAGATGCTCTCCCAGTATAATCAGCGTGAATTATAGTGTTAGCAAGAGCTTCTCGAAGAGCAATGTGAACAGGGGTATCTTCCTGCCTCAAACCTTCTTTTAGTTCAAAAGGAACTTTCAAATCTTCAATAAGCTTTCTATATACTTTTCTCGAAAAGTCATACAAATTGCCAGACCAAGTTCCATCCAATGTTAGCCTATCAACCCACCTTTTCTCAGTCTTTGCTTCTGGACGTTCCTGATAATCTAAAAGGTAATAGGGAAACTTTTCCTGTATCACAGGATGAGTTCCAAACATAAGAAACCCCGCGACCGTCATGCCCTCTTCACCAGTTTCTCTGTTTACCCTCCAACCACCAATCATTTTCAAAAAGCGTTGGTTATCATACTCGTTCCAGGGATGAGCGGGATTTAAATTAGCATAATTTTGCCGATATATACGTAAAGACTCAAAATCAATATCTTCCATGCCGTAAAACGGCAATATCTCACTATCTCGAGAGTCTTCTACTTGCTCCGCAAGCATTCTCTTTACCTGCTCAAGCTGTAGCCGCTGATCGGATTCGTTAGCTCTAACATAGGTATTACCGATGGGGTTGCCATTTAAATAGATAGGTCTTTCTTGACGAGTGGCTCGCCTCACGTAAATAACTAACAGCTTCTTACCGTCAATATTGACTTCTTTTACATCATTATTCGAAATTATATTGAGACTAACTTTGTTCCTATTGTTGCCTACGTTAAATAAATCCGTGCGAACTTGCTCTATATTCCGGCGTTTTTCAAGGTAGTTGTCGCCTGAGCTGTTAAGCAGCTTCTTTTTTGTTCTCTGGGTTTAATTTCACATCACCGATTTCCTCCCAGTTTCTAATA
>VAPA010742529.1_pt1 | contig 19456 bp, 41 predicted proteins | sample 3395041 | NCBI WGS metagenome assembly VAPA01 (sample SAMN08290432, study PRJNA428436) | hydrothermal vent metagenome | isolation source: Deep-sea hydrothermal vent chimney | place: Indian Ocean: Southwest Indian Ridge | depth 1973 m m
GATGTTGATAATTTTTTCTATGTTTGTTTCTGCTCAGACTACTCAAACTGTTTCTCAGACTAATTCTTTTGAGCAAATGGTTGTTAAAGAGAATTTTCTGACTCGTAATGAGATTAAACAGCATTTAGATCAGAAAGCTTTGGAGTTTCAACAATATGCAAAAGCTGAGATACAAGATGCTTTTAACAGTCTGGTTTTGTGGGTTGATGCTAAGATGAATAAGTTTGTTTTCAAATTGGTTATGGCTATTGTTGGTTCATTAATTTTTGCTCAGAGTTTATGGTATTTTCTCAAGCGAAAGCTTGATACTCGTTTCCAAGCTATACTTGACATGAGACGTGAGATTAAGCAAGAACGGAATGAAGAGAGGTTTGAGGCTAAAGAACAGCTTAGAGAGGATAAGAAGGCTGTTAAAAAAGCAAAGAAAGAAGTTAAAGAGAAGGAAAAAGTTGAAGATAAGAAAAAGCAAGTTATTAATCCTTCTATTATTCCTAAACCATCAGTTAATAATGGTTCTGTTGATTATAAAGAGTTTCAAGAGTTTAAACTTTGGAAGAAGAATAAAAAATGATTGCTGAGAATAAAGATAAGAAAGGAAAAGGTGTCATTATTATTGTGCTTATCATAGTTGCTATTCTGACTTTGCTTTACTTCTTGATTGGTATTAGAGGTTTTTTTAAAGTTTTGAAATGGCTTATCATCATATTGTTTTTCTTGGCTATCGTTGGTGTCGCTGTTTATCTTGTGTGGTATTTCTTTATTAAAAAGCAGAAGTTCGACGTGACTTATGTTAATAAACAAAAATTGTTAAATGCTTGTCATAAAGGTTACACGACTATTTTGAAAGACTTGTATTTGAGTGGTGATGAGAAGCACTCTAGAGTTTTTTGGGGTAAGATTAAAGGTTATTGTAGAATAAGTGTTTTGACTAGGGCTGTTCGCATGAAGAAAGATGGCAAGACGCCTGATACAAAGCTTAATCCTGATACTAAAAAAGAAGAGTTACAATTTGATTATGGTAAGCAAGAGCAAGATGTGTTTGCTGTTAGTCATAGAGGTTGGCTTGGTGGATTGTTTGAGGAGCAAGACTTGGTAAGAGTTGATCCTAAAGATCATGATGAGCTTGTTGGTGATGTGACTCTTTTCGGTTTTAGTTTGATTACTCAAAGTGAGTATTGGTTTTTGAATTCTGACTTGTTGGATGTTAGAACTATTGATTACGCTATTTTGAAAGAGGCTGAGAGAGGTATAATGTTTGAGATGCTTAGAGATAGTAAGGAGATCATTGATAAGGCTAGTGGTTTGGATAGCGGTCATCAGAAGAAGATTGAAGAAAGATCGATGTATGAGATTCCTTTTAATGTCGGCGGAAAGTGACTAATATAGAAGTGTTTTTGTTGACCGTCTGGGTTGCGATAATAACATTTTTTGTTTTGATTTTGTGGCTTGATAAAAAGAGAAATAAGTAAAATGGTTGAAGAGAATGTTGATTTGTTGGATGAGCAAAAGTCTGAAAAGACTATGACGAGTATTCAAGTAGTTAATATCCCTAGTATTCCAGAGCATGAGTATTTTGTGAGGATGGAAGATTTTGAAAAACTTGTTTTAACTATTACTTTTGTGTCATTCATCATGACAGCAGGTGCAATTCTAATATAATCTTCACAACCGAAAAATATAAATACTATCTTTCCCAAAAGAGTTTTTATAACTCGGTGAGTATTTTATGAAGAAAACAATTTTATATACTTTATTTTTATTGATGTTTGTTCTTCTAACGAGTTTTGTTTCGGCTGATTTAAGAGATAGTTTAGAGTTTTATATGTCTTTTGAGAATGAATGTGTTGATAAAACTGGTAATAACACTTTGGTTTGTGTTAATCCTTCTTATAATAATGGTTTCTTGGGTGATTATGGTATGCAAAACGTCACTACTATTACAGATTCCTCACCTTCTTTTGGTGTTTGGAATGATACTGATAGTTTCTCTGTTTCTGCTTGGTTTAATTTCACTAATTTGTCAAATCAAGAAGTATTCTTTTATGATGCACATGGTGGACCTCTTTTTTTTTATATTATTCAATTATCAGTTGGTTCTAACCTAGTTTTTTATCAAGCTGAGAATAATGTTTGTGGGGATGGTGACGCAATTTATTCTATGAGTGGGAAGAATATTGGTCAATGGTATCACGTGGTTTGGGTTTATAACGCCACTAATAATTTGAGACAAATTTATCTTGATAATGTTTTAGTTGCGAGTGATGTTTATAGTTGTGTAGGTGCGGATATTGATGCTAGTGATCCTATTTGGAGAAGTCAAAACGAGATTTTTCATTTTGATGAGACAGCCTTATACTTGAGAGCTTTAACAACTACAGATATTGGTGAGTTGTATAATTCAGGTAATGGTTTCATGCCTATAGTTAATGAAGCACCAACAGTTAATCTGGTTTCTCCTTTTGATGATGACCATGTTCGACAAACAAATTTTAGTTATGTTTATTCTGATGCTGATAGTGATTTAGGTAATTGTAGTTTGGTAATTAATGATACTTTAAGTGGTGATAATTTATCTGTTCCTTCTGGAACGACTATTGTTCGCAGTGCTAATATTTCTTTATCAGATGGTGTTTATGATTGGTATGTTAATTGTAGTGATGGGAATTATATGACTAAGAGTGTTGTTCGAACAGTTGTTATTGATTCTGTTAATCCTATTATTACTTGGAATAATCCTTTATTTGATAACACTTCACAATTCTTTTCGAGTTTGGAGTCTGGTTTTAACTTAGATATTGACTTGTTTGATATTTACTTGTTTGCTTGGAACTTCACTATTGAGAACAGTGTTGGAGTAGTTGTTCAAAGTAATGCTGATAATAATCTTAACCTTACAAGTTTCACAATCACTGATTTTGTTAATCTTTCAAGTTTACCATATGATGATTACATTATAAACGTGACTGTTTCAGATGATCATACAGCTAAAGAAATACTTGTTTATGATCATGTTATATCTTCTAAAATGATAACTTATGATACTGGTTCTAGCATCATTAGTATTGAAAACTTACAAGGTAATATTAAAAGTATTTTAACTGATAAGCTTCTTGATCGTTATACTTTCTCTTTTGAGCCTAATAATAATCGTAAGACTTGGAATTTTCAGTTGTCTTGTGATAAAGAATTGTTTTATCGTGGCGAATTATATGATTATCCGTCATTTGTTTGTGGTGATAACTGGGTTGATTTAAACGTGGTGTCTGCGAGTGTTGAGAGTTACTTTGTTTCAAAGGTTGATGATAATAATTATGTTGTAACTATTGAAATGGTTAAGGATAATAATAATCATTTATTGTTTAATAGTCTTGGTGGTTTGAACATCGTTACTGAAACTAAACAATTCTCATCTGTTGATGATACTTGTGATGTTAATCTCTCGACTACTCCTTGTAAAGTTGGTTATGATCTTACTTTGAATAATGGTGTTTATCAAATAAATGGCACTATAACATTTATTAATCCGAACATTTTGTTTGATGGTTCTTTAAGTTCTATCAATGGTTCAGGATTGGCGGTGGTTGTTAATGCAGAGAACGTGACTATAACTGATTTAGAGTTTAAAGATGGTTTCTCTTCTGCTTTATTAGTTAATGATACAGGGTTCTCTTCTTATGGAAATACTTACAGGTCTATTGTTTATGATAACGTTGTCGGAAGCAAGTTTTGTGATTATGATACTTTGACTGGAAACTACTTTATAGGTGGTTTTTATTCTGGTGTGAACATCGGAACTTGTCCTTCTAGTAACGAGTTTAGTCTTGGAACAACTAATTTTAGCGTTGTTTCTGATTGGACAAATGTTGACTTGGTATTAGAGAACGCTTTTGGGGTTATCGATTTTAGTTTGCTTTTGAATCTTTCTTCTACAAATGCGGATTTTGATTCTGATGTGGAGATAGTTCAAGATTCTATTGGTGTTGACGCTGTTTTTTATCCTAATCTTGATTCTGATGCGTCTTTAACTTTTAAGAATGTTGTTGCTCATTCTATTGCTGATATTACTTTGTTGAAGGATGGTAGTCTTTGCACTGTTGGATGCAGTGGTGCAACTTATAATGAAGTATCTGATGAGTATAGTGTTTTGGTGACTGGGTTTTCTACTTACACTCTTAGTTACAAAGTTGTTTATGAATCGGAAGATTTAAGTCCTATGTTAATCGATTTCTTATTGAATATCCTTAAAGGATTAATAATCATTAGTCCTATAGTGGCGATAATAATTATTGTTAAATGGTTTAAAAGAAGAAGGGGTAAGAAATAATGCCTGTCACAAAGAAGTATAAACGATATAAGCGATGCGTTAAAAAAGTCAAGAAACAAAAGAATAAAATAAAGAGGCCTCATGCTGTATGCAGGAAAGCTGTATATGGCAAGAAGAAGAAATAAAAATGGTTAAAAGAAAAGGTTGGAGAAGTCAAAGCAAAAGACATAGTAATGCTCGTAAGTATGGTCGAGCAGGTGGTCGATACGCTAGTGGAAAGCCTAAGAAAAGATTTAAAACACCAATGCCTATAAGAAATAAAAAAGTTATGACTAAGAAGAATAGTGAATCAAAGTTTGCCATTGAAGTATCTGATTTGAGTTCTTTTCCGCCTGAGACTTCACAATGGGATGTTAATGCTAAGAATAAGCAAGATGCTGAACTTAAATTTAATAAGCAATTTAAGAAAGAGTTTCCTAAAGCAAAGAGAGGTCAAGATTACTCAATTGAAATAATTGAGCAATAAAAACTTGCGAAAAGAAAAAAGTAAAATGAAAAGAACTAGAAAAATAAATTGCAAAACTTATAGTAGCTTTGCAAAGTTCAAAAAGAAAAGTAGTGCGACTAAAACTGCAAAGTCATTAAGAACCAGAGTTAAAGGATATAGAACTAGGGTTATAAAGAAAAAAGGAAAATATCCTTATGAAGTTTATACTCATAGAGGAAAATAAAAATGGCTAAAAAAATTATGAGTAAAAGAAAGTATGGTTTGATAATAGGAAGTGCAAAACCAGTATATTTCAAAAATATTAAAGCAAGAAGTAAAATCACTAGGAAACTAAAAAATAAGGTTACATATTCAACATTCAGCAAATAATACTTTTTTGTTCATCTTTTGTTATGGGGTGGTTCAAAACAGGGTGATTTCTTGAACTACTCCATCCCCATAACCTTAACAAAGCGTTCTATAAGGCATATATAGGCTTAGAAACAATATTTAATAGAAATAGTATGTTTCCATGTTTCAAAAGAACAAACGCTTAGAAAGGTTGTATTCAAGCCAAAATTCTTATAAGAATAAAACTAATAGAAACATTTAAATAGTAGTAGTTACTATCTAGTAGTAAAAGAAGGTGATGAACATGGGAGAATATTTAAAATTAATAACGAAAAAAGAAATTGATGAAACAAAAGTAAAAGAAATAATTAAAGAATATTTCAAAGACTATCCAAGATTAATAATAGATTTATGGATTAGTCCTAATGGAAGTATAAGCACAAAACTAGCGACTTGCGAAGAAGTTTTCTTTTCATTTGATGAGATGATAAAGATTTATTTGTTCATAGAAGAAAAAAAAGATATTTTTCAGTATGGAGAAGAACAATCATTTAGTTGGATTCCAGAACAATTTTTGAAAGACAGAAAAAGTCTCTACAAAGGAACATTTAGTATTTGGAATGATAATAAAAACATATCAAAGGTTAAAATTAAGAAGTATGTTAAAAGTCTTGATCATTATAAAGTTTGGAGAAAAACTATTAAAACCATTAGTAAATCAGGAAAAACTTATTGGAAAAGAGTTCCAAAATATGAAACGTCTGGATGTATTGGAAATCCTAATGGAATAAGTTTAGATTGTCCTAATAAAAACAAAAGTTTTAATGCTTTCAAAAGTGGTTTTGCATGGAATGTCAAGACTAATAAAGGAAGAAGATTATACACTTGTCCTCTTTGTTCAGCAACTTTTAATCAAGGAGAATTCAAAACTCCTCAATATAAATGGTTACAAGAAAAATTATTGAAAAGTGATAAACATGAGTTATAGATTAGGATATGCACCCTGTCCAAAATGCAAACAAAAAAGACTTAGGTTAAAAGGTGTATTAACAAAGAAAAGAGTGTGGCAATGTGATAATTGCAAACACAAAAACAGTTTTTAAAACAAACAAAAGGTGAATGAAATATGAACAACTGTCAATTATGTGGAAAAGAAAAAGAAAAATTAATAAAATACCATATAGATTACAAAAAGAATATTATTATTAATCTATGTAAAAAATGTCATGTAGAAATACATAAAGTAATAAGTTCCATACCTAGAAAATCATTAGATAAACCTATTAATTTGAAATGTCGATGTGATTATAGTTGGACTTATAAAGGAAAGAATCCTTTTTATGCAACTTGTCCTAGTTGTTTAAGAAAAGTAAAAATAGAAGAAGGTGAGATACAATGAATGAAAGCACAATGAGTAACGAATTTCATGAATGGCTAGACCAATGCCCATGTCAATGGCATAGAAATAGTAACAAAGATAATGTAGCAACATATACATTCATAGAAGAAGAAAAAGAAGAATAAAAGGTGAGATAAAATGAAATGGAAATGTAACTCTATGGGTTGTGAATATGAATTTGAAGATAAAACAACAGAAGAAGAAATAGAAAAAGATGACTTCAAATTGCCTTTATGTCCAAAATGCAAAAATAAATATAATAAATGTTATAGAAAATAAATGGTGATAAACATTTCAAAATATAAAAAGAGAGACGAGGTAAAAGAACAATGAAAACTATTTGTAGAGGTTGCAAAAAGAAGTTCAAATTCAATGGACAAGCTTATGGGTTTTGTAATGATAAATGTAGAAAACAACATATGAAGAAACATTGTAAACCAAGCCATTTAAGTGGAATATTAACTAAAGAACTAAATAGAATATCTGATGAGGTGATATAAATGGGAAACAATTATAATGTAGATGACAGTTGTAAGATTTTGAAAGCTTTAAACAAGATTCTTTCAGAAATAGATGATTGTCCTAGTGAGAAAGAAATGCTTAAAATGGATGATGTAATAGTTTTAGATCCTGCTAACGTAATGGGAATAATAGCCAAGACTAACAGAGCCAAGAAGCTTATCAGAAGATTTGTTTTAAAGGATGAGAATCCAAGAAAAGCCCCTAGTTTAGAGTATCATAAACAAGAAGTGGGTAAATGCAGATTATCAACAGAATACATGGTTCAAGCAATAAACCTATTCAAAGTAATAAGCACTTTGAAAGGAGATGATGCAGAAGAAGAATCATTCAACATAATATCAGCCAAAAACTTCCCAATAACCATGAGCAATAAAGACTGGGCTATAATATTAGCCCCAAGAATAGAAAATGACTAATAAAATACATTTATTTGATTGTAGAATTGATGAGTTTCATAAAGATTGGGTTAATTTTATTGTTGAGTGTGGAGTAAGTATTGATAGAGATTTTGTTTCAGATAATTTTTTTCAAGTTACTTGTTTAAAGTGTTTGAAATTAAAACATAATAAATTAAAACATCAATTAGATAGAATTGAGAACAGAATACTAAATATAAAGAAAAATGATTAAAGATAAAGCATTAGATAATATTATTAGAATTATGAAAGTTTATAATATCAATATGAATGATATAGAAAATAAATTAATAGGACAATGACTAAAACTATTTTTATCGATAAGAACGATAGGCATTGGGATGAAGAATCATTAAATGAGTTAATTGAAACTCTAGAATTTTTCAAGAAGTTCTTGGATAGAGTGAGTTATTATTAGAACTTAGGGTAAATGTAGAAGTCATCTTCGAATTTGTATCCAATGCTTTCTTGTTCCCATTCTTTCTTCTTTTTTTTAATGAATTTTTCTATTTCAGATTTGTTATTTTGATAATCTTCTTTTGTCATACTACTTTCGATCACAACTACATCTTCTCTGATTAGCTTTCCTTCGCTTGTATAGTCTCCTTTGCCTTTGATAGCTGTGTCTCCACCGAATCGTTTGCTTAACTCTTTAGCTGTTGATTCTGTTCTCTTCCTGAATTGCTCTGTAGAAATCTTCTTATCAAATTTCGTGCTAGGAACTGTAATGGCGAATTGAATTGGTAGCTTAGTGCTTTTTTTAGAAAGAGGAGCAGTCAAAGGTAAGGGTTTCTTAAATCTTTTCTTAGGCTTTCCACTAGCGTATCGACCACCTGCTCGACCATACTTACGAGCATTACTATGACGTTTAGATTGTGTTTTCCAAGCCATACATTCTTTTATGGAATAGCTATTATAAATAATTTTTGAATTCAAAAAATCTTTATTAGTCTATATTTGTATGGTTGCGATAAAAAATAGGAAATAATAAAATAACCATTACAAAACCATAATCTTTTTTAACAAAAATAATTATACTAATAAAAAATGTTAGAGTTAAATAAGATTTATTGTATGGATTATTTTAAAGGTTTAAAAATGTTAGATGATAATTCTGTTGATGTAGTTATTACTGATCCACCTTATTTTTTTGAAGCTCATGGAAGAGGGTTTGCTAGTGATAGAGAAAAGCTTTTTATGGGTTTGAAAGATATTGGTGTTAATAAAAATGAGAATTATATTACTGAAAAATTATTGTCTGAATTGTTAAGGGTTTGTAAAGAGAAAAACGTGTTCATTTTTTGTAATAAAGCTCAAATATTTGATATTTTATTTTTTGCAAAAAAGAGAGGACTCAATTTTGAGTTAATTCCTTTTTGTAAGAATTCCCCTATGCCTTTAGCTAATAATCAGTGGTTGCCTGATGGAGAGTGGGGTGTTCATTTGTTTTTGAGTTGTTCTGTTAAAGGTAGTTATAAGACTAAAAAAGGTTTTTTTGTTGATGGTAATTATCAACAAGCTGAGTTTGAACATCCTTCTGTTAAACCGCTTAGTATTATGAGACGATTAATTAAGAATTTGTCTAATGAGGGTGATTTGGTGCTTGATTGTTTTATGGGTTCTGGTTCGACTGCTGTCGCTTGTAAACAGCTTAATAGAAGATTTATTGGTTTTGATATTAGTAAAAAATATGTTGATATGGCTAATAAACGATTAAGTCAAGATAATTTAAAAGATTTTTTCAAATAATTACTAAGAGGAAAGAATAAAAGATGAATATGAAACGAAAAATCAATAAGAGAAGAACAGAACATCAAAAAGCAATAGCTAATAAAAGTCATAAAAGATATATAACTAAAAAACTAGAAGAAAATGTTTATTTAGCTCAAGATAAAAAATTTAGGAACGAATTTAATAAATTAACTAGAATAATGTATGATGATGTTTTGCCTCGAGAATGTGCTATCTGTAGAACTAAAGATGATTTGCACATACATCATAAACAATATGTTTATCCAATTGTTTCAAAAGATTTAGTAAGACTATGTAGAATATGTCATATTGAAGAACACCATAGACTCAGACCTTTGTTTCCTGTGGAACTATTAAAAAGATGAAAACAACTACTCCTTCAAAAACAGAGATAGACCAAAAAAATAGGCTTTCTGAAAAGAAGATAAAAGACCATATTTATAACATAGTTTCGAAGCATCTTCCAAAGGAAAAAAACAAGGACAGTATGACTGTTGCTTCGAATGGTGAATTTGTCTTGTGGAGACCTAATAATTATCGTCTGAAAATACCCATAAAAAGAAAACTTAACAGCACCCTTAAAAGTGCTGTTCGGATGCAACTAAAAAAGAGGATTAAACTTTCAAATTATGGTTCTAAATATTCTATTAAAAATTATTATTCTTGCACTATTTCTTTAGATAAGAAGTCTATGACTGTTATTCATACTCCCAAAGGTCGTAAGTGGTATAAGCTATATGGGGATGTGAAACAAATGGAAGATTATGTTGATAATAAGGTTATAGAGTTTGAAGAAAAGTGTTTAAAAGCAGGTGTTTTATTCTCAAGATTGTTCAAAGGAGTTTCTTTGTTCGTTGATAAGCGTGTGTGGATACGTCATGAGGATGCGGTTAAAGGTGAGGAGTTCATTGATTCTATACCTGATGATTTGATTATGCACGATACTTATTTCAAAAAGGTTTATCCTCAAGAGGTCGAGTTTAAGTCGCCTACTTATATGAAGAATTATTTGGCTAATAGGAGTTTGGAGAAAGCTAGTCCAGAGATAATATCTCGTCTTGATGTTATTGAACGAAAGCTTGACAATGTAGAGACTGATGTTTTGAAGTCTCTAATTAAGTTCTTATATCCTGAAATGTTTGATAAAAGTAAAGAAGTTAAAAAGGAAAAGGTTGATTATATTGGTTGATAATGTTTGTGAGGAAACTAGAGTTCATATTAATTATTGTGGTTGTGGTAAGCATAGGAAGAATAGTAAACCTTATATTGCTAGATTGAAGAAGGATATTGCTGAATTGAAGAAAGAATTTGTTGTTGTTAGACAGAAAGATTTGTTTTCTTGCATTGGTTGTGGTAAACGTTTGAAGCTTTATCATAATTGTTTGTGTAGATCTTGTTATTACAAGTTTTTGCAAAAGAAACATTTTGGGTAGAGAGAAGTTAGCATTAAGTTGAAAAAACCATATTTGTATGGTTAAATCAAGCTATAGGTTTAAATACTTGTTTTCACTTCCTTTTTTTATTAAAGCTAAAGGAGATGATGCAAATGAGAGGACAATTAAATGATGAAGTTCAAAAGATTGCTGAGAAAGAGTTAGGTAGACCTTTGAGTTGTAGGGCAGAACTTAGAATGTTACCATATTTAGATTTTTTAATGAAAAATGAGCAAAGAATAGATCCAAGAAAAATTAATAGCGAAGAAAGAGTTATTTTACAAGAATTAAAGAAACAAGGTCATATACGAGGTGGTGTTTGTGGTTTAAGTATGACCAAAGAGTTTTATGATGCTATTCAACAGATATTATGGATTGCTTATGTTGTTCAAGGATCTATAGAACATAACGCTAAAGATAAAGCTTTCATTAGTGAAATAATTTCAACTAATTAGAAAAATGAGATCTACTGATATGTGTGTTTGTGGTCATCGTCGGCGTGATCATAATAATCGTAGTAAGGGTGCTAGTTTTGAGTATAGGTTTGTTTATAATACTTGCCTTGCTAGTTCTTCTCATAGCGTGTTTTGTCCTTGTGGAATTTTTACGAGTAAGAAAAAACGAGAAAAGGAAGTTAAAGAATGGAAAAAAGATGAAACAATTAGAATTAATCCAAAGGAAGAAACAAGTTAAACCTAATTTGAGAAAGCCATATTCAAAAGGTGCATACAATAAATCTGATCATAAAGAGCAGTGGATTAGGATTAGTGAAGGTTGTCCAAATGCTTGTCCTTATTGTAGAGAAACTTTTGAGAATGGAACAAAACCTATTTATTATCCAATTCCAAAAATTGTGAAGAATAATGTTAAGATTATGGATATGAATTTATTGTATAAACCAAAAGCTTTGAAGATCTTGAATGAACTTGGAAAAAAAAGAGTGAATGGAAAAGTTGTTTATTATGAACTTGTCTGTGGAATTGATTATAGATATTTAACACAGGAACTTGCTGATGCTTTGAAGAGGAACAGGTTTATGAATGTTCGTTTGGCTTGGGATTGGCAATTCGTTCTTCAAAAGAAGATTAAGAAAACTATTGATTTGTTGTTGAAAGCGGGGTATGTTGCTAGAGATTTAACTGTTTTCATAATTTGTAATTGGCTTATATCTTATGAAGATAATCTTCGAAAACTTGATCTTTGTAAAGTTTGGAATGTGAAAGTGGCTGATTGTTGGTTTGATAATCAATTATCTCCAAATATCAAACCTATTCATTGGACAATAGATCAGATAAAAGATTTTAGAAAGAAATAAAGAAAACATAATCATTTAGTAAGATATAAAATAGATCCTGAAGAAAAATGAAAGCTAAGTATATTGATCAGTATGGTATTGATTCTTTGCCTCAGTTAAGATTGGCTTCTGAGAGTAGTTGCAACATTTTTTTAACGTCTAATCAAGCTTTGCTTGATGATAGAGATGAGCTTGAAAAGTTTTTCAAGATAAAGATTAGGACTCCTGAACAAGTGTTAGAGGGTGAAGTATGAAGTATTACAGGACAAAGGATGGTTTTGTTGTTGTGCCTAATTATCATGCTGATTATTTTGAGAAGAAATTTGATTTCATTGACTGTTTTGAAATTTCAGTTGCGACTATGCAAACTCTTAGATTGACTGTTGAGCCTTATGAGGCCATCTCAAAAAGAGTTTTTTTAGCTTGGCTTAGAGAAGTAATATCTGATTATGAATTCAGAGTAGAAAAATATAAATTATTATTAAAATTATTAGAAGATGAAAAATGATTATTAGCCACTAGACTTTCAGGCGTAAGGCTTATATAATTGTTGTTTTCTAATGGTTATTTTGTAATCATACATATTGTTTCGCAACTATATTTATTAATGTATAGTTTTTCTTACAATTAAATATGAATGTAAGCTATGCTAAAGGCAAACATGATAAATAGGTGTTTTTTTGTGAGTAGAAAATATTATAAGACTAAATGGGATGGTTTGACAAAACAACAAATGTATGATTTATCTAAGGTTGAAGAAGATAAATTGATGAGGTTTTTAATAAAAAGTTGTGGTTTTAATCAAATAATCCCTACTAGAGATTCTATAACAACTATTGCTAAAGGTAAAAATTTGATATTGCCTGATTTAATGGGTTTACATGATAATGGTTGTGAGTATTTTATTGAGTTAAAATCTAAGAATAGGCGTATGTTATTTAATGATAATGGTATTAACGATAGAAACGCAAGGGATTATTTGATTGTTGAGCAAGAGTTTGATAAAAAGGTTTTAATTGTGTTTTTGGATGATGAGTCTGAGTGGAAGAGTGAGTATCCTAATATTGTTTCTTGGTTTAAAAACTCTGATGATAAGTGTGCTTATTATGGTAATTGGATTAAAAAATTGTTTGATGAGACTCCTAGAAATCCTATTACTAAAACTTTTTGTGGTTCTAATGCCATTATTTGTTTTCCTTTAAATAATATGACTAAGATTGAGAATATTTTTAAGGAACGTCAAACAAGATTAAATTTTGAGGTTATAATATGAATGAATTAACTAGGTTTGATAATATTAAGAATGAGATTAGTTTTGCTAAAGATATTACTACTTTATCGGCTATGGGTAATGAGTTAGAAGCGATTAGGATTTGGGCTAAACAAACAAAGCAAAGTCTTGAAGTTCAGAATAAAATCGCTGAGTATCGTTTGAGGGTTGAGAGGAAAAAAGGTTATTGGCTTAAAGAGAATGTTAAGGTTGGAACTAATCAATTTAGGGAGTCGACAGCGTCGACACCCACTCTTAAAGATGTTGGTATTTCCAGAGATGAATCTAGTAAAGCTCAGATGATTGCTAATCTTTCAGAAGAACAATTTGAAGATTATATTGAAGTTGCTAAAAAGAGTAATGAGGATAAGCAAGAGGAGATTACTCTTGCAGGGGCTGTTAGGATTGCTAAAAAGATTTTTCGTGAGGAGAAGATTGAAAAGCAGAAGGATGGTTTGAAAGATTTGAAACCTATTTTTGATGGCTTGTTTGAGGTTATAGTTATTGATCCCCCCTGGAATTATGGTTCTATTTATGATCCGATTGGTATGAGAGGAACTGCTCCTTATCCTGAAATGTCTCAAGAAGAATTGTTGAAGTTGAAGTTACCTTCAGCTGATAATTGTGTTTTGTGGCTTTGGGTTACTAATGCTTTTATGAAAGATGCTTATGAACTAGCTGAAAAGTGGGGTTTTGAATCTAAAACTATTCTTACTTGGAACAAAGTTAATATGGGTGTTGGTCATTGGCTTCGTAATGTGACTGAGCATTGTTTACTTTGTATTAAAGGAAAACCAGTATGGGATAATAAGATTTATACAACTTTACTAACTGAGAAGAGAACAGAACATAGTAAGAAGCCTGAAAGTTTTTTTGAAATGGTTGAAAAGATTTGTCATGGTCGAAAACTAGAGTATTTCTCTAGGAAAAAACGTGATGGATGGATAGTTTATGGAGATGAGGTATAATGGTTAATGGACAACTTTATGGTGTTAGTGTGTTGTTATCTGATAAGCAATTCGCAGTCTTGTCGGCTGTGAGTTCTGGTGGTTATATTTTGGCTGTTTCTAAGATTTGTGATGTTTCTTATAGTCATGTTTACAAGGTTATTCATAATTTTGAAAAGATTGGTTTGATTGAGAAAACTAAGCTTAGTGGTCGTATTAGAATTTTAAAGCTTTCTGCTAAAGGCAAGAAAGTATTGGATCTTTATCTTAAAATAATGGAAGAATTGAATGGTGGAGTTGCATAATGAGTTTGAAAGATTTTTGGAATGATATAGTTTTAGGTAAGAATGATCTTGATGCTAGTGAAATGTCTTTTTTCATTTCTTTTGCTGATTTGAAGAAGAAGTTTGGTTTGAGAGGAGAAGTTTCGAATATCGATGTTGATAAGCAAGATAAAAAGTTGAAAGTTACTACAAAGATTAAATAATTAGGTGTGTGATTGTTATGGTTCGTCGAAAGAAGAGTTGTAGTGCAAGAGTTAAAGGTCGTCGTTGTAAGCATCCGCCTCGTATTCGTGGTCGTTGCACTGTTCATTATATTAAATCCAAACATTACAAAGGTTCAAGTAAGAATTTGAGGCGTTCAAAGGCTAAGAGAAAATGATTATTGATTATGATTTTTATTGTGAGACTGAACAAGAATTTAATCGTTTGGTGTTGCAAGTTCCTAATGGATCAACAATTTTTTTCAACGAGGTAAAAAAATGGGTAAAATAGGGAATGTTTTGGAAATGGTAGAAAAAAGCAATGAAAGAATAGAAAAGTATTATCTTGATTATATAGATAACTTAAGCTCTACTAATCTTTTTTTAAAAGAGGAATTGATTAGTTTAACTAAACAACGAAATGCTTTAGTTTTAATAGTTGCTAATTTAACTTTAAAGGAGAAAAAATGTGAAAAAGAATGATATTTATGACTAAATCGGAAGATGGTATTTGTTCAACTCCTAAATGTTTTTGTTATGGAGTTCTTCAAAGTAATGGACAGTATGCTTGTAAAAAACATAGAATAATAGAAGATGGTTCATAAAATAAATGGTTAGGTGGTATGAATATGAAAAAAGAAAAAAAAGTAAGGGATAATGAAAAATATTGGGTGATGTTTTTATCTATTTTGTTTATAGGAATTTTTTATATGATAACTGCACCAATTGAGAGTTCAGCATCTTTTGAATGTAAAGCTGATTATATTGGTTTAGATTTGGAAACTAAAACTATCGTTCAGAATTATACTTCTGAATACTCCTCTCATAATTTAACTTCTTTCGTTGAGGATACTTTGAAAGACAAGTTTAATATTAAGGATTTGAATGGTTTGAGTTGCAAAGGTGAGATAAAGCTTAAAGCACCTTATATTTTGATACAAAATAATTTATTAAATTAAAAAAATATGATTTGTGTTAATCCTGATAGTTGGTGTTGTTTGTGCGAGTTTAATAATTTATGCTCTAAAAAAGGAGACTGATTAGTTCTCTCATTAGCTGAGTCTTTTGGCTATGCGCCGCTATCTGTCTTTTTTGGAGAGAGGTGGGTGCTAGGAATCATTTTTTTATCGTTGAATAGTTTGGTTAAACCTCATACTTTGAATGATTAAATAATAATTTTTAGCATCCATCATTTTTTTTTTAATCTGCGAAATCTTTATATATATATATTTGTATAGTTATTTTCTATGTTACCAAGTAAGTCTCATTTACAGTTGATCGTTAAGGAATTGGAGAAGTTCGAGTCTGATTTGGAGAAATCTTATAATTTTCAGGAGTTCATTGATCGTTGTAGAGTTATATTCAAACCTGAAGTGCAAGAAGATCTTGATTATCAGATTTATTTGTTTGAGGAGAAAAACATGATTGACACTTTAAATGCTCAGAGTATTTTATATAAGGTTCGTGTTGAGGGTAAAGCAGGTCGTTATGTGATTCATTTAAAGTATGATGATAAGCCTAGTGAGAAGATCCCTTTGAATATGAATAATTTGGAGTATGGTCTTCGAAGAATTGTTATTTGGTGTCGTAAACAAATCATTAAGATGATCAAGGATGAGCAGATACAATTTGATAAGATAACTACTCTAGATTTAGAAGGTGCTAGTCAATGAAGGTTATGAAGAGAGTTAAAAGCTTGTTTTCTGATAACGTGTTCGTTACTCCTTTCGCTATGAATAAATGTTTGAAGCGTGGTGTTTATTATAGGAGTGAATGTTCTATTTGTAAGTTAGAAGAGTTTAACGAGGCTAAAGATGACTGAAGATTATGAGATATTGTCTTTCGAGTATGATGTTAAAGGCAAACATGAAAAAGGTTTGAGATGGGATATCTCTGAGATGATGAGTTTGAAGTTTCAACAAAAAACCATGTATGATCCTTCTTTCTACAATGTTTTCAATTCTAAGAAGAACATGACTAGAGCTATTAAGAAAGATATTAGGTATAGAAGCACTGGTGAAAGAAACGTGATCATAGAAATTACAGGAAAAACTGGGAGTGGAAAATCGCTTGTCAGTATAACTATTGCTTCTAGTTGGATGAATAAGATTTTGGTGGTTGATGATATTTGTTTCACAACTGAGAGTATTCTTGAAAGATCTGGAGTTATTGGTAAAAACCATGTTTTGATTCGTGATGAGCAAACTCAGGGTTTCGGTGTTGGCAGTGATCGTGAAGAAGAAGAACGTAAGAGTTTAGAAGCAACGACCAGGAAGTTTGGTTTGAACTTAATATTTTGCAGTCCTGATAGCAGAGATCATTCAACAGCTCATTATAATCTTGAAATCATTTGTATTAATAAGAAGAAAAGAATGACAAAAGTAGCTATCAAAGGTGATGATGGAAGATACATTGGTTACTTTGTGATAGAAGTATTGCCTGAGAAAGACAAGCTTTGGAAGGCTTATAACAAGCGAAAGGATTTGTTCATAAAATCTATTCTTGCCAGGAATACTCAAAGGTTATCAATTAGGGATATGAGTGAGTCTTTGAAGAAGCATCAGGATTTCAAGTTCGCTTATACTAATGAGGAAAAGAAGATTGTGGCGACAGAGTTATTCCCTAATCTTACGATTCAAGAGATTAACATGGTGGTTTCCAATCTGAAAATCTTACAACGAAAAAAAGAAGCAGGAGTGATGTAAAAATGAAAGAAAGAAAGAATTTTGTGAAGGATACTAGAATTGTTCTTGAGATATTTGAGAAGTTATCTGATAAAGAGATTTGTTTAATTCAAGAAAATCAAGAATTTAAGTTGCGTATGCAATTAATAAAAATTCATAAATGGTTAAAGAAAGAAGAGTGGCTTTTGGTTGCTTTAGAATTTAAAGAGAGGTTTTTGAAATGAAGATTGAAGTTATTAGAAAAATTGATGATAAGACAACTCTCATTATTAATGAGATTGGCAAAGAAGATACTATCGAAAAGAAAATCAAGAGTGTTAAACAAACACTTGATAGGCTTACAAAAGAACTATCAGAATAGATAGTTTACAACCTCGATATTAGAATATATTTATATAGATATATATAAATATATTAAAGCAAGACTAAAATTTGCTAAACTTTTATAAATCTAGGCTATTTACTCTATGGCAAGAACGTAACCTTTTTGGTGAAAAATGGAAGAGATGCAAGAACAAACCAATAAAGCTGTTGAAGTTTTGAAACCTCAAAACATTACAAAAAAGTCATTAAAGCGTCAACCTAGAGACTTACCTAAGTATTGGGATAAGATTTACATTAATGAAAAATTACGTCTTATTTCTAATTATAAACATAAGATGTTGTTTAAGTTCTTATGGATGAGTGGTGTTAGGATCACTGAAGCGGTGAGTCTTTTGAAAGGTGGCATTGATTTTGATAACTATACTATGAGAGTTCGTTGGCTTAAAAGTCGTAAGTATAAACAGAGGATTGTTCCTTTGCATCCAGTTCTTAAAGATATATTGCAAGTTTACACTGCTAATATGAAAGCTGATGATAGAGTGTTTCCTATTTCTCGGCAGAGAGCTTGGGTTCTTTGTAAGAAGTATCTTGGTGGCAGTCCTCATCAGTTGAGACATTCTTTTGCTGTTAATTGGCTTCGTTCTGATGTTGATATTGTTGTTTTACATAGAGTTCTTGGTCATTCTAGCATTAAGACTACTATGGAGTATTTGAATATTGTTCCTATAGATCAGGGTAAAGAATTATTAAAAATAGATTTTGGGTGAAAGAAAATGTTGAATAAGCAGAAAGGGAATATGTATGGTTTTGTTACTCATACTTGGAATCCTATTAAAGGAAAGTGCAGTCATGACTGCAAGTATTGTTATATGAAGGTTTGGAAACAAAAACCTATCCGTTTGGATGAGAATGATTTGAATACAGACTTAGGTGAGAACAATTTTATCTTTGTTGGTAGTTCTACTGATATGTTTGCAGATGATGTTCCAAAAGATTGGATTGATAAAGTTTTAAGTCAGTGTGAATATTATTCTGGAAACACATACTTAATTCAAACAAAGAACCCTAAAAGATTTAAAGAATATACTTTTCCTAATAATTTTTGGTTATGTATCACTCTTGAAACAAATAAGAGAACAGAAGTCATTTCAAAAGCACCTGTTCCTTTTCAAAGAGTTATTGATTTTAATGAATTAAATCATAGTCATAAAGTTGTCACTATTGAGCCGATCATGAAATTTGATCTTGAAGAATTCGTTGAAATGATTAAGTCTATTAATCCTGAGTGGGTGAACATTGGTGCAGATTCAAAACATCATGGTTTGAAAGAGCCTTCTTGGGATAAAGTTCAAGCGTTGGTATCTGAGCTTGAGAGGTTCACAGAAGTAAAAGTGAAAGATAACTTAGCGAGGTTGAAAAGAGGTTTTTGAAATGATTAGAGAAAAAGAACTTTTAAAGCTTGTTTTTGATTATATTGAAAAATATTCTGAAATGAAAGAGTATATTTTAGTTAGTAAAGATAGATGGTTGAAGATTAAGCAGAGGTTTTTGAAATGAAAAAAGAAAAAATACATAAAACAATTACAGAAAGACCAATAATCAAAGAAATTGATTATAATAAACGTTTTTTTATATTCGTGTCTTTTGCGTTCATTGTTTATATGATAATAGTTTTTACATTTAATTTTCCATTTTTTATGAAATGATAATTAAAAAACTTTCAAAATCGGAAACAGAACTAATCACTAATAGGCGTGGAACGGTTCGGGACGATGAGACAATAGTTAATATTTTAGGTTTAAATAAAGAGATCAACACAGGTTTAGAAC
>VAPA010219679.1_pt1 | contig 19312 bp, 25 predicted proteins | sample 3395041 | NCBI WGS metagenome assembly VAPA01 (sample SAMN08290432, study PRJNA428436) | hydrothermal vent metagenome | isolation source: Deep-sea hydrothermal vent chimney | place: Indian Ocean: Southwest Indian Ridge | depth 1973 m m
CCTTTTCCTTACATTGATGTTTGCTGTAAGTAAACATCAATTTTTGAGGGCACCTTTTTCCTGGTTCCGTTCTTTTGGGTGAGCAAAAGAATGAACCCGCGCCTGCCTGCCGGTAGGCAGGTGTGGGGCGGTTCCCCACAAAATTAAATAAAATATTATCTTTAGTCGAATCGACTGGAGGTATGGGGGCGCATCGCCCCCAAAAAAAGCGGAGCGTTTATTCTGACCCTTTACACTCCCCACAGGGGAAATAGAGTTTAAAAGCTTTTTTCATCTTTTCTATTGCTTCATCCATTGTTTTGCCTTTTGCAATAAAACCCGGCATTTTATCGCTCATCACAATCCATTCATTATTTTCGTCTTGAGATATCTTAAATTCTTTCATAAGCTTATAACGATAAAGATAGTTCCCTGTATTTATCTAGAGTATATCAGAAAAGCAGGGGACAGGAAAAAGAAAAAAACCGATACGGGTTACGCGTTGCGTGTTGCGGATTTTTTAAAAGCAAAACATAAATATAAGTGTCTAGTTTAGTTTTTTTAAACCCGTCACGGCTTTATTTTTTAACTTGCAATCAGTCTAAAAATACTATTTAAAATTATATGGTTACATATGAGAAAATGACATTTTCTCATATCCGATCGTTGTTGCATGACCTTAAAAACAGGCGTATAATAAAATTAGGAAGGAGGTGAATACTATGACAACCAAAAAACTGAAAGAACTCGTCAAAAGGGATAGACCGAGACACATTTTCCCGTTCTATGATGTTGAACATTGGTTTGGAGATGTCTGGAAAAAGCCTTTCTCACTGCTTGAAAAATCGCTCTGGCCAGAACTCCGCTATGCTGAACCCTATGAGATCTCACCTAATGTAGATATTTACGATGAAGGCAAAGAAGTTGTTATAAAAGCTGATCTTCCCGGACTGAAGAAAGAAGATATCAGCGTTGACCTTACTGAAAATGTGCTGACTATTTCCGGTGAAAAGAAAAGAGCTGAAGAGACTAAGAAAGACGAATACTACAGATATGAGCGTTCCTTTGGTTCATTCTGCCGCAGATTTGAACTTCCCAGTACTCTTAAAACAGAAAAAATCAAAGCCCACTTTGGAGACGGCGTACTTGAGCTGAGAATCCCGAGGACTAAAGAATCTGAACATAAGCATAAGAAAATCTCGATCGATTGACTCCCCTTTTAAGTCCCCGGCTTGTAGCCGAGGACTTTTTTTGCCATCTTATCTTTTTATTTTTACAATTTTGACAAACAATTATTGAAACCTGTTCTGTTTTTTTCTTTTCCTAACCCGCGACCTGCCTCTACCTACGGCAGACAGGTGTCGGCAGGCAGACCCGCAGCAGTTTGTTGTTTTTATCTTAGCTCTTAACAAGTGTTATAATTAATTTATCATGTCTAATTATTACACCCCTATACGGGCCAGGAACATCTATAATCCTGAAGGCTCAAAACCATTTAAATTAAGCCGTTCCAAAATAGACCTGTTCCTTGAATGCCCACGCTGTTTTTATCTGGATCGAAGGCTTGGAGTTGGACGTCCGCCCGGCTTTCCTTTTACACTGAACAGCGCTGTTGATGTTTTATTAAAGCAGGAATTTGACATTCACCGGTCAAGCGGCAGGCCGCATCCGCTCATAGAGGAATATGGTGTAGATGCTCGTCCTGTTCCTCATGATGACCTTGAAAAATGGAGACATAACTTTACCGGTGTTCAGTATTTGCATGAACAGACAAATTTATTGGTTTTTGGTGCAATTGATGATTTATGGCAGGATTCAAAGAATAACTACATAGTCGTTGACTATAAGGCAACAGCCATTAATGATAAAATTACTGAACTGAATAAAAAACATCATGAAAATTACAAGCGCCAGATGGAGATATACCAGTGGTTATTGAGACAGAATGGGCTTAAAGTCTCTGATACCGGATATTTTGTTTACTGCAACGGACAAAAGGATAGGGAAGCCTTTGACGGAAAACTGGAATTTGACATAACACTTATTCCTTATACAGGCAGTGATGACTGGGTAGAAAAGTCAGTTATAGATGCTCACCAGTGTCTTACTGACGATAGTATCCCGGATCCGGCAAAGCATTGTGATTATTGCGCATACCGTAAAGCAGTTGATTCAGTTGTCAAACGGGTTGTGCGTTAAAAAATAAAACCGTTACGGGTTGCGTGTTTAAAACAAATCAAAACAAGTGTTGTTCTTTTTATTCTTAACTCGTAACCTGCCTGCCGGCAGGCAGGCTCGCAACTATTTTTAACCTGACCAATGGTAAATAGCAAATGAAAAATAACAGCAGGTACAAAAACAGAAATCAGGGATTAGGTAAGTGGGAGGAACGGATAACTTACACTAATCCCTGACATGATTAACTTACTCACTGTTTTTTTACCACCAGTAGTAGTCGCGTGAATGCCTTCTGTCATAGCGATGTCTTTTTTCCCATCTTCTTTGTTTCCAGTAGGCTTTCCTGGGCTCGTATCTTTTTTCCCATCTTTTTTGTTTCCAGTAGGCTTTCCTGGGCTCGTATCTTTTTTCCCAGTAGCCTGTTTCCCATACACTGTAATCGCGTTTGCGTTCCCAATACCCCGGAACCCATACAGATCTCTGTCTATACCTTCTTCGGTCGTATCTGTCTGTCCATTCCCGGTATTTGTATTTGGGTTTTATCTCCCAGTATCCTGAGACCCAGACATCATCATAATATGGTGAGCCCAGATTTATACCAAGGTATATACCAGAGGATGAGTTATAACGGCCTGCCTGGGATTCTGTAAATGGTGAAAAGACTATAACACTTAAAAAAATTCCTGCCAAAATCACCTTTTTCATATTGTACCTCCTTTTTCTGTCTATCTATTTAGAACATCAGGGAAGAAAAAGGTTTAATTAAATTATTCCGGTCCTGAATTATGGTTTTTTAAGTCTTTTGGTTTTGAACAAAAAAGGGGGTATATATAAGATTATTAGTAGAAAAAGGGATGTTTGTAAAAGGAATAAATACGGACAGTTAGGAGATTGACTTTGCTAAATCCCCAGCCGTTTCCATATATCTCTTGTGGGCTCTACCTTATTCAGTGTAAAGAAATGGAGTCCGGGTGCTCCCCGGTCAAGCAGATCCCTGCACTGTTTAACTGCAAACTCAATACCGGTTTTTCTGGTAGCTTCTTCATCATTGCTCAGGGGTTTAAATATGTCATGGACTTCTTTTGTAATGGTTGTCCCGCAGATTTTACAAAATTTTAATAACTTTTCGTAATTTGTAATTGGCAGAATCCCCGGCAGGACACGGACATTTACCCCTGCTTTGCTTAGCCTGTCAACGTATTCAGAATAGCTGTTATTATCAAAAAACAGCTGAGTAACTACAAACTCTCCACCATGCTCGATCTTTATCTTTAAATATCTGGTATCAGTCTCTTTATCAGGGCAATCTATGTGGCCTTCAGGGAAACCGGCTACGCTTATGCTGTAAAAATTCCCGTAATTGTTACGTATGAGGTCATTTAATTGATAACAGTACTCAAAACCGTCAGATGCAGGCTTCCATTCTTTAACCCCTTCCGGAGGGTCTCCGCGAAGCGCGAGTATATTTTTTATATTGTTGGATTTTGCCTTATCAAGAATTATTTTTAACTCTGCCTGAGAATGGCCCACACATGTAAGATGATGCATGGCTGTAAGGTCAAACCTCTTCTGGATTTCTAAACAGATGTCCATTGTTGTACCACGGGTTGAGCCGCCTGCTCCGTAAGTAACAGAGACAAAATCCGGTCCGAGTTTATTTAGCTCCTCAACTGTCTTATAAAGATTTTCTATTCCTTTCTGAGTCTTTGGCGGAAAAAACTCAAAAGAAAATGTCTTATCATTTTCCGTAAAAATGTCTGTAATTTTTTTAATCATATTCTCCTCCAGCGGTTTAAATGATAAATGATCAATGACAAATGAAAAATAATCAGTATCAGTGGCTGGTGTCTGTGCCGGGAGTAATAATATGCCAGTATCAGTAAAAAGACTTTTCTGACACTGACTACTTACACTGCCTCTTTCTGAAAGTGATTTAAGGCAGGTTTCTATTAATTATGCTGTTTAAGTCTTGATTTTATAAATTTCCTGAATTTTGAAGGAGGGGATACAATTTCCATACCAGTTGATACATATTTTAAAGCATTGGGTAAAAGAATATCATTCATTCCAATTCGGCGCTGAGTTTCTTTTGACCATTTTACCATGCACTGAAGATTGAATGCTTCACCGGTAAGGATCTGAAATTCCAGCTTAAGTGTTTCTCCGGGAGAAAAATCAATCGTGGTCTGCACCGGAGATGTTCTCAGGCATAGACCGCCTTCAGAAATATTCTCTATAACTCCTGTATAGTTGTACCATTTTATGCCCTGTCCGGATTTGTCAATGGTGCCGGCATATCTTTTACCTTCCATGGTAAAATTTGCCTCTAATGTAACCGGCATTCTTTTATGAGTTCTTTTTTGCATATAAGAATTTTATATTATTCCTCTTTTTTTTTCCATAAACTGCTTGTCCCGTGTTCCAAGTTATATGGGATTTTACGGGATATCTCGCCTGTCGTAGTCCCGTATAAGACGGGACGAAGATCCCGACAAGCTTGTCCGCCTTGCAGTCTGGCGGGTCGGGAACCCCTGATTTTATTATGGCTTTTAGTATTGAATAAGGTTTATGATTTATTATTAATGTTTTTATTGAATAAACTCACAAGAAGAGATTTTTTAAAGATTATATCCTATGGAATAGTAGGAAACGCCTTTATTCCTGAATCACTCGCCTGGATTAATGAAAAACCTTCTATCCTGGATTATAGTTATCCGGATGACCACGTAAGAGATTATCTGCATAAGATGAAGAATTTTAATAAGCCTCACAATGATGATATTGTAATTAATGCTGAAAAACACAAGACTTTTGAATCTACAGTTATGCGTCTTAGATGTCTTGAGCAATTTGTCGGTCACAGTAATTTTCAGCTCCTGGGTTTTGACCGTGGACTAAAAATTGCGCGTAACTATTCAGATGTCGGAGCATTCACATCAGGGGAAGTAGAATTAATGGAAAAGATTTTTTATACCGATGCTGTTTATTACGGTTTTTTTGGTCATAAGCATATGGAAGATATTACGTGTCGTATAAATAAACGGGAGGTTATCAAAATCTCTCATTCCGGGAATTATCTTTATAAAGGGACGCCGTTTGAAACTTACACGAGGATTAAAAAAAGTTTGGGGAATCAAATGGTTTTAACTTCCGGTATTCGCTCTATTATGAAACAATTTTTATTATTTCTTAATAAGGCACATAGAAAAGGCGGCAATGTCTCTTTAGCTTCTCGTTCACTTGCACCCCCTGGTTACTCTTACCACGGTATCAGTGATTTTGACGTTGGACAGGCAGGATTTGGAATGTCAAACTTTACTGAGCAGTTTACTAACACATATGTCTATAAAAAGTTGAGTGAGTCAGGGTATCTGAAATTTCGTTACCCTCAAAAAAACCTGCTCGGTGTTCGTTTCGAGCCCTGGCATATAGAAATATTTACCCCGTTAGAAAGCCCCGTGTGAGCCTGCCAGCCGGTCTATGACTCATAGAGCAGACAGTCCTTCCCGTTAGAAGTTTGTACACCTAAGGCCTGGGTGGAAGTCTTCTAATGGGGTTTACTTAACTATCGATTTTTTATTGGTTCTGGTTTGTCTGTTCCCAGTATCATAAAAAAATTGTTTAAAATATTATCCCTGAAAGACGGCAGCGGATGGTCCAGCTTCTTTTGCCTCGCTGACAATTTTTTCAAAACATCATAACGGAATGCCGGGAGGGCGGTTTCTTGTCCTTTTTGCGTATATGCCAGATATTCGGATTTTTTATTTATATTCCCGAGCATTAATACAGCTATTACTGTAATGACAGCTGCCACGACAGCAATTTTTGTGAAAGGCCGGTCTATTTTTAAATTTTGTTTTATTGTATTGGTGGCTTGAGTATGAATTTCTTTAGGCAGGAACTCCCCCGGTGTTTTTTTGTCATGTGCGGTGAATATTTCCTCCAGGGAAAATTTTATCGGTGGATCATTCTCTTTTTTTTCTTTGATAATATGAGTGCCGAGCAGTGCACATATTGTTTTTAGAGTTTCAAATTCCGAGCATGGAGAAAATAACAGAATCAGCTCTAAATGGTAAAAGCCGTTTACATAATAAAGAATTTTTTTATCGACTTCTTCAAGTGAAAGATCGCTGAAAATGTTCTGCCGGTATGGAGAAAGGGTTAATATGGCATCTTTTGAGGGGCAGATGGGCTCTAGATTATATAAATTTTTTATACTTTTTATGCTCTTATAGATTATGTCGGCTGTACTTGTATTAAGCGTTACAGCTTCGTCTTTAACAGGTTTTTCATGGAATTCAAATGTCCCATCGATTGCAAAAAGACTGCTTATGATTTCCTCTAACTGATAACGGACAAACGAGTTGAGCTCTTTTTTAGTCAAATATCCGAGCTTGATAAGAATATTGCCGGAGTCTTCTTTTTTCTTATCAAATAAGCGAAAGGCATGGGAATATTCATGAATATTTATTCTGCCCTTTCTTAATAAAATATCGTATAGATTATCTTCCTTAACATTGGAAGATGCAAAAACTATATTACCGTCCTTGAGAAATATTTTTTTTGTTATTAAATCGTTTTTAACTTCTAAAATCCCTGTTTTTGAAATTTTTTGAAAACCGGTAAGCAGGTCTGCAAGCCTGAATTTTTTTAAACTGCCTTTAAATTTATCAATTCTCCTGATACCTGTTCTCAATCCGTATGTTGACGGCTTGCTCCATACAATCTCATATTTAAACTCTTTTTGATTATTAAAGGTATTAAGGCTGCATCCGGTATTCGGAGCTATCCGCCCGGCAGTTTCAAGTATTGCCCCTACACCGTCTGAATAATTAACAACGCGGCCTTTATGGAGATTATCGGATATCTTTAACTCGCAGGGAAAAGAATCTTCATATCTGACAAAAACTCTTTTTTCTATTGTATCCATGAGTAATTAATTCTTGTATTGTGAAATTATATTAAGCAGCTTCTCAGCTGTTGCAGCATCAAGAGTTTTAATTTTTTTATGGAGAGCCGCTGCTTTATTGTTTTCATTAGTTTTTATATAAGTAATCCCCAGCCCTGTCAGTGCATCAATATGTTTAGGATCAAGTGCAATCGCTTCTTTGAATTCATCAGCAGCCTCACCAAACCTGTTTAGAAGAAATAAAGAGTATCCCGTCCCATTATGATAATCAGCCTGTCCGGGTGATAATTCTGAAGCTTTTTTAAAATATTCTAAAGCCATTTCCGGAAGTTCAATCTTTAATAAAACAGTACCATGCCATCCATTCAATTCAGCGCTATCAGGCTGTGCATCCAAATTCATGTTTATAATGTGTTGTGCCTCCTTATAATCTCCTTTACTGACCAGGTCAGATATTACCCGGATTTTTTCTTCTAATGAACCTGACACGTGATATTCACTGATTTTTCTGCCGGTCTTTTCTGAGGTAAGGGGTTCTGTTTGATCATTAATATTATTCACTGAAGATTCTTTCAGGGATTGTTCATCCGGTGTTTCAGCAGAGTTTTTGTACATATTTGAAATTCTCTCGTTGATAAAACAGGCTTTTAAAATTATTGCAGATGGTATGAAAGACTTAACATTATCCAGTAATTTTTCTGCCCCGGCACGATCTTTGAATAACCCTGCTCTTACAGGGTAAAATTTTCCAATTTTTTCAACTCTGAGATACATAAGGTTTTCTTCTTTTAATTTATGCATTATGTCATTAAATTGTTTTTGAGCAGGCGCCAGCTTATGAAAACTTCCTAATTGAACTGTATAAAGCGATGAACATGCATTAGAGTCAGAAGGGATTAATGACAGGAGAAAAAATACCTTTAGAATTATAATTAAGAGATACTTTGAATTATACACACTTGCCTGTCTTGCTCAGTCGGGCAGAGTAAATAAATAATAGATAGTTTTTTAATTTCTCCACCGCGGGTTTTGTATTTCTCTAAAATATTTATAAGTAATCTACATTTCCTGGTTAAAGTCTGTCAATCTTTAATTTAATGTGCATTTTTATTGATTATCAGAAGCGTTACATCTGAAGAGTTTTTGCGGTAAAGCATAAATTGCGGGGCTTGAAGTGCGTATGCAGACAGAAAAATTGGCGAGCTAAAAACCATTAAAGATCAGCAGGTTATGCCCTGGGAGCATCTTGCCTGCATGTGAGATGTGCTTCTGGTATTTGGGACTTAATTTCCGCTGGTCCATGATGAACTTCCTGCATAGCTCTGCGGCCGCCTTGTTTTTGGCAGTGTTTTTTAAGGGAAAGTACCTCCCTTGTCAAAATATGGAAGATATACGGTCATAGGATTGATTCAGGCGTTTGGTTGCGATGGTGAATATTTTTTTTAAAAGACGCAGACCTAGCAGAGGATTTCTGGTTAAGAGATGTTCAAAGTTACTGCTGTTGAGGATCAGCAGTTTGACAGGTTTAATCGCCACTGCTGTAACAGACCTCAAATTATCAGTTAGAAGGCAGAGCTCACCTGTTACGCTTCCTTTGCCAAAAGTACCGACAATCATATATTTCCCCTCGAATTTAGTCTTCTTTTTAATGCCTATTACTCCTGAAATAATAAATGCTGCATAGTTGTCATCATCCCCTTCCTGCCAGACCGTTTCCCCTTCGGGGACTTCCCTGCTTTCACAGAAGGCCAGGAAGTCCAGCAGATCCTGTTCGGGTAAGTTTTTGAAAAATTTGAACTCTTTTTTTAATTTTTTAATTATCATTTCAACATATTAAACGATATCACCACAACTAATCTCAAAATATCTTAAAAAAGAGCTGAAGTCAAGTGAACAGATATATTTTTCATTTTTCATGTATCATTGGCAATTTGCCATCTAACTGACAGAAATCCGGATTATTTGTCATTTTTGATTTTTTATCAATAATTAGTTATCTAACAGGCACTAATGCTAATTGCAGGGACAGCCAAGTACTTGGAAATATTGAATAAATAGGGTTTCTCCATTATTAGCGCTTACAGATAACCAACAGAGGATATAGGGCTGAATCCGGCATTATCAATACCATTCATATAAAAAAGCAGTGAAAATAAACGGTTTTATGTTATAGTATAGTAACTTTTAAGGCTGGTCAACCCTCTAGCTTAAAGGCAGAGGGGTTTTTATTTTATAAAAAAAGTTATTGATAAAATAAAATATATTTTTAAGGGGAAGGAGATAACCATTGGAAGTAAAAGTGATCGGAAACGATGTAGAAAAGGCGATTAAGATACTTAAACGCCAGATTCAGAGGGATGGTCTTTTAAAAGAGATTAAAAATAGAAGTTTTTATGAAAAACCTTCTGTAAAAGAAAAACGTAAACGTATAGAGGCGCGAAAGAAAAGGATAAAGGCTGCGAGATTCAAAAAAAGATAAGGTTTTAAAAATTATTTTTTGGATTTCTTGTTGTTGTACTTAATATTGATTTCGTAAGAAATTTTTGCGTGGTCTGAAGCAATATCAATGTTTTTCCCGTTGCAGGCTAAGTTTCCCTTATCTAACTTCGATTTTTTCTTCACCATACTTTTGACCAGTCGGGTTAACTCAAACCCGCCGTTATCACACTTTTTTGTTAAGCATCCCATCTTAAAATAGGCATAGCTATCGGGTGAAAAATAAATAGTGCGGACCAATAGAGCCTGAGTCGGTAGTTTCTTGTGGTAAGTCATATTAATTACAATACTTGAAACTTTGGGGAACCGATCTGATATAAGTCCGGCGTCAATTTTTTTTTGTCTTTGAAGTTCTTTATTGGCTAAGTGTTCTTGCCTATTCAACATTTTTCCTTTATAAAATCAACAAGTTCCTCTGTTATCAGAGGAACTTGTTCGATGAGATTACAGAGTAACTACGTTAATTGCTTTTGGGCCTTTTGAGCTGTCTTCAATTTCAAAACTTACTCTATCCCCTTCAGCAAGAGTTTTGTACCCGTCGCCCTGGATAGAAGAGTAGTGGACAAATACATCATTGCCTTCTTCTCTGGAAATAAAGCCGAAACCCTTGGATTCATTAAACCATTTTATAGTTCCTTCGGTCATGTTTCCTCCTTAATATATATAAATTAAAGCGTCAGAATGGACTTTAGGAATAAAAAAAAACCACTAAGCAAAAAGTCTTTGTGGTCTTGCCATTTACAAAAACTTCTGAAACTTCACAAACACAATAACATATGAGGGGTTAAATAGTCAATATTTGTCATTTGTCAGGTGTCGGGTTTCAGTTTTCAGGTGTCAGTTCTCAGCAGTTGGTTTTTTACTGATTACTGATCTCTGACCCCCGCTTTAAAGTGCTTTCTTAATCCATAACGTTTTATAATGAAATAATGACTTTTGACAAAGAAAAAAGCAGCATTATCTCAGGCAAGACCTATTCGCTATACGGCAAAACCGCGGAGACTGCACAGTATTACAGCATTATTCAAGACTTAACAAATTTATTCCTGCGAAAATGTCCTGATAAAAAGAAGCTTCTCGGTCATATCAGACATGCCGGAGGTAATGTGCCCCTGCTTAAGAGTTTTTCAGGTAAAAATATCGATAAAGCCCTTATTTCTTACATAAAAAAAACGTTAAAAGATACCCTTTCAATTTATACCGGAAATGTTAAGCAGCATCTAAAAACCTTACCGCTTTCACAAAGGTTTGACAGTACGCTAAGGACAAAGGAGAAGCAGTATCACTTATATATGGTTGAGATTGAGCTGGTAAACAGAATTTATAAGGAAGATTTTAAGAAAAGTGAATTCAAGTTTGCGCTTATTGCCCATTGTCTGTGGGATTTCAGACCGGACTGCCGGGCTGTCCCCGGAGATATTGAATCTATATGTAAAGGGTGTACTAAAGAGTGTTTTGTAAATCTCGGCAGTCTCATGTTAAAAAAATATAATATTCGTCCTTATATTTCTGTCTCTATGGATTTCAAAAAACTTTTTAATGAGCTGAAAGCTAAACACCCAAGCATAGGTGCATTGGGGATTGGCTGTATCCCTGAGCTTGCAAACGGGATGAGGCTGTGCATTAAAATGGGGATCTCTCCTGTTGGAGTTCCACTCGATGCAAACCGTTGTTCCAGGTGGATGAAACAGTGCAGGGAGAGTTCATTTAGTCTCGTAGAGCTTGAAGAACTGTTAAAATGAAACTGCAGATGCGAATACTCATATCATATTGCCTTTTAGCTAAAAATATGAAAACAGCAGGTATGGCTTTAAGAGTTTTAGTGTTTTGTCTGCTCCTGACTGCGGTCTTAAGCGCAAAAAGTGTAAAAGCAGAAGAGACTTACACCAATCCTGTTATTGACACAATCGGCATAGGAGATCCGGGAGTGATTTTCCATGAAGGTAAATACTACATGTACCCCACTGGAGACCAGCATAGCTACAACGTTTATATTTCTTATGATCTGGTCCACTGGGGAAAAGGGCCAAAAATATTTCAGACTGCAGAATCAGGAGCATGGGCTCCTGATGTCTTTTATAATTCTATTGACCGGAAGTTTTACCTTTACTATACAGTTAACAGACATATCGGAGTTGCTGTATCTGATCGACCGGACATGGTCTTTACTGATCTTATGACTTTGATTAAAGGAGCAATAGATGCTCATATGTTCCAGGACGAAGATGGCAGTTACTATTTATACTATGTCAGATATCCGGGATTCAGGATTTTTGTACAGCCGATGGAGACTCCTGTACAGAAAAAAGGCAAACCGGTTGAACTTATCCGGCCTACCGAACCATGGGAAATGAAACATATTCCGCTTACAGAAGCGCCCTGGATGCTGAAACACAGGGGGAACTACTACCTTCTTTATTCTGGCGGTGGCGCCAATACGCAGTTTTACGCTATGGGCTATGCAACAGCAAAAACACCCACAGGGCCTTTTACCAAGCATTCCGGAAATCCCATAGTCAAAAGAGGAGCAGGGGTCCTGGGGCCGGGACATATTAGCGTGACTAAGGCCGGTGACGGAAAGCTATGGATGATTTACCACCAGCAAAAGGATGAATCCATAGGGTGGGACCGATTTATTTGCGTAGATCCTCTCTGGTTTGATGACAGGGGTGTTTTACATGGAAAGGCTACCAGGGCTACTCCCCAGCCTATGCCTGTAATTAAATAAGCAGTGTCAGTGACTTGTGTCAGTGTCAGCAAAAATCCTTTAACTTACACTAAACACATACACTGTCACTTTCCTGTTATTGTTTTGTATAATTATCTTTAGTTCGGGCTAACCTTTTACAAGAGGAGGAAAACCATGGATGTTATAGAGTGTATTAAGACACGGATGAGTATTAGAAAGTTTAAACCTGAGTCTGTTCCAAAGGATACCTTAAAAGAGATAATAAATATTGCAAAATGGAGCCCTTCGTACAAGAACAGCCAACCGTGGGAGATATTAATCCTTTCAGGTGCAAAAAAAGAAGCGCTCTCAAATATGCTCGTCGAACTTTTTAAAAATGGCAAAGAAGCGTGTCCTGACATCCCGGAGCCAAAATCATGGCCAAGGGCAGAGAATGCAAGAATTGCTGATCTTTATAAAAAGCGTGCAGAAGCCTCGGGCATTGATTTCAGTAATCCTGAGACAGTGAAAAAAGCAAAAATCGAAAATTTTCATTTCTACGGGGCACCCCATGTGATTTATCTTTTTCAGGATGTATCTCTAACTTTATGGTCAATATTTGATCTTGGCTTGTTTGCCCAGAGTCTTATGCTTGCAGCGCGAGCCAGGGGACTGGGGACAGTACCACAGGCATTTGCCACTGATTATGCGCAGGATGCTAAGAAATTTCTCGGAATTCCTGAAACTAAAAGACTCGTTCTGGGGATATCTATTGGATATCCTGATTTAAAATCTGAAATCAATGATTTTAGAACTGACAGGATTGAGGCAGACGAGATTGTAAAATGGATGGCGTGATGATTTACCCCGTTAGAAAAATAATAAGGGGTTCTAATGGGGTTTGCTGAAAGGGTTTAGTCCAATCAAAAAGACTATTCAGTATATATCAGTCGTGTATAATATAATAAGGCTTAGCTTGACTAAAAATAATTTACTATTATATCCTAATAACATAAGCACCATTAGTATAAAAAATATTTATTTCAAGGGTAGTTTATGGAACCTCAAAACTGTTGGGAGTTCTGGAATTGTTCACAGGAAATAAGAGTAAAATGTCCTGCATATGTAACACATTCCGGAAAAGAGTGTTATAATCTGGCTGAATGTTTCTGTGCTAAAGTAAAAAAAGATTTTAAGCATTGCTGGGAATGCCCCTGGTATTTAAAAATAAATCCCAAAAAAAAATAGCAAGTAGCGCGTTTTCCTGCCCCCGGGAGATTTATTCCTTTCCTTATGATTTAAATCATACTAATCATATGCAGATAGGGATATTCTATAATTAGAGAATATACAATATTAATAAACAAAGGGGGGGATACTCGTCTTTTAGTTGGCTTTGTCGGGAAACAAACCTACCTGGACTGTCCCCCCCCCATAAAAAATCGGTCAACTATCAGTTATTAGTATCCTGTTTTAACCTCATGTGTTAACCTGTTTTTATCACCTGTATTTAACATTTTTAATATAGAAAAGGAGGAATCTGAATGAATTTAAAAGAGACAATAAAAGAAGTTGTTAAAGGCCACAACCTGATGCATATCGCAACAGTTGATTCTAACGGGGCACCAACAGTAAGAGGAGTAGATTATGCCGAAGGTGAGAATGAAAACATCTTATACTTTATAACTAACAAAAACTCCAGGAAAGTAGAGCATATAAGGAGCAACGGAAAAATTGCTGTTGCGATTGATCATGATTGTCCTGAATGGGATGACCTGCTCAAAGTAAAGTTTATTAAAGGTACCGGTACAGCAGCAATAATTGAAGAACCCTCAGAGATAGAAAAAATATTTGGCCTGCTGGCTAAAAAATTTCCGTTTCTTAGTGATTTTCCCGGAGACCCTTCGGATTTCATAGGCGTAAAGGTTGAGTTAAAGGAAGTAATGTTAACCGATAATACTGTTTCCTTTGCTCATACTGAAACAGTTACTTATTAAAACAGGGATTATTTGTACTTTCACTGACAGTTAGAATAACAAAAGGGACACGGCCTGAATAACAGGGTGTGTCCCTTTTTTAAAGAGATGGATGATTACGCTGCTGCACAGCAAATACGTCTCATGCCTTTCTTGCCAGTTGCTGTTACTGACAAGACAACCTCTACTTTGTTTCCGCATACACTGCAGAGCTTGGCTGAATTCTTGGCATCCATTCTTGCAGCGACATTGGTTTTGGATTTTGCTTTTCCTGCCATGATAATTACCTCCTTTCTACTTTATATATTTGTATGTGAATCTCATAAATTTCCCGTTCACATTTGCCATGCGCATAATTCCCTCTTAATGTATCCTCTTCCTGAATTTAGGTAAGACGATAACTGCGAAGCAGCAGAACTGCGGGCGAAATAATATAATCTAAAATAAAAATATTGTCATAGTCTAAAGATAAAGAATAGTTGTCAGTGTCAGAAAAAAGCAGTGTAAGTGTATTCTGTTCTTCTTTCTCATCCAAAGCATATTCAAATCACTTTATAAAATCAAGAAACAGAAGTGCTTAATAACCCCTTAAAATAAAAAATTGACACTCTTCATAAAAAATTGTAGATTACACATAATAATAAAAGAAGTAATAAATAGTAGCCTGCCTGCAATAAAAGCGTTTTATGCAGGGCCGGACCTATTGATTAAAAAATGGCTGATCTAAAATCATTAACTCCAACAGAAACTCTTGATATCCTGGGAAAGGTTTGTCCTTATTCTCTTTTATTAACCAAAAAAGCTGCTGAAAAACTGGGCAATGGAGAGCTTTTAAAAGTTCTCTGCAATCACCGTCCGGCTGCCGAAAGTACCATTCTAAGATACTGCGAAATGCAGGGCTTTGAACATGAAATAGTTAGAGTTGAAGACAAGGACTACTGGGAGATATATATCAGAAAGCCATAATTATACATATTTAATTGTTTTTGTTTAATGCAGGAAGGCGGGCCTCTCCCGCCTTCCTGTCCCGGGAGGGGATTAGGGGATGAATTTTTACTTATTACCCTCCCCGGGAGTTAAAATGTTCTTTAGTTATTTAGACACCCCGGCCTTTTAAAAAGTTCCCAAATGTTTTTTTGGTAAGGGTAAACGGTAACGATGCCCGTTTCGTACTAAAAGGTTACCTGCCTGCAGGCGTTATTCGGCTTTTTACGTTACCGCTGTACTTAACCGATACGGGCTTCGTAACCCTAACCGCCAACCGTAACTATTTGTCATTCTTTTCTTAACCCGTAACTTTTTTAGTGTTAGTTTCTAGTGTCAGTGTCAGTAAAAAGACTTTTCTGGCACTAAACACTTACACTGGCACTGTTTTTTAACCTGCCTGCTCCGCCTTTTCGTTCTTTGTTATAATTAACAACTGTGCAGAAGAGGGCGGGATATGGATGGTAAGGAATTAAAAAAACAGGTAATCAACGATCATGAGATAAAAAAGAAACTGAAAGAAGTTCTGGCCCATTATGACGAAATGACAAATAAAATGGATAAAACCAGAAACAGAATAATTATTTTTTCAATTACCCTTATTGTTGTTCTTATATTTCTAATGATAGTGCTTCATCTTTTAACTAAAACCTTTGTGTCTTAATGATTGTTTACGCTTACTCTGACAACTGATTGCTATGACTAAAGGTTTTACAGATAAAAAAAAATATAAAATAGGTGTGATTTCAGATACTCACGGTCTTCTAAGGCCGCAGGTAAACACTCTGTTTCAGGATGTTGATTTAATTATCCATGCAGGTGATATCGGAAGCCCGTCTGTGCTTGATGCATTGGAGGCTATGTCATCATTAGTTGCGGTACGGGGAAATATGGATTATGAAGTCTGGGCCCGTGTACTGCCTGAAACAGAAATTGTCGAGATTGGCAAAAACCTGGTCTATGTTCTCCATGACCTGGGCAGGATTGATCTTAATCCTTCTACATCAGGATTTCGGGCTGTAATAAGCGGCCATACCCACAGACCCCTTATTAAAAAATACAACAATGTCCTGTATGTAAATCCCGGAAGTGCGGGGCCGGGCAGTTCCGAACCTACAGTCGCATTTCTAAGTATACAAGGCGAATCAGTTAAAGCGGAAGTGGTGAAATTAGTTTAAAAAAACTATTGAGGGAAGGCCGTTATCCTGTAAAAAAACTAAAACAGGCCTTTCTCTAAAATAAGGTCAGCAAGGCGGCAGACAGACATGGCGTAGAAATGAGACCTGTTCCATTTCATTATTGAACGATAATTTTTGAATACCAGAAAAGCTGGCTTATCACTGTCTGAAGGCAGTATAACAGAGGCAGTTATAGTGTCTGCAGGCAGGTCACTGCCGTCTATCCGGCGTATCCCTATGGATTGCCAATCAGCAATAGGTTTTTTTTTGTCCAGCCCTTCTAATTCGTGATTAAAATCAGGAGGCAATTTAACCTCCATGCCCCAGGGTTTTCCTCTCTGCCAGCCTGAGCCGGCAAGGAAATTGCCTGCGGAAGAAAAGGCATCATGCAGGTTCTTCCAGATATCCTTTCGGCCGTCTCCGTCTCCGTCAATTGCGAACCGTGTAAAAGTGGAGGGCATAAACTGAATCTGTCCCATAGCGCCGGCCCAGGACCCTTTCATGTCCTGAAAACTGATATGCCCCTGATCAAGGATGGTAAGAGCGTTTAAAAGTTCAGAACGGAAAAATTTACTGCGCCTTCCGTCATGTGCAAGAGTCGCCAGTGCCGTTATGACCGGATACTTGCCAAGGGAATTACCGTAATTAGACTCAAGCCCCCATATGGCTATTAGAAAATGTGGAGGCACCCCATAGCGTTGACTAATTTTTTCAAGCATATCTCCGTGCTTCAAAAGCATTTTACGGCCCAATTTAACACGCTTTTTTGATACACGGCTTTTAAGATAGCGCTGAAAGCTCATAGTAAACTCAGGCTGTTTACGGTCAAGCCTGATCACTTTTTTAATAGGTTTTAAATCGGCAAGCGCTAAATCCAGCGTCTTTTCTGATATGCCCCGTGCTCTGGCTTCAGCCCGAAGTTCTACAAGCCAGTCAGCAAAGTTATTTTCCGCTGGCGATGCCTTAGAAAGAGAAGGCAGTAAAAAAAGAGCGATAAAAAATATCGAACAAATCTTAATCTTCATAATATTATGTGTCCCTTAAAAAAAAGCGGTTTAACTTAACAAATACTTAAATATTGATATCATCTGGAGAAAGAAAGGTTTTAGAATCATCAAGGCCTTCTTTTTTCAGAAATTCAACATATTCTAAAGGGGGATCTGTAATTTTTAAACCGATATCGCTGGCTAATCCCTGAGGATCGCATTCTTTAGACCATGCCACAGTGCAAGACAGGCTTACTTCATCCCCTGAAGGAAGCTCAATTACAAGTTTAAGGCTTGTTCCCGGATCAAAAACAATTGGCTTATTTAGGGGGGCGGTTGTTACAAATGCGCCTTCTTTAGAAAGATTAACAACAAATACTTTGTAGCTTGTGTTGCTTAAAGTGATATCAGCTTTTAAAACAATCTTTATTCTTTCAAAACGTCTGTTGTCCATGTTATTTACCGGGTTTTTGCAATTTTAACAACTCTTATAAACTAAATCGCATATATGTAATTGTAACCTTACTTTCCTTCCTGAACTCCTGGATAGCGATTGTAATAGAGAATTTATCAGTATCAGCTAATGTCATGGTTGTTTGACGGCCGTCTTCTATTGTATGAGTCATTATTTTAGGGTTATAGGTTTTCAGCCTTTCATTGTAAAATGCAAATACTTTATCGTATGAATCGTTTGTTACCACTTTTAAGATTTTGCCTACAGACATTCCAAGAAATTTTGGATTCATATCGTTACTCACTGTAGCACCAGGATATTGAGGGACCTGGATCTGCCTGGAAGTATCCGACCGCGAACAGCTTGCTGAGATAAAAGATAAAAATATAACAAGGATAAATATAGAGTGCAGAATTTTCATTATTTAACCTTTTTTGGCTTGAGTGTTCTTAATCTGGCCAGCTCTTCCTGATAACCATAAATATGAGCGCCTGCGCTGTAAGCATACATATGGCCGCTTTTAAGACCGGCCTCTTCAGCAGCATATTGTTTAAGCAGTTCCAGCCCCCCGAGATTAGAGGGAAACCCTGCCCATAAGTCCCAGGAACGGAAGTAGCAGGATAAGGTTAGAACCAGCTCATCGCCTTCTGGAATAGCTTTAAAATCCAGCAATCTGAGGCATGGGGGATCGAGGTTCCCATCATTACCAATACAGACATCATGGTCTTCAGGAGAGCCTATTTCAACTATAGCCTGGTTTGTAAGGGGTGTTTGCTTTAACATTTCAATAGCCCGTTCCAGCTGTGTACCGCCTTTTGGCATCGGGTGGTGAATTCTGCTTGAATATCTATATGTTTCATTCTCAGCAAGCTCAGGGTCCATTAAATAATTTGCAAAGTAGTCTTCAATATATTCCATAGTTGTTGGTGAAGGGATTCCAAGGGCAGGGGGTATTACAGGCACTATGTCCTGGTCCGGATGCTCAATAAATACGGCCAGGCCTGGGTACTGAAGACGGTATTGTTCTTTTTCAAATGAGCCTTTTTGAATTTGCTGGGTGTAGGAATAATCAAATATATTGTAGATGATCTGAAACCATGCATCTGAGATTGTTTTTGCTTTTAAGAAAAATGGGAGCATGCTTTTTTCACTTTAATAGAGTGAATTATTCTAACATCTTACACATAAGAAGTAAAAGAAAAGAGTATCAGCTTGGATAATATATTTATGTATAGCAATACACATTTTATTTTTTTAAACAAAAATAAGAACAATTAATACCCGGGCAAACCTTTGCTTAAAGTAGCTTTTAAAGGCATAAAAATATTAATATAAAAAAATGATTATTATGGCATATACAACCTGTTAAAAAGGAGAACAAATATGTGTACGCCTTACAGAATAACATACTGTTTATTGCTGATAATTATCCTGCTTGCTGTAACTGTAGGAGATGCATCAGCTGCCTGGTACAATGCCGGCTGGCAGTACAGGCAGAGGTTAA
>VAPA010230181.1_pt1 | contig 19309 bp, 20 predicted proteins | sample 3395041 | NCBI WGS metagenome assembly VAPA01 (sample SAMN08290432, study PRJNA428436) | hydrothermal vent metagenome | isolation source: Deep-sea hydrothermal vent chimney | place: Indian Ocean: Southwest Indian Ridge | depth 1973 m m
ATGACTTTCAATATTCAGCCGGCATAAAAGGGCCGATAAAAAACAAATCCATGTACCAGGTCATTTTATCCAGGGAAATTCTGCAGAAATGCTCACTCACCAGCTGCAATGATTTAAGATTGTCAGATCAGAATAACAATGAAATCCCCTATGTCATTATCAGGAATATCTCTCAGGAGAAACCTGAGAAGTATCGCTTTGAAATAATAAATTATGAGGACGATCCTTATTCAGCTGTCATTACAGTAAAACTTCCTGAAAAATACCGCTCGATACGTGTAATCAGCCTGATTATCTCTGACCGCGATTTTAAAAAGAATGTTATCCTGCACGGCAGTCATGATATGAAAAAATGGGTATTACTTGCCGAAGATAATATTTATGATTTTTCCTCACAGATTAATCTGAGAAAGACAGATGTAAAATTCGGTAAATCAGACTACCGTTATTACCGGCTTCAACTGATTGAGAAAAAAACAGCAGGCGCTGATGATGAAACCTTTAAACTGAAATATAAAGGATTAGATTTCAGTATAAGCAGTATAAAGAGCAAAAAAATCCGTATCAATGAAATATTCGGTCAGACGGCTCTTGAATCGTATGAGCATGCAACCAATAACGAAGCTGTATTTACAGAGTTTACCAGCCGTGTGGAAGAAGAAAAAGATACTGTCATTATCGTGGAAACAAACCTGCCCTTTAACAGGATATATTTTGATATATCAAATCCGTATTTTTACCGCGATGTTGTAATATATTTCAGCGACACAGGGGAGAAAGATTCTTATAAATTGCTGGCCCACGACGTAATTTACCGCTTTCCCCTATCAGGACACAAAGAAACAAAAAATTACGTAGACCGTACAATACGCAAACAAAGGTTTTATAAATTCATTATAAAAAACAATGATAATCCCCCGCTTACAGTAAGAAATATAAAGTTTGAATGGGTACAGAAAAGTCTTTATTTTATCGGGTTAAATGACGCTGAAGAACATATCCTGTTTTTCGGTAATCCTCTTTTTGACCAGCCCCATTATGACTTGAAGAATTTTATCAATCAGTCTAACTGGTTTAATCATAAATATGAAAAACTTGAAATAGCTTCGATAGAGAAAAATGTAAATTACAAGCCTGCTGTTTCAGAAGATAAACAGAAGAAGATTGAAAAAACAGTGTTAACAGTAATTATTATCATTATGGTCATAGGTTTAAGCTACTGGGTCTATACATTGATCAGAAAAACTTCAGGCAATAAAAAAGGATAAAATCCTGACAAAATAAATTGACAAAGTCAAAAATCCTCATTAAGCTATCTATAAGTAAAAAAATCGCAATATAGAAAGGGGAATACATGGCAAAAGTAAAGAAAGTAAGATGTTCCGCAAAAACAAAAGAAGGAAAAAGATGTAAAAATACTGCAAGCGGCAAATCTAAAAGTTGTGCTTCTCACAAAAGAAAATAAAATATAGACGATTACCGTTTGAAATAAACAAAGAGAATCCGTTTAGTCTAAAATCTCAAGAACATAACGCTTGCCGAGCTTAGTACCGGCAGCACTGAGTATTGTTCTCATTGCCTGGGCTGTATTGCCCTGTTTTCCGATAACCTTTCCAATGTCACCTGTAGCAACACGCAATTCGAAAACCACAGTCTTTTCTCCGTCAATCTGAGCCACCGAAACTTCTTCCGACTTATCTACCAAAGATTTTGCCATTAATTCAATAAGTGCTTTTATATCCGCCTCCATAAGCATTATGTAGTATTTTCATCGACACCTTACCATGCTTTCTGTCAAGGGTTTCTTCCCGGTTACTTCTCCAGCTTCCTTTTTGCCTTTTCTTTCTTTTTGTTTAACTGCTGCTTCCGGCCCTTATCTTTATCCTTCTGGCCTTTGTCTCCCATTGCGCACTTCCTTTTGGTAAAAGAGTTTTAATTGATTACCGATTAAAACCTTCAGTTTTAATCAGTATATCACAAGTGTGGATTCCAGGAAGAAAGTAGGGTAGATTGTGGGGTTTTTACCCGCCTTGTAGTGTGGCGGGTCGTCCCACCGGCCGAGTCGATTCGACGATTAAATTAGTGGGGTATTCCATCCCCACGCCCCCGGGTTACTTTAAAAAACTTTCATACGAAAGTTTTGAAATGTAAGGACTTATTGTTTAATCATATTCGCTCGCTAACCCCATAACAAGTCTGCGACTTGTAGACTACGGGGTGCACGCTCGCTGTGCATTTTTTTGCCCAACATAGAAAGTAACCAAAGAAATTGGCCCGTGATTGTTTATCCTCCGGTCTGCTTCAGTTCTGCTCAGTAAAATTATTCAAACCTGCCTGCCGGCAGGCAGGCTCGCCCCTTAAGGTCTTCAAACACGAATTATTTTTTAACCCTCGCAGTCCTTCGCAGACCTCAAACAATCAATGGGGGCTGAAGAAAAAAACATTCCACTTATAACACCTACTTATCAATAACATGAGTAGATTTAAAAATTGATGATTACGGAAAGAAATAAAGTATAACGCCGAGTTAACTGGGGAGGCACGTTTTTTGCGCCAATCCAGTTGAACGTTTTGTTATGCGCTTGGAACATAAGCATGTTTGACCAATAGGATACTTGTTCACCGTACCATCCAAGGTATTGCCCAAGGATGTTTTTCAACTTCACCTGCAGGTGGGGGGGTATAGGGAAATGCTTCTCGATTCTTTTCAAGTACTGACCAGACATGATCTGGCACTTCAAATGGCATCCGAGTCTGGTCGACAGCTTGTCCATGCACTCCAGACCGCCGAATAATTCCTTTCGATATTAGCGGAGCCGCATAGCCTCCATCCTGATCAGCCTGAAACATTTTCTGATTGTGATACAACAGGTATCCAATAATTGCTCGATTTTTATCGGTCATATAAGGGATGAACTCAAGCACCGCCTTTTCTTCATGCCGTTTTTGACGCCACTGATTGATTCTAGCCGCTGGCTTGATGGCGTTTGCTAACGCACTGCCCATCGCGGCCAAAAACAGGCATCCAAAAATCAACGCACCAATGACCGGGAGAGCGATCCATAAAGGGCTATCGGTCGTTGGGATAACATCGAATTTCACCAACACAACGATCAGCCCGCATGCAATCGCCAAGGCAGTGGTTTGCCACCCACTAGCCTTAAGAATTTCCAGCCATTTTGGGTCAACAGGATTTATAGACATGCGTGTATGTACCAAACGGATTGCGAAACAAAATTTCTCCTTAAGCTGTCTTAGGGCTTACACGCCCCGCTTTACTAGTTGTTTCCAGTATCACATAACGAAAAAGTCTGTAAATCGAACCCTTGAGAATATTAACATGCTGAATGCCACTTTGAACATAAAAAATATCGATAACTAAAATCATCCATGCTGTTTCGATTTCATCTGCACTGCCTTGTTAGTCATAATTTTTATTTGTAACATACGCATACATTTTGAAGCGTCCCCATATTTCAATATAGAAAATAGAACTCATATTATCATCTTCTGCAACAGCTTTTTTAATATATATGCCCGGCTGTCTTTCTGTTATAGAACCGTGTTTATTCAATAGTTCGTGTATATCGTCATTTCCGTCTTCAAGCAAAGCAACGAAATCAATTATATATGGATCGTCAATAAACTCATTTCTATCAAGATATGTTATACCCCTAACAATTTTCTCAGCTAATTTTCTTATGTAATCAGGACTGATTAGTACTGCCATTTTCTCAGCTTTACCATTACCGAGTTGCTTCTCAAAACCGGGATATCGACCCTCCTCTGGTATATTGTCTCCAAATAACGCATTCTTTAGAATTTTTGATCTTTTGGCTTGCCGAATTTGTTTGTCACGTTTATTTTTTCCATATTGAGGATTCAAAGATCTCAATACTTTTTGTACAATTCCGCTTGATTTATTTTCTTTTGGATCAAGACATAACCCTAATTTAATGAGCAAGTCTTCTTCAATTCTTCCATATTCCTCATTACATGGCGCGCATGATGGTATTTTCCATTTCTCGAGATTAACTTTAGTAGTTTCTGGATACCATGATTCTGGAAAGACATGATCCCATGTTAAGCTTTCAAATTCATTAAGACAATGAATGCATTTTCCTGGTGGTGGAGGCTTTGGCATAAAACAAGTTAACTGCTATATTTTTTTTATGACGACTAACAAGTGATTTTATAGTTTTCTTATTTATATCAGATTAATCAACCATAATCAAACAAAATTTGCTTTATTTAAAGGGTTTTTCTTTATTTTCTATCTTAATATCATGCAAATTGTAATGATATTAAGATAGTAGGATAATTCTTCAGAATAGTTATTTCGATTTGATGATTAGCATCGGAAATCTTGCATCTTAAAGTAAAATTCAAAATCACAGTTTCAGGAAGTTATAGCTGAAATTGAGGGTATTGCTTTTAGAAAATACTAAAATTGAGCTTCTAGTAAAAATAGCCTTTAAAATCAATCGGTTAATGACAAATGCGGGTACCACAGAGTGCAGGATATCGCTAAATACAGCATAAATTTTAGGGGTTTCATTTCACTTTTGAAAGCACAGATCAGATTTGGGTTTTACTGTTGGTGCTCGTAAGTTTTGATTATTAGCTATTGTTTACTATCCAATCAGAAAAACTTCAGGCAATAAAAAAGCTTTACCCCCTGGTTACTCATTTCTGTGAAACTGTGCATTTTTTGCTAATTTCATAGCAATTTCATTTCGCACTTCTTTTCTGTCAGACCAATTGATAACATCTGCATGTCGCTCTGGAGGCTCTTGGCTGACTACATCTAATCCATTGGCTCTTACAACGGATGCTCTTAAGTCGGCTCTACCTATTAACGGCTTTTCTTGCGGCTCAGCAACTCTGCTTAAGCCTATGTCTCTTATTTCTTCTGATGAAATACCAGAAGTGCAGTAAACAGACAGTCTAAGATTCCGTGGTGGTTTAAACGCGTGCCATTTTACAGAACCATCTTTTTTCCTTATATGGTCTTCATCTAGTATAAAGCGCGATAAGTTTTCTGATGAAGGAATTGGTGGCAAAATATATGGATCCTTTTAATCTACCTTTTGAATATGGTCTATTATTACCTCGGGTATTGAGTCACCAAAATATGTAACTCCACGTATACTATTGGGCCCATATAGACCTGCATAAATTAATTGATTTTCTCCAGACACGCTAATAGCAAATAATCTGCTAGGATTTTCATACCATTCAAACACTATTTCACCATCTGGACTTCCCGAAATATCTGGTCTTGGCAACCATGATGGTAAATCCTCTATAAAGCTCCTCGCCTCCCAGTAAGCATCTGGCGTTATAGTATGCGCGCCATACCCATCCCAATTCTCTTCAGAGCCTTTTTCGTATACTTCATTAAGTGAACCGATATTTTCTTTGACGCGACGCCCTATTGTAAGCGTATTTCTTAATTCATCTATTGCTTGAAAAAAAAGTTCTTTAGTCTTACGTGATTCAGGTCCGAATCCCCTCATAGCAAATCCTATAATGCCATCCATATCTGCACTTAAAGTTGCCTTACTCATTATAAAATGCCTCCAGTTTCTTTGTAATGCTATTAAAGAAAATTCTATTTTTTAAAACCCTTAATGATTCTAGTATATCCCAAATGTCCTCTTTAATGCCATTGGGATCAAAAATAAATACATCAATGTCCAATATCACGGGCACAAATTCCGGCTTCTTAACAGGTTCAAGAGCTTGAATGATAATTGCCTGTGCTTTAAACTCAGGCACAGGAAAGACTATGCGCGTAAAATAACTGTTTATTGCTTGGGGTAATTTATCTGGGACTGACGGAGGTGTAGTTAAATAATCAACAAATTTCCAAGATGCATCCTTTGTTGGTATATCTAATTTATTTATGTAGCGCAAAGCAACTCTTGTAATCAGTTCTGGCGATGTAACTTCTTTATATGCTTCCCATAATCTTCTCGCTTGATCGCGAAATGCCTCCCATGATTCATACGGTTTCAATTTACTAAAAATAAAATCTTCTCGCAAAACTTGAACAACTTCCTTTTTTCTCTCAGATTCAAAAGCATATCCTGCAAGTTCCTCAGTGGCAGGCTCAGGTGGTTTCCCCTTTGAAAACTCAAAACGTCCTTCAAATTTTTTTACTTCATGTTTTTTTTGATAATCATCTGTGGATATGCCCTTTATAGAGGCTAGCTTAGTAGGGTCAAAGTCATCTGGAAGTTTTACCTTTATATTTATGACTGCTTCTGTTATGGGTGCGTTTTTAAGTAAGGGATATTGTTCCATCTTTATTGATACGCTTTTTTCTTCGATTATATCAAATACTGAACAAACTTAATGTAATCTACAATTTTTAGTAAGAGCTGTCAATTATTTGTTTCAGGAAGGAAGTCATAAGTAATACACAATCTTAATCAACTATTTTATGAGGTCTTTTAGCTCTCTCTCAACTTTGGAGAGTTCATTGTGGTATAGACATCTATAAGGTCCAAGCGCTGTTAGGACATAAAGATCTGAGAATGACCGCAAGATACAGCCATCTTAGGCCAGATAACCTGAGAGATGCTGTTAGCGTGCTTGATGAAAACAGCAAATGGCTATGTTTTGGTTACGTTTAGGGGCAAAAAGAAAGGGGCTACTTTCGTAAACCCCTGATTTTTTCTGGCGTCCCCAAGGGGATTTGAACCCCTGTTACCGCCGTGAAAGGGCGGTGTCCTGGGCCAGACTAGACGATGGGGACAGACTAAATTTTGGAAATCCGAAATCACAAATCCGAAATTAACTAAATGGTGAGTCGCCCGGGGCTCGAACCCGGCACACCCGCCTTAAAAGGGCGGTGCTCTACCAACTGAGCTAGCGACCCGAAGTTAAATACCATTATTCGTTATTAGTTATTGGTTATCCGTCTTAAATCCAGGAATCCCGGACAGATTAGTGTAACAAAAAAGTTAAACAAAAGGAAATTTCCGGCTTACGGGCAGTTGTTATTTGCCGGCAGAAGATTTGCTCATTTTCGCCTGTAATTGCTTATCGGATTCCTCAAGACAACAACTTCGTTTCTTTTAGCTCCGGTGGAGATTACATCTATTTTTACATTAAGCATGTCTTCAATATAATCAATATAAGCCCTTGCCTGTTTTGGAAGGTCATTTAATCTCTTTATTCCCTGTGTGCTTTTTCTCCAGCCATCAAGCTCCTTATAAACCGGCTTGCACCCTTCCAGGATTCTGTTATTATGTGGTATATCTGTAAATTTACAGCTAACGCCTTTTTTACTGCAGCTACATTTTTTATAAGGGTCTTCGTATTTATATTTAACGGCAATTTTTATTTTTTCCACTTCATCAAGCACATCAAGTTTTGTCAGGGCAATTCCGCTGAAACCATTTATCCTTATTGCGTGTCTTAAACCAACAGCATCAAGCCAGCCGCATCTTCTGGGCCTTCCGGTGGTAGCGCCGTATTCACCGCCTTTTAACCGCAGGGCTTCACCAAGCTTGCTTTTTATCTCTGTTGGAAACGGCCCGCCTCCAACCCGCGTTGTATAAGCCTTCATAACTCCCAGGACTCCATCTATCTTTGTAGGAGCTACTCCAAGACCTGTGCACACACCACCTACAGAAGCACTTGATGATGTAACAAAAGGGTAAGTTCCGTGGTCAACATCAAGTAACGCCCCCTGTGCGCCCTCAAAAAGTATGTTTTTGCCTTTTTCAATCAATTTATTTATAAGCACTGTCGTATCTGCAATAAATGGTGTAAGGTATTCGGCATATCTCCTATATTCTGAATAGACCTTATTAAAGCTGATTTTCCTGGTCTGATATCTCTTCTCAAGAAGATAGTTTACACATGAAAGATTTGCCTTTAATTTCGCCTTAAATACCATGCTATCCATTAAATCCCCTACCCTTATTCCCGCTCTTGACATCTTGTCAACATATGCCGGACCAATACCTCTGCCAGTTGTACCTATTTTTTTTAGTCCCATAGCCTTCTCGCTCTTATTATCAATGGCAACATGGTAGGGCATAATAACATGGGCGCTATCGCTGATAAAAAGATTCTTTCCTACATTGATTCCCTTGCGTTTAAGTCCTTTGATTTCCGCAATAAGTGCCGCCGGGTCTATTACCACACCGTTGCCTATAATGCAGGTTTTGCCCTTATGCAGTATTCCAGAGGGGATAAGATGAAGAATGTACTTTTTATTGTTTATCACCACCGTATGGCCGGCATTGTGTCCGCCTTGATATCGTGCTACGACATCGGCTTTCCCGGTCAACAGGTCAACTATCTTGCCCTTACCCTCATCACCCCACTGAGCGCCAACAACCACAATATTAGCCATTATTCGCTCCTGTTTTAATTTTTAAATTTAGGATTATGGGAAGCATTTCAAACCTTTTAGGCCGGCAGATGTATCTGCTTTACAGAAAGCATATTGGGAAGTTTTCTTATTACAGCCAGGTCTTTTTTTGAAACCGCTGTATCAATACTTACAATTGATATTGCCTTGCCCCCTGGTTTTTCTCTTCCAAACTGCATTCCTGCAATATTGATTTTATTTTTCCCAAGCATTGTACCTATACTGCCGATTACGCCCGGTTTATCCTTATTTGAAATAACAAGCATCTCACCTGCAGGAACAACCTCTACAGCAAACCCGTTTATTCTTATTATACGCGGCTCTTTTTTGCCATGTAAGATTCCGGAGACCATGCTTTCCCTGGTTCCGGCTTTAATCTTAATAACCAGCATGCTGTGATAGTCCCCTGCGTCAGCTGTGGTAATCTCTTTAACCTCTATGCCCCTTTCCTTTGCAATTAACGGAGCATTAATAAAATTCACTGTTTCTTCAAGAATCGGTGTCAGGATGCCTTTTAACACGGCAACTGTTATTGGTTCCAGCGTAAGTTCAGTGACCCCACCCCTGTATTCCACGACAACTTCACTAATGCCTCCCTCAAATTTCTGTGAAATAAAACTGCCAAGCCTCTCGGCAAGGTTTATGTAAGGCTCAATCTGCGGGAGAACATCTGCAGAAACAGAGGGGAAATTAACAGCATTTTTTATAGTACCTGTTTTAAGATAGTCAGCTACCTGTTCGGCAATGGCAATTGCTACATTCTCCTGCGCCTCAGCAGTTGCCGCACCAAGGTGAGGGGTCGCAATTACGTTGTCAAGCTCAAGAAGCCGATTCCCCACAGGCGGTTCTTTTTCAAAGACATCAAGGGCAGCGGCAGTGACCTTACCTGATTTAAGTGCCTTATAAAGCGCCTCTTCATCCACAATGCCGCCTCTTGCCGAGTTTACTATCCTGACGCCTTTTTTCATCGTCGCAATTCGCTTTGCGTTTATCAACCCTTTTGTTTCCTTGGTCAGCGGGGTATGAATTGTAATAAAATCTGACTTTTTCATCAGGTCTTCAAGTCCTGTAATCTTTACACCTAATATCTTTGCTTTTTCTTCACTTAGATAAGGGTCATAGGTGATAACGTTCATACCCATGCCCTGTGCCATTTTTGCAACCTGAGCCCCAATGGCGCCAAGCCCTATAATTCCAAGAGTTTTATTGTAAATCTCAACCCCCGTAAATTTTCCTTTTTCCCACTTCCCCTGTTTCATCGAGGCTGTTGCCCGCGGTATTTGCCTTGCCATGGAAAGAATAAGCGACATTGTGTGCTCTGCGGTTGTTATTGTATTTTCACCGGGGGTGTTCATAACCACTATACCCCGCTTTGTTGCTACAGTTTTATCAATGTTGTCAAGACCCGAACCTGCCCTGCCGATTACTCTCAGCTTTTTGGCAGAATTAATAACATCAGCTGTCACTTTTGTAGCGCTTCTTACAATAATGGCATCGTACCTGACTATCTCTTTTTTAAGTTCTTCAGGATTAAGCCCTGTTTTTAAGTTTACCTGCAGGCCTGCTTTTTTAAGGATATTTAAGCCCTTGGGAGATATGGTATCGCTAACTAGAACTTTCATAATAAAATTAATTTAGGGATTAATTCCCCGATTTTTGAATCCTTCACTATCTTATATTGCAATTAGAGGCTCTTGCAAAAGTCCTGAAAGTGTCACCCTGAACAGAGTGAAGGGTCTCGTAACTTATTGATAATATGAGATTCTTCGCTTCGCTCAGAATGACAGAACTGGTTGTTTTCATACTTTTGCAAGAGGCTTTGGTTTATGTTTATTTTTTTTCATGTTTTACGCTAATTATGGCGCGACTTCTCTATATTTTAAGACAACAGCAGTTTTTCTATTGTTGCCACGCCTCTTCCTAATTTTACAGGATAACCCATATTCGTTAATACCATTTCTATGCCAGCAACTGCAATTATAATATCAAAAATATCTGCATAGCCCAAGTGGGCTATTCTGAAAATTTTTCCTTTTGCCTGTCCCTGTCCTCCAGCTGCTGTTATGCCGTATCTGTCCTTGAGATTTTTGTATATTTCCTGCCCGTCCAGTCCTTCTGGTGCAAGGATTGCCGTAACACTGTTTGAGGGAGATCCCTTTGCAAAAAGCTCAAGCCCTATTGCTTTTACAGCCTGTCTTGTTGCACTGGCAAGTTGTTCATGCCTCTTAAACACATTCTCCAGCCCTTCTTTCTGCAAAAGTTTGATGCTTTCATTAAGTCCGATTATCAGTGTTACTGCAGAGGTAAAATTAGTCTGATTTTTAGCAAGTGCTTGTTTTTCTTTATTGAAATCAAAGTAAAACTTTGGCAGTTTTGCCTTTTCTGCCATCTTCCACGCCTTCTCACCAATACTTATAAATGCCAAACCCGGGGGGAGCATCACCCCTTTCTGGGAGCCGCCTATCATTACATCTATACTCCATTCGTCTGCTCTGAGGTCATGGGCTGCCAATGCAGATATAGCGTCAACTATAAAAATCGTGTTGTCTCTTTTTTTCACTATCTCACCGAGTGCTTTAACATCATGATACACGCCCGTGGATGTTTCTGATGCCTGGACAAAAACCCCTTTTATTTCAGGGGTTTTTTTAAGTGCCTTTTCTACCATCTCAGGTTTTACCGTATATCCCCATTCAACTTCAATTTCCTGGACTTCAAGTCCATGGGCACGGCATATCTTTGTCCACCTTTCGCCGAATTTACCGCCGTTTATCACCAGAACCTTATCCTTCGGGCTAAAAAAGTTATTAACAGAACCTACCATGCCGCCAGTGCCTGTGGAACAAAGAATTAAAACGTCGTTCCTTGTTTTATATAGCCATTGAAGCCCTTTTTTGGCAGATTCCAGCACCGGTATAAAATCTGTGGATCGATGGTGGATAATTGGCATTGACATCGCAGCCAGGACTTCCGGTGGTATAGGTGTCGGGCCGGGTGCTAACAGATATTTTTTGAGCATTCCTCTTTCTCCATTGAGCCGCAAGTTATGCTTTTTATATAGATGGTTTTAGTCAGGGAGCAGGATTATAGTTTTACGTGTTCATCATTAAAATTTAAAGAATTAAAGGAGTTTCTAAGTTAAAAGCGTATCATTTCAATTATTATTTGTCAAGATTTTATATAGTGATTTCAACGAGATATTCACTATGGTTTTTTGTTTTATTATTTGCTCTTTCCCTGATAAACTAACATCTTCAACTTGATTTACTATAACTACTAAACTTATAAAATAATAATATATATAATAGTAATAAAAAGGTACTCTTCAATAAAAAACGTAAAATGAAAACATCGAAACAGAAAACATTCCTGCATGTTATAAAAAATATTTACAAAATAAACCTTAAAGTCGAAAAAAAAGAAAAAGTCCTTGTTTTTACGGATAACTTCAATAAAAAATTAAACAACATTACAGAACTCATTATAGAACAAGGAAAAAAACACACAAAGAAAATACAACATATAGAACACACAACCACAGGTAACCACGGAACTGAACCGCCTGAATCCCTGTGGTTAGCTGCTTTTGGCAAAAATATAGTAAGAAAATTACAGGCAGAAAAACTGTTAAAACCAATATTAGAGAAAAAAGCAGATAAGAAACAGACAAGGCAAATAGAAAAAATAGTGAGAAAATTCAAAAAAGAGGCAGTAAATGTAGTAATAGCCCTGTCTTACTATTCAACAACACATACAAAATTCAGGGACCTGCTTACCAAAATCTGCGGAGCACGGTACGCCAGCATGCCCCTTTTTGACGAACAAATGTTTAAAGGAGCAATGAGGGTTAACTGGGGAGTAATGGCTAAAAGGACGAAAAGAATAGCGCGGAGAGTTAATAACAGCGAGATAATAGAACTAAAGACTCCGAATGGAACGTACCTCAGGCTTTCGAAAAAAGGCAGAAAGGCGGCAGCAGATACAGGAATTATTACATCACGGGGAGACTGCAATAATCTGCCGGCAGGAGAAGTATCTCTTGCCCCGCTTGAAAAGACAGCCAATGGCAAACTTGTTCTCGAGTGGGCACCGACGCGCAAGCTTAAAAAACCAGTAACCCTTTATATTAGAAACGGTATGGTAGAAAAGATACAGGGGCAGGAAAAATATGCAGCGTATTTAAAAGCAAAATTTTCAGAAAGGGGGGAAAATGCAAATATCGCTGAGCTGGGTATAGGGACGAATGATAAGGCATCAAGGCCGGATAATATTGTTGAGGCAGAAAAAATACTTGGAACAATCCATATAGCACTCGGAGACAACAGCTCATTTGGGGGGAAAGTAAGAACCCCGTTTCATCAGGACTTTATATTTTTTAAGCCCACTCTGACATTGATTCATAAAAACGGCAAAAGGCAAAACCTGCTGAAAAACGGCAAATTAATCATATAACCCAAGCTGTGTTATAATTGTTGCAAATAACAGGACTCTATGAGTATAGAAGAGATAGTAGTTTATATAACAGCAGCCAATGAAGAAGAGGCAGCTAAAATTGCACGAGCACTTGTAGAAACAAAGCTCGCAGCCTGCGTTAATATTGTAAAAAATATCCGCTCTATCTACACCTGGCAGGGTAAGGTCGAAGATGAAACAGAGACCCTTATGATTGTAAAGACGCAGAAAAAACATTTCGGCACGTTATCTGCAAAAGTTAAAGAACTTCACAGCTATTCTGTGCCTGAAATTATTGCACTGCCTATTATAGAAGGGTCAGGGGATTATCTGACGTGGCTGAGAGAAGTAACAGACTGAGAGTAATAATCTAAGTGGCGGGCTTTTGCATTTAGGACAGGCCGAACTCTTTTTTAAGCCAGCCCTCGAGTTTTTTAGATAGCGGAAACATGCCCTCAACACATTCCTCGGGAGGACAGTTAGTGGCTTCCTGCAATAAATCCGCGGGTATATCCGTAACATATGCAACAGTCGCGCTATAAGAATATCTTAATTTCATAATCATAAGAACATGCTTGTTATGGATAGAGTCAATATAAAGCATGTACTCGTCTTTTTCCCCTTCTGCCCTTTCAGACTCAAGCGTCTGTTGGGAGAAACTCGGCGATACAAATATTTTAGGTGTAACATCCCAGCGGATATTTTCAATAAACACTTTTTTATCCTTGAGGGCATTAATACTAACTTGTTCCATGGAATTGTATTATAATAAAAAAATTAGTTTAAGTATCAAAATTTTCATTATGGAGGGTGAACAATGAATTGTCTGTTTTGCAGTATTGTTGAGAAAAAATTTCCTTCAAAGATACTCTATGAAGACGAAACCGTCATTGCGCTGGAGGATATAAATCCTCAGGCGCCTGTACATATTCTCCTTTTGCCAAAAAAACACATATCAACAGCACTTGAGGTAAAACCCGAAGATAATGAATTAATCGGGCACTTATTTCAGACTGCTAATAAAATAGCAAAGGACAGGGGGGTAGCTGAAAAAGGTTTCAGGATTGTTATGAACTGCAACCGCGAGGCAGGCCAGACAGTCTACCACCTGCATCTTCATCTGCTTGCCGGCAGACCAATGAAGTGGCCGCCGGGGTAAAAAATAAAAGATCAAAAATAAGGAACTAATTAAAAAAAATTAAATATTTTTTCCACATCTTTAATTTTTTATTTACACTCACCGTAATCAATGGTAAAACAGGCAAAACCACAAGGGAAAGTTTTAACTGACATATATCACTCGCTTTATAAAGCCTTTGGACCTCAGCACTGGTGGCCGGCAGATACTCCCTTTGAAGTTGCGGTTGGTGCAATTTTAACTCAGAACACCAACTGGGGGAATGTCGAGAAGGCGATAAATAATTTAAAAAGCCAAAAAACCTTTAATGCAAAAGCCCTGCATAAAATGCAGAAAAAGCAGCTTGCGCAGTTAATTAAACCCGCAGGATATTTCAATGTTAAGGCTAAAAGGCTTAAGGAGTTTTTGAATTTTTTAACAAATCATTATAAGGGCAGCATGAAAAAAATGAGGCCAGAGGATAAACTGTCCTTAAGGAGAAAACTCCTCAATGTCAACGGTATCGGCCCTGAGACAGCAGACTCAATACTTCTTTATGCGCTTGAGAAACCGGTTTTTGTAATCGACACTTACACAAAAAGAATTATGCAGAGGCATAAACTTGTTTCAAAAAAGGCGACATATCATGAGTTGCAGGAACTCTTTCATAAAAACCTCCCGCAAAATACAAGGCTCTACAACGAATACCACGCCCTGTTTGTAAGATTGGGGAAGGATTACTGCAAGACAAAACCAAAATGCGAAGGATGTCCGTTAGAACCAACTTTCTCTTAACTGATAATTAGTAACCAGTAATATTTTTTTCTGTTTTCTTTAAATTCCAGGGCGCGCATTTAAGCAGAAGCAGCATGCCGGGAATAGCAATCAGGGTGCAGGTTATAAAAAACCATTCCCACCCCATATATTTGGTAAGAAATCCGGTTGACGACGAAGCAAATACCCTTGGAACACCCATAAGGCTGGTTAAAAGAGCATATTGTGTTGCAGTAAATTTTTTATTTGTAATGCTTGCCATGAATGCCATGTAAGCAGCTGTGCCCATACCGCTGCTCAGATTTTCAAAAGCAATCACAGCAGACAGTGCAGGTATGTTGTGGCCTATTCGGGCTAAAACTGCAAAGCCGGCAGTAGATATTGCCTGAAGAAAACCAAAAATCCAGAGGGCGCGGTTGATTCCAAGGCGCATCATTAATAATCCGCCCGCAAGCGCCCCGCCTAAAAGGGCGCCAAGACCGAATACTTTAACAACTACCCCGATTTCGGTTTTTGAAAATCCTATATCAAGATAAAACTTGGTTGTTATAAAGCTGGCCATTGAATCACCTATCTTATACAGAAGTATGAAGGCCAGCATCCAGACTGCGCCATTTCGCCTGAAATATTCGACTAAAGGGTCTATAACAGCTTCTACCATTGTCTTGGGTGTTTCAACCTTGATTTCAGGTTCCCGCGCCAGAAACGTAGTTAAAACTCCGGGTAACATGCATACTGCCATTATGATGTAGACCATGGAGAACGGTATGAAGTCTGCCATAACCAGCCCGCCGCCTGACGCCAGGAGCATTCCTAGCCGGTACCCGTTTACATAAAGTGCCGAACCAAAACCAAGCTCCTCGTCAGAAAGGTCTTCCCTTCTGTATGCATCAACAACTATGTCCTGAGATGCACTGAAAAAAGTTACCAGAGATGCTGCAAAGGCTACCATCCAGAGATTAGTCTCCGGCTTAGTAAACCCGAGCCCTGCAATAGAAATCATCAGCGTAACCTGAGCTACCAGAAGCCATCCCCTCCTCCTGCCCAAAAAAGGCAGTGTAAAACGGTCAAGGAAAGGTGCCCACAGGAATTTTACAGTGTAGGGAATACCTACAAGGGCAAAGAGGCCTATAATTATTACATCCACGCCTTCTTCTGTCAGCCATGCCTGCAATACGCTTATTGTCAACAGAAGGGGAAGGCCGCAGGCAAAGCCCATAAGGAGTGATACCAGCATGCGGCTGCTGAAAATTATTTCAAGCATAGACTTTTTATTTTCAGGCTGCATTTGTCAGTTAATCCTTTGGCCTTAATACAATTAATCCGGGTTTGTCAGATATATATTGTTTAAAATCCTGGTCAATCACTTTTTCATGTTTTTTTTCTGATGATGCATGCCGCAGAAAGATTGAATCTTTGTCTTTGATAATAATTCCCACATGAGAAACATCCAGCCCTTCCCTCTCTGAATATATTCCGGCATAATCTCCTGTCATCAGTTTGTCTACGACTGAATCATCAATAACATTTGAAGGGATATATTGAACATCCCTTTGTTGAGCATGAATGCCGGGCAGAAAATATGTGCTGTCAGCTTTTTTGTTCAGGGTTTTTATAGTGCTTTCAGTCTTTTGCCCGCAGATTTGCTCTGTAACATCATTGACAAATTCTGAGTTGTGTTCACGCCAATCCGTAAAAAAGTGATTCCTGCTTTCAAAACTGACACGGCCTGTTCTGTACCTTACTCTTTTTAAATTTTCCCTGAATTCGGAAAATGAGGCTGACAGGCGCATTGCCTCTACATAATCAATAAAAGTAAAACAATCGACCCCTTCAAGATTTATTACAACAACCTCGGGTGTGGTTATGTTTCCGGTTAAAGTCGATTCCTTATATTCTGTATCGAGAAATTGCCGGGAAATAAAATCTATCCGTGAGCCGACAGCCTTAATTTTAGAGGACTCGCTCAACAAGTGGTCTAGTTTATTCTGCGTCCATTTGCCTAACATAATATCCACATTTTTGTATATAATACATCACAACCTATGGAATTTCTTGCCCTTTTGTCATCAATGCCGTTTGAGTCAAATAAAATCCTGTCACAGCTGAAAAATGTTCACACGACTAAAATCGCGGGGAAAACTGTCTGTACGGGAAAGCTCTTAAATACCGGAATCCTTCTTATGAATACAGGCATTGGAAAAGTGAACGCAGCCCATTCTGCAACTGCCGTTATCGGGGAATTTCCGGTAAGAAACATCATTAATCTGGGAATCGGGGGCGCTTATCCTGAATCAGGGCTTGATATCGGGGATATTGCAGTGGCACTAAAAGAAATTTACGGTGACGAGGGAGTAATATCCTCAGGGGGGTGGAAGAATCTAAAAAGCATAGGCATCCCGCTTGTTCAGACAGGAAGGAAAAAATACTTCAATGAATTTCCATTTAATAAAAACCTTGTGAAAAAAACCTTAAATTCAGCAAAAGATATCGGACAGGCGAAATCAGGCAATTTTATAACTGTCTCTTCAACAACAGGCACACATAAAAGGGCTGTTGAGCTTAAAAAGCGGTTTAATGCCATATGCGAAAACATGGAAGGTGCAGCTATTGCGCAGGTTTGTGCGATATATAAAATCCCGATGCTTGAGATAAGGGGTATAAGCAATATTGCCGGCATAAGGGACAAGCGAAAGTGGAATTTAACCCTCGCATCTGAAAACTGCCAGAAGGCTGTTTTATGTACTGTAAAATCCGCGAAGTAATAAAAAAAATAACAGTTGTTCTGGTTTTTTTAATGCCCCTGGGGATTTCAGGGGATTGCAATGGCGGCAAGGGGATTCACACGGAAACTACCATACGGGACCGGATAAGGTGGCCTGGCAATCCGGTATTTTCCTCAGCAGACGGAAAGTGGGACAGTGAAAGAGTCCTTAATCCAACAGTCATTGAGGACAGTATTTTTAAAATGTGGTATGTAGGCATTTCCAAAGACGGCAGGCACAGGATAGGATATGCGACTTCTCCTGATGCAATACTTTGGACAAGGTACAAAGAGAACAACTGTCCGAGCAGCCCGGGCGGAGACGGGTGTGTCCTTGATATATCAGCTGGTTCAGCATGGGATGGGGATTATTTATATAATGCCAATGTGCTCATAGATCCTAATGCCCCGTCGAATGAAAGATATAAGATCTGGTATACAGGAGTGGATGTTAAACCTGCGGCAGAAGAGCAGAAATGGCGGACAGGATATGCAACCTCCCCTGACGGTACGAAGTGGACAAGGTACAAGGGGAACAAGTGTCAAGGTAATCCTGTTGGCGACGGGTGTGTTTTTGATGTTGGTGAATCCGGCAGTTGGGATGATGATGTTGCCGGAGCTCCGTCAGTTATGATAGACATTGATGCTTCTCCTGACGAAAGGTATAAAATGTGGTATGAAGGCTGTATATACAGCAGAGACCCTCTGCATACATGCTGGATAGGATATGCAACCTCCCCTGACGGTGTGAACTGGACAAGGTACAAGGGGAACAAGTGTCAAGGTAATCCTGTTGGCGACGGGTGTGTTCTTGATATAGGCGATTCCGGTAATTGGGATTCTTTAATGGTAATTCAGCCTACGGTATTAAAAACCACTGACGGACAATATATTATGTGGTATGGCGGGGTCCAGCAGAATTTCACAATACGGATAGGATATGCAACCTCCCCTGACGGTGTGAACTGGACAAGGTACAAAGGGAACAAGTGTCAGGGCAACCCTGTTGGCGATGGGTGTGTTTTTGATACCGGTAATATGTGGGAGAACAGAATGGTCAGAGACCCTCATGTTGTCAAAAGCGGAAACAAGTTAGTGATGTGGTACACAGGCAGGGGAAATGGCTCGAGGATAGGGCTTGCCTACATTGAAATTGGCCAGGATTGAAAACCGTCAGCTATATATAATCTTGTTGATAATTTATTAATGCTTAGCTTAAATTAACGATATATAGAATGAGAGTATGTTTTAGGTTAGTAAGAGGTAGAAATGGGCAAAATCTAAAGAGGAGGGAGGTGAGATGATGAGAAAGATAATAGGTGTGCTTATTTTACTTGGCGCCTTCGGGTTTTTAGCTGCGATAGTCCTGAAAATGATCCACTACGTCTACTTGCCCTATATTTTAGGGGTTATGCCGACAGCCTACCTGAAATTTTCCGTAGTATCTCTGTTGTTGGCTATAGCGCTATCTGCACGGGAACTGGTCTTTAAGGGAAAATAGATTGTTCATCTTTTTCAGGTTATAGCGATAGCGGTTAGAATCTCTATCTTAAGATGTTTGGGTAGAGAGAGGGGATGTTTTGCCACTTGGCGGTGTTAGGCGTGCAAACTTGCATGAATACTAAATAAATCCTAATCCCGACGGGATAGAATTAGGGACATTAGAATCTGTATTTAAACGCCAGGCGTACTGATTCCTCCTCTGTATTATTTGCCTGCTTATTGTCTGTGTATTTATATTTAAAATTTAGAGATAAAATCAGGTTTTTTTGGGGGAACAGTTTTTCAAAAGAAAGCTTGGTGTAATATC
>VAPA010902319.1_pt1 | contig 19306 bp, 14 predicted proteins | sample 3395041 | NCBI WGS metagenome assembly VAPA01 (sample SAMN08290432, study PRJNA428436) | hydrothermal vent metagenome | isolation source: Deep-sea hydrothermal vent chimney | place: Indian Ocean: Southwest Indian Ridge | depth 1973 m m
ACAACAAGCAACATTAGACCCAAATGCTAAATTAGTAATGTCAGATGGAATAATCGATGCAAATTTACAAAAAGTAGTAGAACAAATAAGAGACAGAGAAAAATTAGGAATGCTAATTATAGATGAAGTAACAGAAGAAAGTATCAAATTTAAAGCAATACAAAAAGAATATTTATTTGGATTATTCCCAATGGAAAGACAAATAAAATATGAAGCCTATAAAACAGGCGGAGTAAAAAGATTAACAAGCAAATTTTTATGGAGTACAAAAAGTTTGTGGAGGACAGAAAGATGAAAAAACTATTAATAGGGTTATTTCTATTTATTATTATGATTAGTTCGGTACACGCTGCATGCGATTGTACACCAGAACAAAACTGTGAAATAGATTGCGGCAATCAAACAGCATTAGGAAATCCAACCGAATGTATGTATGAATGTGTTGATGCAGTCGATAACAATGATGAAGATTTAGTAAAAATTTCAGCAATGGCAAACCCAAATGCCGAAATAAATAATAAACAAATAGAAGAAATTGAAAAAAGATTAAAGTATAGAAGTCAAGTATCATCTGGAATATTAAATGCAATAGACCAGCTTACAAACAAAGACTTTACTAATTCTGGTATAGAAAATGCTAAAGCTGTACTAGAAAAAAGATTTGCTAGGATGACATTAAGGAATAGAGAAAAAATAGACAAATTAACAGAAATAACTGAACTTATTCCTATAGAAACAGAAAATAATGATGAACCACAAGGTGTAATTATTAAAGGAAAAACAAAAGAAAAATTATTTGGTTTATTTCTTATGAATAGAGATATAACTTATGAGATAGGATTTCCAGGAGAAGTGAAAGAATTGGGCTTTATAAAACACTTCTTTAAAAAATTAACACCAGAACAATATAATGAAGCATGTAAAACTGACTAGAGAGGGATAAAATGGAACATGAACAGGATAAAAAAATAAAGACACAAACATTTAGCAGAGTAACAGGATATATTAGACCAACACAAGCCTGGAACGTTGGCAAACAACAAGAATGGGAAGATAGAGAATTTTTTGAAAAAGAATAAAATGGTATATTTGAAAGTATCTGGTATAATTAAAACCAGTGTAGTTAATGGTGATGGAATACGTTATTGCATCTTTACTCAAGGGTGCGCACATAAGTGCCCTGGGTGTCACTCTCCTCATACATGGGATATTAAAAAAGGAAATAGAACGCATATAATAGACATATTTTCAGACATAATAAAAAATAAAAGATTTATAGACGGGGTTACACTTTCAGGAGGAGACCCTGTAATGCAATTACCACAAATATTAAAATTGTGTAAATTGTTAAAGGTATACAATATAAACATATGGGTATGGACTGGTTTCAAAATGAGCGAAATCAAAAAGAATGCCCCAGAAATATTAGATTATATTGATGTATTAATTGATGGTAAATATTTTAAAAGCCAAGCCCCACCAAAAAAGAAAAATAGGGGCTCAGATAATCAAATTAGATGGAACAAAGAGGATGGAAAATGGAAAAAAGAGCAAAACCAGTAATAGTAGACAAAAACGCACAGGGACTTACAGAAGTTGTTGATGCATGCCCGGTTGGATGCTTTGCAAGAAAAGGAGATTTAGTATTTGTAGCACGCCCACATTCGTGTATGAGTTGTGGAGTATGTGAAGGGTTAACAAAAGGAATTGTAGTGGAGCACAAACAATGAAAACAGTATATGGTGCAGAAGGATGTTGGAAGTGCCAAGACCTAAAAAGGTCACTAGAAAGTAGTAACGAAACATTTAAATACATAAACATCTCTACACTATCTAAAGAAGAATTAGACAAAGTTATTAAACAGGCGAATGGGCAAATGATATTGCCAATCGTTATAAACAATTGAGGAGAAAATAAAAATGAATGGAATAGTAAAATTTTTTAATATAGGAAAAGGCTTCGGCTTTATAGCTGGAGAAGACGGAAATGAATACTTCGTACACACAACAGGATTAAATGAAGGAGTTCAACTTAACGAAAATGACAAAGTAATATTTGACATTGAAGAAGGAGAACGAGGTCCTAAAGCAGGTAATGTTTCATTAGATACTGAATAAACCCGAGGTGAAAAATAAAGTGGAATTTACAGAAGTAATAATAATATTATCTTTAATTTCAGGGTTAGCAGCCGTTGCAGGGTTAGTATATTGTATATGTAAAATTAAAGAACTAGAAAGAGTTTTAAAATCTATACCAGACCCTTATGAAGTATTTGATGAAAAAATGAAATTAAAAATACCGTTAATTATGGGGCCTGATGGAATGCCTATGATACCAAAAACTGGTAAAATGAAAGCACCAGACTATATGGGATAACGTGGTAAAATAATGGTAAGTAAAGCAAGAGCAAAAGGATATAGAACGGTGAGTAAAGGACGTAAAATATTTTTATCTAAAGGATATATAGGCTCCAATTTAGAAAAAACTGGAAAGTTTGCTAAGGAGAAAGACCTATTTAACCTTTGGGATTATTTATTTATAAAAGGTAAGACTCACATTTTTGTACAATTTAAAACAAATTTAAGAGGACAAAAATGGAAAAATCGTTATATAGCGTTCGGAAAGGCTCATGGGAGCAGAAACGTACGTTATGAGATATGGAACAGCTTTGATAGAGTTGGATTTGATATAACTAAGTGTAGGTGACTCAGATGATAGACATAGAATCATATTTAAAGACCGAATCAGGGGGTGATAAGGATACTAAAGAGGACAGCTCAGCTGTACTTAAAATGCTATTACAATATCCCTTTATAAAGGATATGATGTAAAAAAACGAAAGATTTAAATAGTAGAAATACACTATATAACATATAATGAACATAATTCTCTCGTTGTAAACAAATTTATGCGACGCGAGATTAAAACGTAAAGAAAAGAAATTAAGTGGGAGGTAAAAACCATGAAAATGAAAAAGATGGCATCAATGGCTCTTATTGCGGTGCTAGTGCTTGGTCTGTTACTCATGACCGGCTGTTCAGGAATAGAAATCGATGGAAAATCATACGATTCACCAGAAGCAGTTAGTTCAATGATTAAAGATAAAATAGACTCTGCATATGCAAGTGGTAAGGACTCAGTTGACATCACTCAGGATAATGCTCAAATTATTTCTGATGCTGTAACTGCCAAAGACACAGAAATAGCATCTCTTAACGAAGCTAACACAGCTAAAGATGCAGAAATTGTAAACCTAACTAACCAGTTAGCAAACGCTGAAACACAAGTACAGATAATATCTGGAGACGGAGACGGTATTGTATTCAAAAATCTTGAAGCATATATCGGACAAAACTTTTCAGTAATATTAGATGACGGAGACATAGCAAAATTAATCGATAGTACTATCAATTTTGATAGTTCAAATATCGATGTAAAAGAAGTGGTAACAATAACAGCAGACATTAGACCAAAAACAAGTCTAGAAGATGACGACTTTTGTGACACCATATATTTATCAGTTGATGACGAAAAAGCAATCTTATATGACTACATATTTGATGACGAAATCAATACTTCAGATATAAGTGAAGATGAAGAATTGAATATAGTTTTCTTAGGAAAACCATTAAAAATCGTTGGATATGATACAGCAGACGGATTAGCTATTAAGAAAGGAACAACTATATGGCTAGAACAAGGAAAAGAAAGCAATGGCGTAACATTAATTGACGTATCCTCAACAGGAGATAGTGCTGGAATCAAAGTTGGAGACACACTAGAATGGATAGATGTTGGAGATTCAATGACAATTGAAGGAGTTGACGTAAGAGTTGACAACGTTGCAGCAGTACACGAACAACTACAAGACAGCGATATGGCTAAATTAACTATAAATACAGATGATGACGTTATAGTATATGTAGAAGACGGAGACGAATACGTTGAAGATGATGAAACATATGTATGGGACATCACAGTTACTAACGGCATATTGGACAGTATTGGAGTTGAATACGACGTAAATGGAAATGACCTAAACGACGATTATTTACCATTAAAACCAGGAGAAAAACTTTCACTACCTAATGACTATGTAAGTTTTACATACGACATTAAATATGTAGCTGATGAGTATTTCGATTTTGAGTTCGATGAATTTGGACCAAGTGATATAAACACATATGAAATCACAGCAAGTAAAGATGATTCAATTGTTGTAAATATCAGCGAAATTGAGAAAATCAACTGGGACGGAACAACTGCATTCTTCGAAGACAGCAATGGTGACGAACAAAATAGTACTGTAGCACCAAAACTAGTTATTGGAGATACTGAATTAACATTAAGTATTGTTGGAGACATATTAAACATAGGTACAGAAATTGATGTGAACTCAACAACTATGACTTACTTAGGAGCAGTAGAAAAAGAATCTGAATCTAATGAAGTAATAGTGAATGGTGTTAATACTGGTACATACGAATGCGAAGCATACAGCAACTACGGACTTATTTTTGATAAGGGCGAAGATGAAGATGACTTCAGAGTATATGTTCCAAAAGAACAGGTTGAACTTGTTTTAAGCGTAGGATAGAAATATCCTACTTTTTTTTTATTTTTTTTAAATTACAATAATAATACATATAAGAGGTTATAAAATGAGCGAAGAGGAAATTAAACAAGATGAAATGGTTCCACCAGTAAGCGTGGACGAAGTTATAGCAGACCAAGAAGTTATTAATTCTGGAAGAAAAAACGATGGCGTAGTTAAATATGAAAATTATATTATATTCGTAAATGATTGCGAAAAAGGTGACATAGTTTCTTTCAAGATGACAAAAATATTACCTAAATTTGGTATAGGTGAAAAAATCGTTAAGGAGGAAGAATAAAATGATAATGGAATTTTTGACAATCGTAGGAGTACCGATAGGAAGAGCAGTAGCAGGTTGGCTTGAAAAAGCAATGGCAGATGGTAAAATAGAATCATTTGAAATTAAAAAACTTGGAGAAACAGTTCTTAGAACAGGTATCCCTGCAGCAGCATTATACTACGGATTTAGTTTACCGGTTGGTTATGCAGTAGCAATACCACTAGTAATAGATTACGCATATAAATATATCAAGAAATTGATTAATTCTGCTAAAAATAAAAAGTAAGGGTTTAATTAAACCCTTTTTTTTTCTTTTTCTAAATAAGTATTATCCACCAATCAAAAGTGTATTGAACAAACGCGTCATAACTCATTTCAAAATAGCCTTTATTACCCCAACCAGTACCCCAAGAATTTCTTAGAATGAATACTTTTTTTTCATCATCATAGCCAACTACAGTAACTGCATGACCGCCACGAATACTTCCGTCTGGTTTATATAAGTAATTATCTTTAGTTTGCTTATAAAAGTTACTATATATCCAAATACCACAAATAACAGGGTAATTTTGAGATAGTTGTTCTTTTAAAGCATCAATATCTGTTATTCTATAATATTCTTTAACTTTATAAAGCTTTGCAAATACGTAAGCTATATTATTTGGTTTTGTATTATATTTACTTATGTCATAAGGCCAAGAATATTCTACGGCCATTCCATATTTATGTAATGTAGTACAAGCTCTTCTTAATGTCATTCCTGTATCATTAGGAAAAGTATCAGCATCTACTCTGGCATTATAATAATGAAATAACTCACTTCCTTCTATATATGCTCTTGGACTATTATTCATTAATTGTATTTCATATGCTGCCATCGCCGCATGTGCCGCACAAGAACCAATACTAGATTGATGTCTTATTGGTGGTAAATTCTTAATCATATATTTAGCAGGTACTTTAAATTCTTGTGCTGTAACTAAATAGTCTCTATCATCTTCCTCATCTTCTGTAGTATTATATAATTTTTCTTCTGGAACATCATACTTCTTTTTGTTCCACATATTTAATAAATGTATTATAAATCTAAACATTTTATTCACCTCATTTGTATAAAACTGATATTGATGTAAATTTTGGGTTATGAGTAACATCTCCAACCATATTTATTCTCCACATTAATAAATGTCCTGCAGTTGTAAACGTATGAATATTTTGATATCCTGGTTCAACTGTATCCCAATTATTTCCACCATCATTACTTACTTCATAAGTACATAATTGTTGTTCATCATTAGCTTTAATACGAAATTCACATTGTGTAACATCGTCTTCAGTATCTATAACATTTGCTGTAGCAACTCCACTGGTTTGTCCTGATTGTAATTGTAACAATCCATCACCATCACTTTCAATTTCTTCAGTATTATTATGTGTTAATTTTGTTGGGTCTTCATCAAAGAACACAGTATATGCACCTGTCATTGAATTTTGATTTTCATATGGTTTTAATTGTTCTTCAACAACAATTCTCTCCTTCATTAAATCTAATATACTTGTTGGCTTATCTTCAATATTCATATTTGAAGTAAACCCTCCCCCACTTATGTTATGTGTTATTCCAGCTATCATATGTTCATCAAATGCTCCACAATAAGGAACGTATACTGAAAGACTTTGACCAGCTTCTATACCTGGCATTCCAAGAGTAACAAGAGTAGCACTATTATTAGCTATTATTCTATTTGTTAATTGTGATACAGCTTTATCTTCAACTTCTTCCATAGTCACTAAATTAGAATCGGTAATAACTTCATCTTTAATCCATAATTGGTTTTGGCTATCTGTATCTTCTTGAGTATCTAATAATACTATATTACCATCAATTTTACCATATACCCATATTCTATTAAATATTTGCGTATTTTCTACACCATAACCAGTTAAACTTATTAAATTAGTATTATAATTAACTTGTTCATTAATATTTACTTCTGTACCTTTTTCAAATGTATGCATATCATAATTAGTATCAATATACATCTTTTGATTAGTTCTTTTTAAAACATCATATATTACATCAATTCCTGATTGGTGGTTATAACTAGCTGTTATTCTTTCTGTTGTAGTTACAACATTATTATAAGTTATCAAACCATCATAATTGTCATCTATAATTTGTTTAATAGCGTCCGAAACTAATGCATTAACAAAGCTTATAACTATTTTCTTATCTTTTAATTCTGGGGCTGTTCTTGATGTAATTTCTGCTGTATACCCGTTTCCGCCTATTGAAAATCTAATATTATCTAATTTGCCAACATATATTTTAGTTGTTGGGTCTACATCATCATATTCTATATAAATATCTAGTTCTTCGCCACCACTAAATTTATTTAAGAAAAATCCTTTTGGATTACTAAGAGTAACTCTAGCAGTATTTAATGTATGTGATTGTTTCACTATATTCATAGATATAACATAATCTGTAACATCATGAACTACACTATCATTATCTGTAATGGTAATTTTCCAACTAACTTGATATTTCTTACTAGGTATAAATATCCAGCCTGGTTTCCATTGTCTAGTATCTCGTGGCATATTATATATTTCCTCTAATCAAACGCATCAAATGTCCATACACATTCTGTACATAAACTATCAAATACAAATATAGGATTAAACATTGCTTGTCCTAATTCAGCCCATGTACATTCTAAATCAATAGTTACATCTACATCGAATCCTGTTCCGAAACAACTTTGGTTAAAGTATATTTGTTGTGGTGTTTCATTTATCACTGCTGAACCATATGTTGTAGTAAATGTAATATTTATACAATCTGGCACTGAAGCTGTTTCATTAAGTCTTACAAAGATATCCATTGGTTTACATGTTGCTGGGTCTCCGGTTGTAGCAATTTTCCAGAACGGATTTCCACCAAATGGTGGTACATCTTTATCAGTAATTGAACTTGGATAAAACTCTAAGTACTCATAATCTGGTACTTGTGTAAAGTTAAATGTACTTTCAACAACGGTAATATAGTGTATATCTTCGCTCGCGTTATATTCGTATGTTTCATCTACATGTGCTCTTACTTTTACTCTCTCAATTGTATCATATTCTATATTAAGATTACTAAATGTAAGGTTTCCAGCTGTATCTGACCATACAAAGAATCCTGCTTCATAATTATCTGCTGTAGCATTTTCTGTACCATAAATAATACTAATATTAGACATATTTAATGGTGCATTCCTATCATTTACAAAATAAAATGGTACTGCACATGTTCTATTTACTGGGTCATCTGCTGTACAATCTCTTAAATATTCATTAAGTAAATTTAATTCAGCAAGAGTCCATCTTTCTTTTGTTGCTAATTCTCCTATTGTTTCATAATCATAAACTCCGGTTTGTCCTATATCTAATTTAACATTATATGGATATGTTGGAACAACTGTAGCAGTATGTGAAACATCATTAACTGTTGTTGAATTATCGCTATAAACAGTAACATTACAATAAAATGTGTCACCAATGTTTGTATCTCCTATTGGAACAGTACTTGGAGCCCAATTTTCTCCATTATAAACTTCTACTCCTGTATCTTCCATAAGCCATGTATCATTTTTATACCAAGTAAAATCTACAAGTACTGGTGTTATAGTTTCTGACCCTATATCAATATTAATTACACATTGTAATAAATCATTTGTTAAAATATTTGCATCTACTCCTCTGTCAGGTATTTTTTCTACTGAAATTAAATCAGTATAAGCATCATTAAATTCTCCTGTAACTGTACATTCATGGAATGTAAGTCGTTGGTCTGTTCTTCCACTTCTAATTACTTCTATACAATCTGGGTCATTATTAGCATAAACATGTGTATACCAAGGACTTGGTCCTGATATCCAAGTATTTAATAATCCTAATACTGCTCTTGTTCCATCAAAATAAAAGTTTTGAAAATCTCCACTAATATATCCTGAACCTGGTATAGGATTAATTGTTACTGCATCTTCATATATCATAAACATATCTGACCTTATTGTTTGATATGCTGTTCTAGTTGAAACAATACCAACACCATTGTCGGCATTACTATTAATAGTTGTTCCTGCCCCTAACCACATATTTGCGGCATCTATAGTTAAATAAGTATTTTCACAAGAACTTACACTGTCTTCACAATTTCCTGCTTCTGAATAAATTTGTGAATTACTTGTTCTTAAAGTATCATTAATAACTAAATTAACTCTTGCAATCCCTGGTGATGTATAACTTGCACTTGACCAATGTTCTCCATCTCCACCATGAGATTCTAATCTACTATTAAAAACATTTAAATTTTCTAATATTCCTGTATTATAAATGTTTGAATTACCAGCTTCTTGTCTACTTCTAGACCTTCCGCCATCTCCACCTTTAATATATGTTTGTGAACTATTAAATGTTACGTTTCCGCCAAAATATAAATTAGCATTTCCACCTAAACAATTTGAACAACCGTGTCCACTAATATCTCCACCATATCCACCATCTAAATCAATATCTGCTTTCATTATTGTTCCATCTCTTAATGATATTGTTGCTGTTCCTGCATTTCCGCCATCTTCATCGTGGCTATTTCCGTCTCCTCGTGTTGTGTATTCTCCGTCACCACCATCTCCAGAGTCAATATTAATAGTTCCACCATTAATTTCTAATACACCATAATCACTAATTAATAAAGCATTTCCGCCTTGTCCACCTTCTTCTTCAGCACCATCTCCACCGTCTCCGCCCCACATTGTAAAGCTAGCAATATCAATGGTTGTGTCTCCATAAAGATATATTTCTGAAGTACCACCTGTGTCTCCTGTAACAAATTGTGTATTTCCATCTCCTGAATTTCCAGCATCCATATTTAAAGTTAATGTACCAACATATGAAGGTAAATTATGTGAATTAATATAAAAATTAGTATCTCCGCCATCTCCTGTATAATCTGAAGGATTATTTGTATAACTTCCTTCATATTCCATATAAGCTGTTCCACCAGTTCCTCCATCTTGATTAACATTAATAGATGTAATGTTTACTTGTTTTATTGAAAATGTTGTGTGACCACCTTCTCCTCCACCACCATCTTCTCTACTACAACTTCCACCAGGTGTACATTCAATGTCTCCTCTACCTATTCCGCCATTTCCTGCATCTAATGTTCCTACAATAGAACCAGTTCCGTGTGTATAATCCATATTGATATTTACATTGGCGCTTCCACCATTATCTCCATCTCCTGCATCACTTCCACCGTCTCCTCCAGAACCACCATTAGTATTTGTTGTTAGAATACCATCTAAAATAAGTTCTTCTCCTGTGAATTGTATAGTTCCTGTTCCTCCGCTTCCACCACTAGCGTCATCACAGTCTGCATAAGTTCCATAACCATTTGGACACCAATCTTCTGTCCATTGAAAACAACCATTACCTGTTTTAATTACTCCATAACTTTCATCACATTCATCACAGTCGCTGCCACTTCCTGACCTACGTTCTGTCCAATCTTCTGTCCATTTATCATTACCATCAGCAGCATCACCACCAGTAGCAGTCATTGTAGCGCCATCTATAATAATTGTTGGCGCATCAAATAATAATATAACACTTCCACCATTTCCACCATTTGTTGTATCATATATATTAAAATTTCTACCATCATCTTCACAATCACAACTGTCGTCCACACTTCTACATTGTTCATTATCTAATTCTTCTACATTATAATATTGCCAATTACTACCATCTCCACCAATAAGACTAAATGTTACTCCTGAATCTATTCTAATACCATAATCAGAACTTAAAGTAACTGTTCCACCATAACCATTATCGTCTCCAGAACCATCAGGGAAAGTATATGAATGAGTACCACCAGTAATCCAAATTCCTTTGCTTCCAGCATCAAATCCTGAGCCACTTTCTAAACAATTTGAACTACATCTATAATAATTACCAACCAATGTATAAGTAGCACTAGCCATAGGTAACACTAATAACATTGTGAATAGTAATAGTAATATCTTTAGTTTCATTCTATATATCCTCCTTCAACATCAAATCCAACATCTGAGATTATTACATCCTTAGGTAAATCTATATAGTATGATGCATTTAATGTTTGTTGTTTATTGGTTGTTGAATCATTAAATGTTGTTACTTCTGTTAATGGTGTATATGAGTTATGTTGATATTGATATATTCCTTGTTCATTAATTATTAAAGGACTTGCATCATATTCATATTGTACTTGTGCGAAAGTAATTATTCCTGGTCCTATATATGTCAAATTTATAGGCACCTCGCATGATACATCGCAACTATCTGTATAATCTGATATTTGTGTTTGGTTAAATTGTACAAGTAAATCATTATATTCAAATATTCCGTCATATGTATAATCTATTGAACCATCATTTAATACATCAATACTTATATTTTTAGGATAATCTCCTATTCTATCTAATTCTACATTATATACGTATGGTGTTGTAGTTCCTGATATGTGTGGATGTAATACTAATCTATATTTAATTTCTGTTCCTGTTGAAGTAAAACTATGTAATACTCCACTTGTTACGCTCTCATATGTTGTTCCATTATCATTTGATAAATAAATATCTAATGATGTTCCTGTTGGAATATCTGAAGTAACTGTAATCATTGCGTTATCAATATTTTCTCTTGTTGTTCTAATAAGTGATGAATTAACATAACTTTCTTCAAAACCAATTGTTTGTTTACATTGTATTACATCAAATATTGGGTCAATTTCTGCATCATATGCATCTAAATCACTGAAATCACTAAAAGTCTTTATATATTCGTCTTCATATCCTAATCCACTCATTAGGAATTGTGCTTTTGTAATTTGTGCACTTGTCATTAATTCTGCTCCAACATCCTTATAACAACTTGAAGTTGAACAATTAAGCTCTAAACTTCCGTCACTAAATTCATATTGTTTAACTGTTGTATCATCTATATAACCAGGCATATAAGCATCTCTAATTCCATCATTCCCAATATCAATATATACATCTGTTGGGAAATCTGTAGTATCTTGAGTAATTTCTACACTATCAATTGTTAAAGGTCCTAAAGTACTTGTTGTAAGTTTTATAGGTATTGTTCTAGGGTCTCCAGTTAATGTATCTAAACAATCATTAAATGCTGATGCAGGTACTGATGCTGATTGTGGGCTTGTCCCTATATCAAGTGTTCCTTGGAATGTATATTCTACACTTCCATCATTACACACATCAAATGATACATCACTAATTCCTAAACTATATATGTTCCATGTTCCAGGCGCAATTATTGTACTATTAGCATCCATTGTAAAATTCATTATATGGTTAGCAGCTGTTGTAAAATTATATATTTGAGTTGAACTATTCCAACCATCAAAGAATGTTCTTGTTGCATCTACTGATGTTCCAACAACATCTACTGTTGCATTAACAACTCTTAAAGTATTAAATAATGTGATGCCCAATTCTTTTAATTCGTTGTAGTACCATAATAATTCTGCATATGTTGAACCATCTGAAAATTCATCTATTATGTTAAGTTTTTCAATAGTCCAATTATATGCTACGGTTTGATTTCCACATATATAATTAGGTCCAAAATCTGGTAATTCTATATCTAGACATATTACTGGTGTGATATTCCATAATCCTGTATCATTAATTAATACTGTTTCTGCATATATTTCTGCAGTTGTTTGATATTCATAAGTTCTGTTAGCACTTACATTATTAAAATATAAAGTAGTGTTTGTAATATCTACTGGATGTTTTTCAACTACTATACTAATGTTTGCTGTATTATTACATAATGGTTCATGGTCACATGCTGTCCATATTATCCAACTTTCTCCCCACCATCTGTAATCATTTTCTAATTTGAATGTTTGGTCTGTATCGTTTATTGTTACAGTTATGTTAGGCCCAACTTGGTAAGTCCAATCAAGTGTTGTATTATCTACGTCCCAAATTAGGTCTGGATATAATACTCCATTATATTCATATAATAATTCTTGCCATGTGTAGTTTGTTGGTTGTGTTTCATTTAATCTTGGTCTATCATTTACTGCTGTAACATTATATGTAATGTTTTCATATGCATAACCAAGTGCTCCGTCTGTTACTGTTATTTCACAATGTCCAACTCCAAACCAATCTGTTACAGGAACTACTGTTAAATTCTTATTTCGTACTCCTCCAGCATTACATTGTACATTTGAATCATTTGATATGTATGAATAAGTAAGAGGGTCACTCTCATTATCTAGGAAATATTGTACCGGTATTTCAAAATCTATTGAATAACTTGTATCTTCTGGGAACTCTAAAATAGGCAGAGTTATGTTTAAGTAAGGAGGCGTACTATTTATATATACTCTTACAAGTATCTGTGGAGTTGTATCTCCAGCTCCTTCCCAATCATACGCTGTAAAATTAATATATCTGTCTCCTTCCCATAAACTAATTATATTATCTACTGTTACATTTCCTGTATCGTTATTTAATGATACTGTAAAATTATCAAAATCATTAAATCCGTAAGTCCAATTAATGTCATCTCCTTCTGGGTCATAAAAATGAAGTGTTAAATTCTGTGATGCTTCTGTTCCATTCTTCATAATAAATGCATCTAAACCAGGAGCACTTACGTATCTTGGTCTGTCATTTACAGGTGTAAAATTAATAAGGAAATTATTACTTGTTACATTAGCGTTTAAACTATCTGTAGCTGTTATATTAGCCCAAGCTTCTCCATACCAATCAAGTACAGCAGTTATGTTAATTATTGTTTCATCAAGGAAATCAATTGTAACATTGTTATCTGTTATTTCATAAGTATACGATAAGTTTATTCCATCTTCTATATCATAGAAATATGTATTACTTAAATTAATTGTATCATTCCATTCATCTTCTATAATAGTTACATTAGGTAAACTATTATTAAGTATAGGCACATCATTTACAAATGTTACATTTACCCAAACTACTAAATCTGTATAATATGATGGGCTTGTTGTATCATTAGCTCTCAATGTAATATTTGTATATCCGTACCAATGTCCTGTATTAGTTATATTAAAGTATCCTGTTGAATTAATACTTGCTGTTAATTGGGTTGTATTAATATCTGTTATTGTTATTTCTAATGGTTCACCATCTTGGTCGTGTACATATCCACCAAGTAGTAAATCAAATTCTGAATTATTATGTTCAGCAAATGTTAAGTTAAATAGTGTATCCCAAATTGGTGGCGTATTATATATTGTATATATGAATGTATCATTTACATATACTACACTATCATAACAGAATACTGTTATTGAGTATGAACCATTTTGGTTCCATTGTGGGTCGTGTTCAATAAGTCCTGTTGAACTATTAATAGTAAAACTAGGAAGTTCTGTTAAATTTACATCTGTTGAATATACTATTGTTTGTAATGGTGTATTGTTATCTGAACAATTAACATTATATGATAAATTATCTAAATAGTGACCAACAAATTGGTCTTCAAGTGGAAAATCAAATACTGGGGCTACATTTCCTGGTATATAAGTTACATTGAAAGTATTTGAAGTATCTCCTGCTCCAACATAATCATATGAAGTTACATTAGATAAACTGCTTCCAATCCAATTAGATACTCCTGAAATATTAAATATTGCAGTATCATTATCTACTGTTATTGTCATATTTGGATAATTCTCAATGAATCCTGTATAATCAATATCATCACACTCTATATCATAGAATGTATCTGTTAAATTATATATTTGAGTATCATTAGTTATAATAAAATCCGGTATAGGATTTGAAGTATTATATATTGGTAAATCATTTACTGGTGTTATATTTATGTAAAAATTATTTGATATGTTTGTTCCACCGAACGGGTCGTGCGCAGTTACATTATTCCAAAGAAGCCCATTATAATGCGCTGGGAAGGTTAAATTAATCAACCCAGTATTATTGTTGATTTCTATGATAATGTCACTTATATCGTACCCAATGCACTCTGAAGAGACCTCATAAGTACTCATAGACCAATCAAGGTCATCGTTATCATCATCTACGAATGTTTCATTAACGTAGAAACTATATGAACCAGTATCTTCTGCTTGTGTCTGATTAGCAATAGTAGCTACTGAATAAGGTATTCTATTTAATACGCAAGTATTTTGTACTGGTGTCTGGTTTGTATTTCCTAAACCATCAATTCCTTCACTGTACCAAGCCCAACATTCGTCCTTATCTATCCATATTTCTGAAATATTTAAGTAATAAGCATCACTTATGTTTCCTGATGGTACTGATTGTAACCACACTCCTGTCACATTATGATAGAAATATACTTGTGTAAGACTTGTATCAGTCCAATTAGTCCACAAAGTAATGTTTGTATCATGTGTATATGGGTCTGGTGTTATCATAACATCTGAATATGCAGGGGATACTGAATCTCTAATAAAATATCTCCATCTATCTCTTAAATTTCCTGCTCCATCATCACACATAAGGTGTACATCGAATCTTCCTTGAGGCCAACCAGACATGCTAACATTCTCTAAAAATGTCCAATCTGTTCCTGCAATACTTGATTCTATATTAAAGTAATATTGAGTACTTGTAGCATTTTCATATATTTTATACCAAGCTTCATCTAAAGTATCATCTTGACATTTTCCATGGAAAGGAACTTCAGGTCCAAATACTTCTCCATTATTTGGAGTATATATTGTTGCTGAAGGATTCGTATTATCTAATACGAATGTTACGTTATCTGTTGCTATGTTATTTACACTATCATTACACCATACATAGAATGTATAGTTTCCATCTACAGGATTTCCAAGTATTGTTGTCCAATTAGCATCATAATCAGGACTTGTTAAATTACCAAAGTCTTGTAAATCTCCTGTACTATTTGTTACATTCCAAACACAAGTATCTATTGGTGCAGGCGCTAAAGGATTTGGAGTTGGTGTTGTTAATAAATCAACAGTCCATCCATATTCTTCATTATCTAGTGGCGCATCAATAACTATTACTGGTGGTTGATTTGATATTATTAATTCGTAATATTCATCAGCAAATGAACAACTATTATCTAACCCTCTATGGTCACATGTTCTAACTGTCCAATACCATAATCCGTCTGCTACAGCTCCTGAAGTAATATTAGTATCTTCTGTTGGTCCTAAAATTACATTTGGACTAAAGAAGTCATACCAATTATCTATATAAACTTCATAAGTAAAATTATCTGCTCCTGGATATATTGGGTCATCGTCCCACGCTTCTGTCCAATTAAATGTTGTAACTGGGTTACTCTTTGCCGTTTGGTTAATTGGTGATATTAAACTAACGTTTTCTGGCGGGTCATTTAGCCAAGTGACGTTAATCAGGAATGTGCTATCTGCATACATTACTGTATCATTTGCTCTTATTGTACAACTTGCAAGATTATCTCTGCTCCACCATCCTCTAGAAGGCGCAACAAGTACTTCATCTGCATTAATTACACAATCAACTTGCGAAGTGTTCTCATCTATTACTGAATAAGTATAAGGATTAGGCAACTTAATAATAGTTGTCCTATCTGTAAGATTCATAGTAAAGTTAGTATCTTCTTCTGTAGTTCTATTTTCAATATTTAATATATTAAGTTCTATAACAACCCCTGTTACATTAATTGCAAAAGTATCTGTATCCCAAAGTAATCCATCAGTCACATTAACTGAACAATATGCAAGTCCAAAAGCAGCCTCGTGCCATCCATAAGCAGGAATCATAGTTAAATTATTAACATTTATTACACACTCTACTTCACTAGCATTTGTAGATACTACTGACCAGTTCATGTTCTCAGGAACAGGACTATCATTATCAATAGTGTAATCTGAAAGATTAATAGTTGAATTTCCAGGATAAGCAAATGTTTGGTCAATAATATTAAGTATTGGACCATAATTTAATACTTCTAAAACAAATGATTGAGTAACAGTATCTATTCCATCATCACAAGTTACATTAATAGTATAATTCTGTTGTGCTTGATATTCTTGTGGAGAATAATTAAATAGTCCAGTTGTATTATGTATATCAGCATATATAAATGTATCTGAATAAATAATTGATTGTAATGGAATATCTGGGTCACTACAATTAATATCATAAAGTAATGTTTCATTAACTCTTACAGTTTGATTTGTAAGATTTTGTACAAAGTAAGGTAAATCTTGGGTATTTGATATATCTACCCAGAATACTTTTTGATTACATTTATAAGGGTCACATGCTTGAATAGTGCAATTCTTTGGGCCAAATTGGTTAATACCTGGCCAGAATTGTAATTTTGAATGATTTTCATAAGTATGGAATACTACGTCTGAATTAGGTTGTTCGTCAGTAAAATTACCAGTACTTGGAGTATAATAAAGAACTCTACCACTTGTGTAAGGATTATCATTTGCTCCTTGCCATCTATAATCTGATTCATCTCCTGTTCCATTAATTAGTCTAAGAGCTAAAAAATAATTAACTCCACCAGTTAAACTAACCGGACTAGCTGATAAATCTATTCCATATTCTCTGAATACTTGGAAATCATCATTTGGAATCTTTTCAATAAATGAAGTTAATACTGGTGAAGTAATGTCTGGGAGATTACTTCCATTATCAGGATAAATATTAACTGTTATATTTTGGTCATTATCATCAACAGCATATAATTGTAAAGCTACAGTAATAAAATCTATAGTTCTATTTTGTGATAAATTAAATGATTGCATTTGCCATTGGTCTTCATTTAATATAAAACCAACACCCGCTTGAATATCTGATACATCCATTCCTTCTCTTTCTCCAAGTTTACAATCAAGTACAGAAGCATTCTCTTCTACAACTTCAAACCAATAAGGCAACCACTCTGGATTGTATGTTGGACAAGTCATATTATAAAAATCTGAATAAGTATATTTAGTTCCTTGTGTATCTATTGTACCAATCTTCCATCTAAATAATCCGTCTACTCCTTCTATGTGGAAATTAGTTGTATTATAAGTATTATTACCAACATCGTTATTACTATATGCTACATCAAATGTATTATTTGTACTATAATCTTCAATTTGAATAGTAACATTATAAAGCAATGTAGCATTGAATGGTACTACATCAAATATCATATGAATATCTTGTATTTGACATATTTCTCCTGGTGTTGTTGAATAAGTAAAATTTCCTGCTTCTGGCGGTTCAGATGCTGTTAAATTGTAAGTACTAAATCCTATAACATCAAAAATAAAATCATCAGCATTATCTTCTTTATTAGTAGATAAACATTTTTGCGGTATTGGACAATCTTCAAATACACCATTATCATTACTATCCATTAATATATTCCACCAACTACTGATACCAGTTAAAGTAATAGTTGCTACTTGATTATAAATACTATTTGTTACTGAAGGAATTATTCTAACAGAATTATTATAAATCCATATTAATCCTTCTGTACTATAATTAATAATACTAGATAGCTGTTGGGTTGTTGGATATCCTGTTGGTTTGAAAAATATTGTTCCTGCATTAGAATAAAAATGTGTCATATTAATATTAACATTTCCATTAACTATATCCAATTCATTAGGATTAAAATATGTAGTAGTAAGATTAATATCAGTAGATTCAATATCTACAGAACCAAATTTTAAGTAAGTTAAATTATTATTAAATTGTATTGAATGAGGTCCTCCACCACTTATGATTAATACATCATTTTCAAATTTAATTGTTGCATTAATATCTAAAATAGTATAATCATTAGATTCTCTCCAAGATGAAATAATACTATTTATAACTACATTATCAGCAGTTGGATTTATTCTAATATTTTCAGAACCAATTCCACGACATTCTGTTATACTCATAGAACTAACAGTAATATCATTATTAGGCGAATATAAAATTATATCATTACAATCTCCATAAGCACCACCTTGTCCAGCAGTAGCTTGTAAACTTCCAATAGTAATATCTGCATCTGTTAAAATTGTTACTCCGCCAGCTTGCCCGCCTAATGCTGAACCAGAACCTGATGCACCACCATTAAGTGTAATACTGTCTATATTTACAAATCCAGAAACATTAATAAATAAATTTCCAGAACTTCCTCCTCCCAATGTATTTGATACGCCAGATTGTCCACTTAATTCAACATCTGATAAATTAATAAATGAATTTGAATTTGTGCTTGTTAAAGTAATACCTCCTCCTGAACCAGCGCCAGGTGATGAACCACAAGTAGTTTCTGTATCAGTATAAATAGTTCCTTCGAAT
>VAPA010546578.1_pt1 | contig 19217 bp, 19 predicted proteins | sample 3395041 | NCBI WGS metagenome assembly VAPA01 (sample SAMN08290432, study PRJNA428436) | hydrothermal vent metagenome | isolation source: Deep-sea hydrothermal vent chimney | place: Indian Ocean: Southwest Indian Ridge | depth 1973 m m
GATTAAATAAGCTAATCCTATCATTAGGGTTTCCAAAGGGAACACATAATTAATATAAATTCATTACATTTCTGCTCTTTCTTAGGAGCAGCGCATAAGAATCAGGCTTCCTGTTCTTAGACCTGCCAGACAAACCAGATACTTAACTTCTCATCCTCTAATTTTCTAAACTTCTGTCGTTAATTTCTCACTTCTCACTTCTTATTTCTTATTTACTTCTGCCAGATCTCAGGAGTCTTACTGCCCATTGTTCCGAATTCGATTTTTGACGGTTTGATAATTACAATACAGTAGTTCGGATCATCAGGCCCGTTGAAATAATTGTTCAGGTCATCAAACCAGTACGCGTCAAGTTCAGTCCTGTCTGTTGAGACCTCGGCAGTTCCCTCTACCTGCACCCAATTTTTTGCAGTCTCCAGGCTTGATACCCCAAGGGAAATGTGCACGTTCGGATTCTTTTTGATCTGAGCGACCTTTCTTGAATCCAGACGCGTGCAGAAACGGAAAGTAAGGTCATTGTCAGCTTTAGCCATGACATAACGTACCCACGGTTTCCCGTCATCTGTTATCGTAGAGAAGTTAACTAACTGCATGTCCTTTGCTGCATCAAAAATCCTCTGTTTCAAATCACTCATAAGCCACCTCCCCTGATTGTCACTAAAGTATATCACATGTATTTAAATGCAAAATGTCCTCCACGGTCGAAGACTCGCCGTGGAGAGCGGATCTGCCTGAGGCTGGATAAAATTAACAATTCTCCATTCTCAATTTGTAACCGATTTACGTCTTAATATTTTTTTTACGGAAAAGAGAATAAGGCAGGAAAGCAGATACCACTGAACGATTATCAGGAAAATTATAAAAATAAATCCTCCATCACGAGGATAGAAGGCAGAGTTAAGGTTGATATCCCATGATATATAAAAAGGGAAACTTTGCAATGCACTGAAAACATGGACGAATATAATGTTTATTTTAAAGAACACAATGAACGTTACGAGAGTAAATGGAAACAATCCTATTTCTACAAAATCTGTTTCCATGGCAAAGAGTGACAACCATCCAAGGCCTGAAATGATCAGTTTCCACTTTGACACCTTCAGGACTTCCTTCACAGCCTGTATTTTTTTAGCTGGTATTTTTTTCCATAAAAAAATAATGGCAATTGATAATAAATAGGCGGATGTCAGGCCGGCAGCAGTTGCAATGTCAAAATCAATATTTTTTAAAAACCTGAATTTCCAATGAAGTATGGCGGATAAAAGCGAAATATGTATCGTGTAAGATTCCGGGCAATTACAACCATACGGGGGGATACAGGTCTCGCAAACAGCCTGCACCAAATACGAATTAACCGGCAGAATGGAGAAAATAGCTAAGGCAAGGATTAATTTCGCGATTGTCGGCTTAAAAAACTTTTTCAAGATAACCCCTCTATATTGTTTCTTAGTATATAAGACAAAGGGGCTTGAGGAAAAGTTCCATCCCGTAAAGTACAAGTGAACTTGGGACAAGTAGAGCCAGGGCGCCATAGAGCCATAGTGCCTTAGAACCAGGGTACTGTGGAACTGGGGTACTAAGGAACTCCAGGACTGATCACCGGTTACTGCTCACCCGTCACTGATCACAGACATTATGTGTTAATAATAAACGGTTTGAACTGCTTGAACGCCTGCCCCGTGGTTTAAGTTCTAAAGAACTTTACGGGGGTTTGATCGGTTTGAACTATGTTTTCAACGTTCTCAATCTCGCTATTTCTTCCTGATAGCCGTAAATATGCCCGCCTGAGCTGTAGACGTACATAGGCCCGCTTTTAAGTCCTGCCTCATCTGCTACATACTGCTTAAGCAATTCCAGGCCTCCGAGATTGGAAGGGAATCCCGCCCACAGGTCCCACGAGCGGAAATAGCACGATAAGGTAAGAATTAGATCATCACCCTGAGGAATGGCCTTGAAGTCTAATAATCTCAGGCACGGGGGATCGAGTTTTCCGTCATTGCCAATGCAGATATCATGGTCTTCAGGAGAGCCTATTTCAACAATGGCCTGGTTTGTAAGCGGAGTTTCTTTAAGCATCGTAATGACCCGCTCTAACTGCGTCCCGCCTTTAGGCATAGGATAATGTATTCTGCTTGAATACCTGTACGTCTCATTTTCAGAAAGCTGAGGGTCCATCAGATAATTCGCAAAATAGTCTTCGATGTAATTCATATCCGTTGGAGAAGGGATTCCCAAAGCAGGCGGTATAATGGGAACCATATCCTGGTCCGGGTGTTCGATGAATACAGCTAATCCGGGATACTGAAGGCGGTACTGCTCTTTTTCAAAAGAACCCGCCTGTATCTTCTGGGTATAAGAATGATCAAAAATATTATAGATAAGCTGAAACCAGGCGTCAGAAATTGTTTTCGCTTTCAAGAAAAATGGGAACATAGATATCTCCTTAATTATTATGAATTGCCTATTCTAACATTTAAGGAATACGAATTAAAGTCGGAGCTCGTCCACTTCTCATCTTCCGCCAGCCCTCATGTCCAATTTTGTGCAAACAAAATTATGAGGGTAACTTCTCATCAGTAAACCTCTGTCTAAGGACTAAGAGGTGTTGATAATACTCATTAAAGGCGTCATATAACTTGGCATTGTCGTTTTCAAGGCTTTTAAGCAGTGGATTACAGAAAAAAGACGTACACCTGAAAGGCCTCATCCATCTCTGAAGAGAACAGCCTGTGTCAGTGATATACCGGCACTGGCCTGTTTCATTACAGCCTGACTTCTGCTGTGAGACATCGACTTCAAGGGTCTTGAGAAATGACAGGTCATCACTGTCATACCGGCCGTGTTTGTCCGCACAGCAGACCTTTTTGCAGTCAGGACAGATCAAAGAGGTGTGCTTTTCAATAAACGGCGAGACAAGATCAAACGTATCCTTGATCTCACGCGCGATCTCTGTCTTGTTGGAGATGTTCATTTAGATCAGATGGATAAATTATTATATAAAAAAAAGGGGCTCTGCCCCGCACCACATAGGATGCAGGGCAATGAACCCCACGTGGTTGGATCTATTTTAAATAGGATTATGCCATGCACTACGTTGAGTGCACGGCAGTGAACCCTACGTGGTTCACTGGCTCCTGGGGAGGGATTCGAACCCCCGACAGGGTGGTTAACAGCCACCTGCTCTGCCAGCTGAGCTACCCAGGAATGTTTTTATGAACTCTCGACCCTTACCACTTTTCAAAATTTTTTCCCTCCTAAGGGCTTCTGATCGAGAAACTGCTTCTTCCTTATATATTAACTTCCATGGACCCTTATTTTGTTTTGTAAACTTCGAATCATTATTGTTAGGGTCATTATGTTGTTTAAGTCTCTTATAAATATCAGACGTTTGTCCAATATATATTTTATTGGAACTTTCACTTCTAATCACATAAACATAAAACATTAAAAATCTATAAAGTAGCCCCTTCCCTGCCTGCCGAACCTGTCCGCCTCAGGCGGATGAAAGCTACCCAGGAATAAATCCAGATGAAACAAGCATTACATTATAAAGAATATACCAGTGTAAATTCAATATAATGCCTTGTTGTCTGGATTCTTTACTTAAGAAAGTAGTTTGGTATATGCCGGGAGAAGTCCGCCACCATGCCACCATGCCAAACAAACTGGCAGGCAAGAACAAACTGGCCCCGATGAATCGGGATCTATGTTTCACTCCGACAGGCAAGCACTGCCAGGTTTACATGCCTCAGCTATGCGGATAAACCACGCCTATTATTGCATAACCGCCTCTTATTTATTAAAGGATTGATTTTTAGTTGGTGTTTGGATATGCTGATTGTTATTAGATTTGGCGCAGGCAGATAGAAGAGTGTCATAATGAAAATCAAACTTTGGGGAACTCGCGGCTCTGTTCCTGTCTCAGGGCCGGGGTTTGCGAAATACGGCGGCAACACAGCATGTTTGGAAGTGCGTCTTAATGACAATAATATCCTGATTATTGATGCCGGCTCAGGCATAAGAGAACTTGGCGAATCATTGACAGAGGAAGACCTGGGTAAAGAACTGAACATGATCGTTACCCATTCACACTGGGACCACATACAGGGCTTCCCTTTTTTCAAGCCCCTTTATCGTAAAGGAACAGTGATCAAGATAAGCGGCTGTTCTAAGGTGGACACAAAACTGCACGACATATTTGATCGTCAGATGGAATCCTCATATTTCCCTGTCTCTCTGGATGCGATCTCAGCTGAAATGGACTTTTTGGACCAATGTGTTAATGACACAACAATTGGAGATGCTTTGATCAAGAGCATTGAAGTTAATCACCCGATCCTTTGTCATAGTTTAAAGATCATTGAAGACAGTAAGACCTTTGTTTTTATGACTGACCACGAAATACATCAAAGAGACGGCAGGCTTGACTATAAGGATACGGTTGAGTTTGTCAAAGACGTTGACTGTCTTATTATCGATGCCATGTATCTTGATGAAGAAATGCCGCAAAAAAGAGGCTGGGGACATTCTTCAGTCAATGAAGTTGCCAGGCTCGCAATTGATGCAAATGTGAAAAGTCTTGGGCTTTATCATCATGACCCTGTTCGCGAAGACAAAGTTATTGATGAAATGGAAGCAAGATGTAAAATGATCTTAAACAGTAACGGCACACACATATCATGTTTTGCCGCGTATGATAGACAGGAAATTAGTCTTTAACCATTGTCGGATATTGAGCACAAAATCTTTATAGAGAAAACATAAAAAAAAGAAAGTCTCCATGAAAACAGAACAAAAAAAGTGGGAAGAACTTTCAATTTTTAAGAGATTTGCCGAGACATCTAATCTTGGATATGGTTTTGCCAACCTTGACGGAGACATAATTTATATCAATTCCTGTCTCTGCCGTATGCTGGGTGTGGGGGAACCAAAAAATGCTTTAGGCAAGAATATAGCTATCTACTTCCCTGATGATTTAAAACCGCTGTTGTTAAATGAGATTCTGCCAACTGTTAAAAGTAAAGGCAGCTGGATGGGAGAGCTTCCCCTTATATCGATTAAGGGAGATATAATCCCGGCGATACAGAATATTTCCCTGATCCGCGATGACAGCGGCAAACCTGCTTATATCGGTAACGTAATAACAAATATCACCGCGCACAAGAAGGCAGAGGAGACGCTGAAAATCAATGAAGAAAAATATAGAGGAATTTTTGATGAATCTGTTGCAGCGATTTTCGTGTTTGATAAGAAGAAGAATTTTATTGATTCTAACCAGGCAGGTCTCGATCTGTTGGGATACTCAAAAGCAGAACTGCTAAATATGAGTATTCCGGATGTGGACGAAGACCCAATCGCTGTGCTGCCTGCACATAAACAGCTACTCTCGGGCAAAAGGATAATCAATTATGAACATAAACTGAAAAAGAAAGATGGTACCATAATTACTATATTAAACAACTCAAAAGCACTTACTGATATCAATGGGAATGTAATCGGGATGCAAAGTACACTCATTGACATCTCCGAACGCAAGAAGGCAGAGGAAGAGCTGAAAAATGCCTATCAAAAATTAAAAGATACCCAGGAACAGCTTGTACAGGCTGGAAAGATGGCAGCCATGGGCCAGCTTGCAGCAGGCATATCTCATGAACTCAATCAGCCTTTAACAGGCATCAAAGGTTTTGCGCAGACAACTCTTTTGGATCTGGACAAGAAAAGCCCTCTAAGGGAAGATCTAAGCAAAATTGTGGAACAGGCTGACAGAATGGATAAAATTATACAGCATATCCGCTTATTTGCCAGAAAGTCTGATTTTCATGATAAGGAAGCAGATATAAACCAGCCCATTGAAGATGCGTTGTCGCTTTTAACTGAACAGTTAAGACTTCATAACATCCATATTAAGAAATCTCTATCCAGGAAACTTCCAAAGGTATGTGGTGACCAGAATCAGCTTGAGCAGGTATTTATTAATCTCATATCCAATGCCAAAGATGCCATTGACAGCTTAAAGAGGCGGGATAGGAGAGAGATAACTATAACTACCGCCTTAAGTAACAATAAAAAGCATGTAAAAGTGGTTTTTAAAGACACAGGATACGGAATCTCCAAGAAAAACTTAAATAGCATATTTAATCCATTTTTTACCACTAAATCTCCTGATGGCGGTATGGGGCTCGGGTTATCCATAGTGTATCGTATTATCGAAAGTCATAAAGGAAGCATAAAAGTCGATAGTCAAAGAGGCAAGGGAACGACATTTAATATTACATTGCCGATAGCATAAGGTGTTCATTGCTTTCATTCCGTAATCATTAACTTTCTTCTTCTTTTTATCAACTATTCTAAAATTTGCTGTTATGATTATGTATATCTCAAATGGTAATCATTGATAAATCCCGAATGTTATAATATTCTTTATAGAGAGCTGTATAATCACTTGTTGGGCGTCTGAACAAAACACAATTTCAAAGGAGATCGAGAATGTCTTATTTTATTGAAGAATTAACAAGAGAACACGCTGTAATTGCTGAAACCCTTAAGAAAATTAAAAGCCTTGGTATCAGTTCAAAAGAAGGCCAGAAAACACTCATTTCTGCAAAAAGCACTTTGCTCGCGCATCTCAAAAAGGAAGATGAGCAATTATACCCGGTACTTAAAAAAGCAGCAAAAAATGATTTCAATCTAGACCAAACTTTGGATTTATTTGCAAAAGATATGGAAGGAATATCGAAAACCGCGTTAGAATTCTTTGAGCAATATTCCGGAGGCGGCTCTGGTTTAGAGTTTGCAAAAAACTTTGGCAGGCTTTCGGCTGCGTTGACTCAAAGAATATTCAAAGAAGAGAATATTCTTTATAAAAAGTATGCTGAATTAAAACAATAAGTATTCTGGGAATTGACCCGTAGGTGTTATTATCAGCCTTTTCCCTTGATATCCCGGTCCATTTTGATGTTTACCCTCTCCCAACTTTCTGTTCTTGTTGCGATATGCAAACCAATCTGGTATAAGTAGAGGAAAACTGTTAAGCGCTGCCTGGTCCTATGATATATATCTTCACTTTAGCGGCATGGATGAACCGCTTCTGGTTGGTGAAGGTGTAGAAATATCAAAAGGACAGCTTCTTGAGTTTGACACCGGATTATAATTAATAATGGGAAAAAGCAAAATACTTGTTACCTGCGCAAAAGGGATAACTCCTTTTCTAAAAGAAGAACTCATTCAGCAGGGATTCCCGATAATCTCTGAATCCGTTGCAGGCATAGAAACCGAGGGGACTATGGACGATACCCTCCGGCTGAATCTCCTGCTCCGCACAGGGCACCGGGTCCTCTTTCTCCTCAGGAGATTCCATGCGGAAAATGCTGATGACCTCTATCAAAAGGGGACTGATATAGCATGGGAAGAGTATATAGCCGGAAATGGGTATTTCAGTGTGTCATCCAGTGTGGATAATCCGTCCATCAATACCCCTCTCTTTGCCAATTTAAAGCTCAAAGATGCGATTGCGGACAGGATCAGGAAAAAGTGCGGGCGCCGTCCTGATTCAGGGCCTGAACAAAACAGGGCCGTGGTTAACCTGTACTGGAAAAATAATGACTGCTCAATATATCTTGACACCTCAGGAGAACCCCTCTCCAAACGCAACTACAGAAAGATTCCGATGAATGCGCCCATGCAGGAGACCCTTGCAGCTGCTGTTATCAGGGCTGCAGCATGGAACGGGAGCAGCCATTTCATCAATCCCATGTGCGGCAGCGGCACCCTTGCCATAGAGGCTGCTTTAGCTGGACTGAACAGGGCTCCGGGCATATTGAGGTACAATTTCGGGTTCATGCATCTGAAGGGATATAATGAATCTCTTTGGAAGGATATGCGCACACAGGCAAAAAAACAAGCCAAAAAGTCCCTGGATTGCAGGATCATTGCCACTGATATCAGCAAAGACGCAGTTGAGGCGGCAAGGAACAATGCCGCTACTGCCGGGGTAGAGCATCTGATCGAATTTGATGTGTGTGATTATTCCGGCACATTAATTCCAGACGGCACCGGCATAATGATCCTCAACCCCGGATATGGAGAAAGAATGGGCGAGAGCGCAGAACTTGAGAGTGTGTACAAGGGGATCGGCGATTTCTTTAAACAGAAATGCAAGGGGTATACAGGATATATCTTTACGGGAAATCTTGATCTGGCAAAAAAGGTGGGCCTGAAGGCAAAAAGAAGAGTGCCGTTTTTTAACGGCCCCATAGATTGCAGGCTTCTTGAGTATGCATTATACGAGGGCAGCAGAAAGAACAAATAAAGAAATACCTCGAGCAGCGCTTTAGTGAAGTTAACTCTTTTATCACTGGACACTGATTACTTGTAACGCGTCACTGCTTTTTTTGATATACTTTAATTTATATGGGTTTACTCGATCTTTTTAAGTCAGCTCCAACAATATCACCTGATGCTGTTCGTACGTATATAAAGGACAAAAAGCCGGACGAATATCTGCTTTTGGATGTGCGTCAGCATACAGAATATGAGCAGGGGCACCTGCCTGGCGCAAGGCTCATACCCTTAAGTGAGCTCTCTAACAGGCTTGGAGATCTGGACCCTCAAAAACAGACCATTTTATATTGCAGAAGCGGCAACAGGAGCAACTCAGCCGCAGGTCTTCTTATAGGAGCGGGGTTTAAGGATGTTTTAAATATGCAGGGCGGTATCTCCAGGTATAACGGGATCACTGCCAGCGGCCCGCCTGAGGCAGGGCTTTTCTGCTTTCCTGAGACCTTGACCCCGGGAGAGCTGGCTGCAGTTGCCTGGTATCTTGAGGACGGCACTATCAGGTTTCTTAAAAGCCTTTATGCTGATGTGCTTTCAGATAAAACACCTGATATTGTGCACAAGCTTGTTGAGGAAAAAGAACTTCATAAACAAAAACTTGCAAAGCTTTATAAAGAACTTACCGGCAAGGAGCCTGAGCCTGAGTTTCCAAAGAATGTGCTTGGTATCCCGGCGCAGGAGGTAATGATCGGCTGCGTCAAGGTCTCAGATGCTGTTAAATGGTCCCGGGGTAAAAGCATAAATGAAGTGCTTGAGCTTGTTCTTTCGCTTACTGCAAATACCTATGATCTTTATCTGAAGTTAAGCCGCCAGGTCAAGTCTGACGAGGCCCGCAGAGTTTTCACCCTGCTTTCTGACGGCGAGCAGGAGTATGTGGAAAGGACTGCGAAAGCATTTGAAGGGACGTTAGAAAAATGATTGAACTTTATTCTCCGAAAGACCCTTCAGAACTTTCAATAATAAAAAGTGTCCTTAACGCGGAGGGAATAAACTACTACGTTCGAAACGACAATTTCGGCTCGTTGTGGGTCGGCCCTATAATCGATCTCTATAACAAAAAAATGATAGTTGTCCAGGATGACCAGCATGAACTGGCCGAAGAGCTTTTAAAGGACTTCCTTGACAAGACAAACGATCCGGAAGAAACTCCAGCTGCAAAATATTCAGCATTCGATAAGATCAGGATGGCCCTTGAGGCTTTACTTTTTTCGTGGATGATACCGGGGAAAAGGAAAAATAAAAAAATAGAACCCTGATATTCTATTATTATAATGGATACAAACTATACCACGATTATTGGCCTGCTTGCCGGGACATGTACGATCATCTCTTTTTTGCCCCAGGTCATTAAAACCGTCAGAACAAAAAAAACAAAAGATCTTTCTTTGGCAATGTATGCTGTTCTTGCAGTGGGCCTTTTAACGTGGATAGTTTATGGCGTATTAACAAATAGTTTCCCGATAATTCTGGCGAACTCGATCAGTTTTATTCTTGCTGTAATTATATTAATACTCAAAATCAGATACGGGTAATTTTCTGAGCTTATCTCTTCCTAAGCCTATCTGCTGTAGGTAGAAGCAGGCTCATAGTACATAGCTCGTAGGCAAAACAATGTAAAATGAAAAATGTCCGCCTTTACAGACCTCGGCGAGACGGGCAAAATTAACAATTATCAATTCTAAACTTCACATCTTCTTAACTTCTGCTCTACTGCGCTGTTGCTCTGGATAACTATGAACCATGAACTATCAGCTGTTCCAGGTTGTCTAATAATCCCTTCAGCCGGGCTCGGCACACGCATGAAGGATACCGCTCCCGGCATGCCTAAGGAACTGCTGCCTGTAGGGAACAGGCCTGCAATTGAATATGCAGTTGATGAAGGTATTTCAGCAGGCATAGAAAATATCATCATTGTCATCAGTAAGGACAAAGAAGTTATCAAAGAGCATTTCAAAGACTATCAAAGACCGGCCTCTATATCGTTTCTCTATCAAAAAGAGCTGATGGGTGAGTCTGATGCCATAAGTTATGCCAAGAACGCCGCGGGCGGCCAGCCTGTCGCGATCATTTATCCTGACAATATCTACCTGCCTGCTCCCGGGGCGCTTAAAAGGCTTATTGCCGTTTACAGCAGATACAACGCAGATGTGATCGCACTCACTGAAGTAAATGAGGACATCAGCCGTGGGTTCAGCAATTCCGGCAGGGTTGATGTCACTTATATAGAAGATGACGTTTTCAGGATCGATAAAATTTATGACAAGACAAGAGATCGTTTTGTCCCCCGTCAAAAAGGCGAACTAAGGGCCTTCGGCATGTACATCTCCGGCCCGTTTATTTTTGATTATATCGAAAGGTTCAGGTGCAAGATAGGTAACAGGGAGCTTACCGACGCTCCTGTAAGAAGGATGATAATTGAAGAAAAAGGCATGCTCGGATGCAGGCTCCCGGGGCGGGCATTTGATATAGGGAACCCTGTTGGTTATAAGAAATGCCTTGAATATATAAGTTCACCCAGTTAAAAGATCTGCCTGATTGAGAATTTCCAGTACAAAATATGTATACTTAGCGGGTTAATCCAAATGAGCAATGAACCTAACAAGATAATTTACTCCATGATCGGGGTAAGCAAGTATTACGACAAGAAGCCCGTACTGAAAGATATATCTCTCTCATATTTCTACGGGGCCAAGATCGGGGTCCTCGGCCTCAACGGGTCCGGGAAAAGCTCCCTGCTCCGTATACTTGCAGGAAAAGATAAGGAGTTCAACGGTCAGACCGTGCTTTCTCCTGGCCACACCGTGGGCCTGCTTGAGCAGGAGCCTCAACTGGATAACAACAAGACCGTGAGGGAGATCGTTGAACAAGGTGTGCAGGAAATAGCAGATGCCCTTAAAGAATATAACAGCATTAATGAAAAATTCGCTGAGCCCATGTCTGACGATGAAATGAGCAAGCTCATCGAGCGTCAGGGAACCGTTCAGGAGAAACTCGACGCAATGAATGCGTGGGATCTCGATTCACGTCTGGAAATGGCAATGGATGCACTGCGCTGTCCTTCAGGAGATACAGACATGAAGGTCCTTTCAGGAGGAGAAAGGAGGCGTGTTGCGCTTTGCAGACTCCTCCTGCAGAAACCGGACATTCTGCTTCTGGATGAACCCACCAACCACCTTGATGCCGAGACCGTAGCATGGCTGGAGCACCATCTGCAGAGCTATGCCGGCACTATCATTGCAGTGACCCATGACCGGTATTTTCTCGATAATGTGGCCGGGTGGATACTGGAACTTGACAGGGGACAGGGTATCCCGTGGAAAGGGAATTACTCCTCATGGCTTGAACAAAAGAAGAACCGTCTGGCGCACGAAGAGAAGTCTGAGAGCGAAAGACAGAAGACGCTGCAGCGCGAGCTTGAATGGATACGGATGTCCCCAAAAGGGCGCCATGCAAAATCCAAGGCGCGTATCAGTTCATACGAGGCGCTCCTGAACCAGGATATCGATAAAACATCTAAAGAGCTCGAGATATTTATTCCGCCGGGACCCCGGCTGGGCAGTGTAGTCATTGAAGCTGATAACGTGAGCAAGGCGTACGGAGATAATCTCCTTATGGAGGGAATGACCTTCTCCCTTCCTCCGGGCGGAATTATAGGCGTCATAGGCCCTAACGGAGCAGGAAAGACCACCCTCTTCCGGATGATCACCGGACAGGAAAAGCCGGATTCAGGCACATTCAATATTGGAGAAACCGTCAAGCTCTCTTACGTGGATCAGAGTCGTGAGGACCTGGACCCGAAGAAAAGCATTTGGGAAGTTATCTCAGACGGACTGGATGTTGTTCAGCTTGGCAAGAGGCAGATCAACTCACGCGCATATGTGGCACGCTTTAATTTTTCAGGGAGCGACCAGCAAAAAAAGGTTTCAATGCTGTCAGGAGGAGAAAGAAACCGGGTGCATCTGGCCCGTATGCTGAAGGAAGATGCAAATGTACTGCTCCTTGATGAACCTACCAATGATCTTGATGTGAACACCATGCGCGCCCTGGAAGAGGCATTGGAAAATTTCGCGGGCTGCGCCGTGATCATCAGCCATGATAGATGGTTTCTCGACCGTATCGCTACACATATACTCGCCTTTGAGGGCGACAGTAAAGTGGTCTGGTTCGATGGGAATTACTCGGAATATGAAGCCGATAGAAAAGCACGTCTCGGAGCTGCCGCAGACCAGCCACACAGAATTAAGTACAGGCATTTAACAAGAGGATAAGAACCCCGGTTTACTCCCCCTTCACTCTTATAATTGGTTGACTTCAGCAGCACATTGGTGATACAATGTATATACATTAAACAAGGAGGCATATATGATCAAAAAACTTGTTTCACACGGCAATAGTGCCGCTCTTATAATTGATAAACCCATCCTTGAGATCCTGAATGTCGACATGACGACTCCGCTTGAAATTGCTACAGACGGCAAAAACCTGATCATTTCACCTATTGAGAGCAAAAAAAGAGGAAAGAAGTTCAAGTCAGCGCTGGACACGGTTAATAAGGCTCACAGCAGAACATTAAAAAAACTTGCCGGATAGATGAAAGGCATTTCGTTCTTAACCCTGGCTGAGGTTATAGAGATCCATGCTGATCAGATCGCACGGTATGGCGGCAGTAATGGGGTCAGGGACATCAATCTCTTAAGTTCCGCGGCAGCAATGCCTTATGCGTCTTTTTCAAATTCATTTCTTCATTCTGATATCTATGAAATGGCAGCTGCATATGCCTTTCATATTTGTCAGAACCATCCTTTTGTTGACGGTAATAAAAGAACAGCGCTCGCATCAGCCCTTGTTTTTCTTGAACTTAACGGCATCAGTGTTGTAGACCCTGCTGGAAAACTTTATAATGCAATGATATCAATCGCATCAGGGAAACTGGATAAAAATGAAATTACGAAAATCTTCAGGAAATTAACTGATAATGCATAGTATGCAACAACGTCCCCAAAATAAAGGAAGCTCATATGAACAATGAGGAACTCGTAGGCCAGTTGAAAAGCCAAAGCACTTTGCGCTTGTTTCTTCTTACCTTGATCACATTGGGTATTTACTCTACCCACTATATACACCGTCAGACAAAGATAATGAACCATCGCCTTGATGGGGAACATAAGATATCGGAAAACCTTGTGAAATTTATCTTTGTCTTCGCATACATATCCGTTATATTGACAATCCCATATTTATTTGTTCCGGAGCGCCCAACTGAACCAGTATATGAATTACTGGATCTTATTTGGGCTATCCTTATCGTAGTTTGGGCATTCAAGGCCAGAAACAGGATGAACATGCTGCTCGGCGCATCCAAAGGTCAACCGCACTGGTTTCACGGACTGTGGACTTTCCTTTTTACGAATTTGTACTTCAATTTCAAGGTTAACAAATTGAATGAAATGAAAAACTCAAAAAAATAAGGGAGAATATTCATTGGGAGGTATGGTGAGCCCTTCAACCGGACTCAGGACTATGTAGCTTGGGTACTACTGAGCTTGTCCGCCTCTGGCGGATTTATCGAAGGAAACCGAAGTGGTGAAATGTGCATTCCCTATTTCCCTTATGCATGACTATAGAGTAAAAACAAAGAGCAGTCTTATCGAATATCTGACTCATATCGGGATCACACGGACCAAGGGCAGGCAGTTGTTAAAACACCGAGCTGTTAGAGTGAACGGCAGGGAGGTAAAGAGCCTTGACCGTATTTTGCTTGAGGGTGACAGGGTCTCGATCAGCAAAGATAAAAAAGATACAGAAAAGGCCCTGCTGCCAGGGATAAAGATCATTTATGAGGACGACGTTTTAATTGTCGTGGAAAAACCTTGCGGCCTGCTGACAATAGCCACTGATACAGAAAAGACAAAAACTCTCTATTTTCAATTGAACGAATTTCTCAGGCTTAGGTCTCCCCTGGCGTTTGAGCGGGTATTTATTGTCCATCGGCTGGACCGTGACACATCAGGCCTGATCATGTTTGCAAAGAACGAGAAAATTAAACGTATACTCCAGAATAACTGGAAACAGGTTGAGAAGCGATATTACGCTATTGTTGAGGGCACGCCCGCGAAAAAAGAAGGCGTGATCAAGAGCCGTCTGAAAGAGACAAAATCGCTCAAGGTCTTCAGCGGCAGTCATTCTGAGGAGTCAAAACTATCTAAGACAAAATACAAGGTCCTTAAGCCGGGCAAAGACTATACCCTTCTTGATGTACAACTTGAAACCGGACGTAAGAACCAGATACGCGTGCATCTTGCAGATATCGGACATCCTGTAGTTGGTGATAAAAAATACGGAGCAAAAACCAATCCGTTCAAACGTCTGGGCCTGCATTCCTATGTCCTCTCGTTCAAACACCCGGTAACAGGAAAACCATTACGTTTCGAGAGTAAAATGCCCAAGATGCAATAGGCTGGGTCTTTATTTCGGAGATTAATCCGCCTCAGGAGGATTTAAACCCAGTTATGCATAGTATGCAACAACGTCCCCTAAAATTGGTGTTCGACCGTAAGTCAATTATTTAAGTCTGACCCCTGTTGGTTATGAATTCATGGTATCTTTAATAAGAAGGTGACCAATGATAGGTGCTATTGCAGGCGACATTATCGGGTCTATTTATGAGGGGCATAATACAAACCACACTGATTTCCCGCTTTTTGATCCGATGTGCCGTTTTACGGATGACACGGTTCTTACCATCGCAGTCGCTCACAGCATTCTTAACAAGGATGGATATGCTGAAAATCTAAAAAAATATTACTCGTATTATCCGGAAGCCGGATATGGCCCTTTATTTAGGAAATGGGCAGCGCGCAAAGACAGCACACCGTATAACAGCTGCGGAAATGGATCTGCCATGCGGGTAAGCCCTGTTGGGTTCGCATTTGATACATTAGAGGAAGTGCTCTTGGAAGCGGGAAAAAGCGCCGCTGTTTCCCATAACCACCCGGAGGGTATTAAAGGCGCGCAGGCCACAGCATCTGCTGTTTTTCTGGCAAGAACAGGAAAAAGCAAACAGGAGATCAGAGAATATATTGAGAAAACATTCAAATATAATTTGAACCGGTCTTTTGAGGAATTAAGAAAGCACTACACCTACAGCGCCACATGTCAGGGCACAGTGCCCGAGTCTATCATCGTATTCCTGGACTCTGAGAATTATGAAGATGCCATACGAAAGGCAATTTCTATCGGAGGCGACAGCGATACTATTGCGTGCATAACCGGGGGGATTGCCCAGGCTTTTTATAAACATGTTCCTGATCATATAGAAAACAAAGTATTTGAGATACTTGATGAGAGGCTGTCAAAGGTTGTCCATGACTTTATTGCAAAATATTCATGCGGTTAAATGAAACCTTAGATGCCGAGTCACGGTTTGGGGCATTTGGTTGTGAGGAAGTATAAATAATTCATAAGCAAGCCTTCCTTATTCTAGGTAGTTGGATGGCACCTGATTCTCATTGACAGTTATTCTTGAGGGTTGTAAATTACAAGCAACTATCTCAATAAATTTTTTTGCAGGAGATAATCGGATGGAATTACTAGGTGGAATAATAATCGCTGTTGTAGCTGGTATAGTTATTTATATAATTAAAGACTTGCACAAGAAGAAAGTTGATTTAAGTGATTCAGAGGAAATATATGAGTGGCTTAAAAAAAATACATCAGATGAACGAGGAAATCGATTTCGTTCCACACGTGCTATAGCAAGCTCATGCAACTGTACTGAAGAAAGAGTCAGGCATCTTTGTAGCATTCACAAAGACATACGTCTTTCAACTGGAGAGAAAAAGGACATGTGGGCTATCCGTACACGCATGAAAGAAGAAGAACCCGGAATAACGTAGATATAACAATAATTCACATCAAGTTTATGCGATTATTTGCTTTTCATATGTAATGTTTATGAGTTAGGCTGGCACACTAACATAATTATGCAATCTTATTTAAATAAAACCAAAAAAGAACTACAAGCGAGTCTTGCTTCATCAGCAATGGGATATTTTGAACTCGGCATCAATCTTTTTAATAAAGCCAGCCCCTCTAGTTCTATTTTATCGGAAATACAACCAATAGTGGGAAACTTATCAATCTCTATTGAGCTAATGCTTAAAACATTTCTCTTCAGTAAAAATCCTAACTTGGTTTTTTCTAATTTCCCCCTTCAGCTTAGAATTGCATTTACATGCCCTGATGATATAGTTAAAGAATTTAACTGGCGGCAATATGATGCTGACTTAAAATCTTTTACATTCAAAACATACCAGGTTGATGAATTAATTGCATCTTTTTATATCTTTCATCCTGTCTTAAAAAAAGAACTTCATCCCTTTTTTAATTTTTTTTCAAAATGTCGCAATATTAATGTGCATGGGTCGTCTGTATCAGTTCAGCGATATGATTTAGAAAGAACGGCTTATTTAGCAATGCGAATATTCAAGGAACTGTATGCCATTAAAATGTTTGGGCTTTATGGAGATAGGCTTTTAAATAGTGTTAATGATATATTGAAAAGCCTTGACGCTGAAAGAGCGACCAAAGTAAAACGAAAAATCGATGAAGCTACGAAAGTATCAAGGAGTATGTCAGATGAGACGGTTTATGTTTCAGTAGAAGGATGGGATAATTATGTTACTGAGTGTCCAGTATGTAGTTCAGAAGGGATACTTGATGGTTTTACTGATGCAGATAGTTATTCTCCTGCCGACACGGATATATATTTTGCTGCAGATAGTTTTGAATGTGCGGAATGTAAATTAACTCTAGATGATACAAAAGAAATGGAATTGGCTGGAATGGAAACGATATATGATAGAAATGATGATATAGATGAGTGGTCAGATTACCGATATTCTATATATGATGGGTCTTGATTAACATACTCTACTAAAGTTAAAACTGTACCTCTAGGGTAACCCTATATTATTGTGCTTTACTTATCCCGCAGTACAAGTACAATAGTACCTTACGGGAGCTTAATCAGAATTTATCGAATAAAATGCGACGAGAAAGTGGCTGATGCTTTGAGGATAAATATAGGTACGTTAGTGGATAGATAGAAATAAATAGAATATGATAAACGGCGTAACAACGGGAGATGTAATATGAAAATTCGCAGGATCATCGCTAATGATTTTCGTCATATGAAGAACGTTAATATTGAATTTGGCGAAAATCTAACTATTATTTCAGGCTTAAATGGGACTGGAAAATCGTCTGTTCTTGGGTTAATAGGCCAGCTATTTGATTATAAAGGCAAAGATAAAACAATAAATAATGATAACTTTGCTACAAAATATTCAGAGATATTTAAGTTTTGTCCTAATCATGATCAGAACAAAGAGTACGAGTATATTGCAGAGATTTTAAATAATGGAAAAATATTAGAACGAAAAGTCAGGTCACGATATGTAAAAAAAGAGAATCGCTTTAGAATGGATATTGGAGAACATTCAAAATCAAAAGGTGCGATAGATTTGCCAGTTATTTATTTGGGATTAAGGCGTTTTTTCCCCCTGGCACAGGAACCTGAAGGCACAATCAGTATAATAAAACATGATCTAGATCCTTCAGAAATTAAATTTTATGAAGATCAAGCTAGAAGCATTTTTGTAATGCTAGACGATAAAGTAAAACCCCAAGACATAAAAACACCAAATAAAGAATTCTTAGCCATGCAGACTAACTCATATAGTAATTTGGGTAACTCCGCAGGTCAAGACAACATAGGCCAAATTATAACCTCTATTCTTTCATTCAGAAGATTATCTACAAATAATAACTATACTGGTGGAATATTATTAATTGATGAGCTTGAAACTACATTGTTTCCGGGCTCGCAAATAAATCTCATAAAAAAATTATACTCTTACTCTATGACTTATAAACTTCAAATTATTTTTACTACGCACTCTCTTGAGATAATAAATTACTTACAGGAGAACCCATCGTGGAATACGCAAATTAACTTTTTGGAGATCAGGGATAGTAAAGTATATAACAAAACAAATCCTGCATTTGAATATATTAAAAGTAGAATTTTAATCGAGGCGAAACAAAATAAACAAATCAATAAGAACGTGCTATTGTGTGAAGATGAATTGGCAAGGTTATGGGTTAATAATTTGATCAATGGCTATGAAAATAAGAAGTGGTGGGAGGCACAGGGAAAAAACATAAGTGATGGTACTATAAAAATATTAGCCGAAAGTCAATTGAAATGTTTTAATGATTTTATATTTGTTATTGATGGTGATGGATCTAAAAACACTACTTTTAATAAATTAAAGAATGTGATATTCTTGCCGGGAACAGAACGCCCTGAAACTATTTTTTATAAATTTTTAAAGAACTTGCCTGATGCAGACGAGTTTTGGGATAATGAAAGTCTTTTTTATAAAGATACGTGCTTTAATGGGTTCACAGACGCTGCCACAAAATCTAGGCATAAGCAATGGTTTGAGGCTAGACGAGAAAATTTCGGGAAAGGTTGCTCTCGATTAATGAACAGATGGAAAAAGGACAATCAAGATTTGGTAGTAGAATTTAATGATAATATAGCGAGACAAGTAAAATAAACCTACTGGAAGCAGACAAAGGACGGGGATAAGATATACGTCTACTCAAACTTCCTTGCCCAGTTGGCTTCGGAGATTGTTAGGCGGGTTTCGCCGTTTGGTAGGCTTTTATGTCGAAGAATCCAGGATTTAGGGAGCCAAGCCTGCCTGCCAAATCCGAGTTATTGTCAAATCTGGTGTATGGCAAGTTAATTCAAGCGGCGGCCTGATCGACTGCTTTCACCTCGATTCCATCTTTAAATTTGATTCCTGTTATCA
>VAPA010058427.1_pt1 | contig 19034 bp, 15 predicted proteins | sample 3395041 | NCBI WGS metagenome assembly VAPA01 (sample SAMN08290432, study PRJNA428436) | hydrothermal vent metagenome | isolation source: Deep-sea hydrothermal vent chimney | place: Indian Ocean: Southwest Indian Ridge | depth 1973 m m
AATTCCGTGCTACTCTTGGTTATCTCTTCAGTATTAGCTACCATTTCATCAACCGAAGCAGCAGTTTCCTCAGAGGATACGGAAAGCCCTGAAACACTCTCGGCAATTTCCCCGGCAGCTTTATTGAATTCTTCTACAGAACTTAAAATGCTATCAGTAGCATCCGACTCTAACTGAGTGCCCTCTATAACTTTATATGATTCTTTTTCAACAGCAACTGTTACATTTGCAACACGTTTTGAAACAGAACCAACCCTTAAGATAATTTTGCCAATTCCTCTTATAGCTTTTGCTATGTCATTTCCGAGCAAACCTATTTCGTCCTTGGAACTGATATTTGTATCGAAGGACAAATCGCCTTCAGCTAAAGAGTGTGTAGCTTCCTGCAATTCCTTAACGGGGTTTATTACAGCCTTTTTAAAGGCCAGCCACAAAGCCCCTCCTAATAATAAGACCCCAATAAAAAGGCTCATTAAAATAAAATTTGATCTCTTGCTTATTAATTCTTCCGCCTTCTTTGTAGACATAGATACCTTTACAATGCCAATGACCTCACCTTTTGCCGGAGTGCTATGACATTTCACACACTCAGATTTTTTTATAAGAGGCATATAATACACGTTTATGCCTTTGGACTTTTTAGTAAATATAGTTTTGTCTTTCTTTATCTGATTGGCTACCGCAATGTCTTCCGGCCGGCCTTCTTTAACCATAGCAAAAGCCCTTTGTCCCTGAGCATTAAGGAGGGCAATAGATTCAACATTCCTGCTGCCGCTTCTATCTTCGATCATAGCCGCTGTTACATCAGCATTGCCCGATACCATTGTTGTCTCAATAGAATGTCTAATATAATCTGTAGTCTCTTTTGAATAATTATCAACCAGATTATACATATCAGTCTTTAAAAAATTGATACTTACAAAAGCAATAGAAACAGCGCCTATGACCAAGGCTATGATAACCATTCCAACGATTTTCACTTCAAGTTTTACGTCCATAAGACGGGTAACAAGGTTCATATTCCCTCCATAGTATATATCTCATCAACATTTAGAATAGATATAAATTTTGAATTAATTTTTACAACTCCCTCTATAAAACCCCTTTCTTCATTCGTCAAGGTAGAGGGAGGAGGTAAAAATTCATTTGCAGGTACTTTGAACACTCCCATTATTTTACCTACAAGCGCTCCCAGTGGTTCTTTTTTTCCGGAAATAACTAATATTTTTTCCTTTTCAAGATTGTCGTCCTTGAGCCCCAACCTCATCTTGAGGTTTATAACAGGCAGAATTTTACCACGAACAGATGTTATACCTTTCAAGTATTGTGGGGATCTTGGCACCGGGGTAATTCGCTGATTCCTAAGGACTTCCAGCAATTCTGATATCTTTACTGCGTATTCTTCATTCGCTATCTTAAAAGCAAGAATCTCGATCTTCTCAACCCGGGGGAGATCTTTCTCCTTATCCACACCTGGAGATTCACTTCTGAAATCCTCTTTTTTTACATCCGCCTCTTTACCAACTTCAGTTTTGGGATCCAGCTGTACCGGTTTTACATCAACTGTTCCTTGAGCGTCTTCGGCGTTCACAGCAGGAGATTGTTTCTTTACCTTTTCCCCTCCCTGTGCCCTTGATTTCTTTATTTTTTTTCTGATTCTTGAAATATCCATAGCCAACTCTGTTTAACACAGACAATCTATTACAATAATGTTTTTAAGGCCATTTTAATTTATTCTTAATAATTTCCTGTTTGCAATGTTAACTTATTATTTTACACCATTAAGGCCAAGTTCGTGTGCAACATCAAAAATTATCTCTTTCGATATCAGATGTGCATCGGTACCAAAACCTTCAAGCAGTGAATTTGAAGCAATATTATTAATGTTCCTCGGGATTCCCTGGGAAAACTCACAGAGCGCTTCTATGGCTTCTTCACTGAATAAAGGTTCTTCCATTCCGGCAACTTTTAGTCTATGGGCTATATATTCTTTTATTTCATTATGGTCAAGGGAATTAAGATGATATCTCAGCCCAATTCTCTGACTCAGGGGCAGATAAGCTTTACGTGCAAGCTTTTTTCTCAGGTCCGGCTGTCCGATCAAAATCAGACTTAAGAGATTTTCATCATCAAGTTGAAAGTTTGTCAACAGACGTATCTCCTCAAAAGTGCTTTTATAGGGTATAAGCTGGGCTTCATCAATTATTATCACAGGTGTAATACCTTTGTTGTAATCTTCATAAACTTTCTCATAAATTGTTTCCAACATGTCGTCCCTGGCACGTACAATATCTACATCAAGCCCTTTTGCTACATATCTGAGAAATTGTGCTGGCGTGAGGCGGGGGTTTAAAATTGATATCACCCTGTGATCTTCTTCCAGAGAGTCCATCAGTGCTCTGGAAAGAGTAGTTTTCCCTGAGCCGACCTCACCTGTCAAAAGGATAATCTCCTTTTCTTCCACCCCATGCTGGAGCCTTGCAAATGCTTCTTCATGCGATCTGCTGTAAAAAAGAAATTTCGGATCCGGCGTCTTGCTAAATGGCCTGATCTTTAATCCGAAAAAAGACTCATACATGACAAGCTCCACCGTATTTTAAGCTTTTCATAACTCAACAAAATTGTTAATTCTCTAAATAAACTGCTTTCGATTTATTACTTTTTTACAAAAGCCTCCTCCATCACTTTCTCAACATCAAGCACAAGAATTATATCGTGTCTTCCTATCTCCGCTGCACCGGCTAAACCATGAATGTTTTTCAGATGCTCTCCCAGAGATTTAACAACAATTTCCGTCTGTTCTGATAAATTGTCTACCAAAAGTCCGGCTCTCTTGCTTCCAAAAGCAACCACTATAACAAAATACTCGTCCTTCGGTTTTTCTTCAAACTCAAAGACCCTGGCAACCCTTAAAAGCGGCAACATCTCTCCCCGAAACTCAATAATCTCTCTCCCTTCGATCGTCTGGATTCTGCCGGGCTCCACAATAAATGTTTCAGCAATAGCGGTAAGAGGAACTGCAAACTGTGTGTTTGCCACATCTGCAATCAACGCTTTGATTATAGCCAGTGTTATCGGTAGTGTAAGGCTGAATGTAGTGCTTTGACCGGCTTCAGACTCCACCTCTACAAAACCTCCGAGTGAAGTTATCTTTTCTTTTACAATATCCATTCCCATTCCTCTGCCTGACACTTCACTTACCTCTTCCTTTGTGGTCAGGCCCGGAAGAAAAATCAAATCTATCTTTTCCTTGTATCCCAGAGGTTCATCATTGGGGATCAATTTACTTTTAACCGCCTTCCTGAATATTTTTTCAGCATCAAGCCCGGCTCCATCATCCTTAACTGTAACCATTACGTTGTTACCTTTGGAAAAAGCCTTCAGGGTTACGGTGCCGCGTTCTTTTTTGCCTTTTGCCTTTCTATCATCAGCAGACTCTATACCATGATCAATAGCATTTCTTATAAGATGTATCAAAGGATCAATTGTTTCCTCGGCAAGAAGTTTGTCTATTTCAGTGTCTTCTCCAAAAAGTTCCAGATCAATCTCTTTTTTAGTTTCCTGTGTATGTCTTCTTACAACCTGGGCAAGACGCGTAAAAATCTGGCTGAACGGAACCATCCGAAGTTCAAGAATAAACCTCTGAAGTTCAGCAAGTTTCCTGTCAAGGGTCTGTGCAATCTTGTGAACATCAAGAGTTAAAGGTGTATATCCTACACTTTCAGCAAGTTCATTGCCTATCCTGATAACAGCACCTTTGGCAAGAACAAGTTCACCAACATTATTAAGAATCTTATCCAGTTTCTCAATGTCGACCCTTACAGTATTGGTAGAGCTCTTTAATAATACCTCCGGTGTCTTCGGTTTAACGGCTGAAGGCTTCTGAGCGGGTTTGCTCTTGGGAGGGGCTATAGTCTCTATATTCGCAGACCCTGCTTTAGATTTAACTTCGTTTAATTCTGACAGACTGCCAAAAAGCAGAGTAAAACCAATTGAACCCTCGGGGATACCTTCAGAGCTTGGAAGTGTCGCAATTATTTCACCCAGATTTTTGAGATTGGAAGAGAGCGTTTCAAGTCCGGGGGCAAAGTCTGTGAGACTGAAAACCGTCTTAACAAAATATAAACCATTTCCAGCTTTTATATTGCTTTTGAGCCTGTGTTCTTCATATTCGGAAAGCACCTTTAAAATAGAAGGGCTTATTCCTGAATTTTCAAGCGGAAAATCTTTATCTGTATTCTTTGCTGTTTCTCTGAACGATTCAATAGCCTTAATAGCTTCACTTACATCATCTACTTCTTTATCTTCGCTTACCTGTGTTATAAGATTTTTTAAGATATCAATGTTAATGAAAAGAAAATTTATAGCATCATCATTAAATTCAATCTTATCTAATCTAAGATCATCGAGTATGGATTCCAGCGAATGGCTAATTTCGGTTATTCCTTTTAACCCGAAGAGTCCGGAAAGGCCTTTCATTGTATGAATGCCGCGAAACAATGCATTCAGGGTATCAGGGTTAAAAGAGCTTTGTAGTTCCAAGAGATAATTGCTGATATTTTCAATAATCTCTTCTGCTTCAGCAATAAAATCTTTTTTCGAAGTTTTCATAAATTCAACGCTTTTTTGACTATTCCCTGAAATTCTTCCGTTTTAAATGGTTTAGTCAAATACATAAAAGCGCCCAAACTCATACCTCTTTTTTTGTCTTCTTCACTACTTTCAGTTGATACTATGATTACAGGTATATCTTTGTACTGATCATTATTTTTTACAAAATTAATAAGCTCTAAACCATTTATATCAGGCATGTTTATATCCATTATGATCAGATCAAATGATTGGGTAGGCAATATCTTGAGAGCTTCAAAACCGGAAGAAGCCTCCAGCAAGTTAATATCGTTAATTTCTTCAATTACTGATCTTATCAGGGACCTTGTAGAGTCTGAATCATCAACAATAAGAGCTGTCTTCATGATGTTAACCTTTTGTTGTCAAATATATTTTTGGATTTAATAGCGATGAATTGAAAATTAACAAATGAAGAATTTCGTATATTCTCAAATAGATTGCAAAAAGCGAAGAAAGATGTCCTATGTTTCATAGGGAAGGTATTCCTTCTAAATATTTTATTTTTCTCATCTATACAATGTTGAGTATATCAAAATAAGCTATAGGCGTCAATAAGTTTGACACAATCTTTTAGACGCAAATAGAGTGGATTTTAAGATAAAAATATAAGAAAATACGTGGAAAGGATAATAAGATACTAACTGTCCGGGGCAGTTGCTTTTTCTACCAGCTTTCTGCCTTCTTCATATGCCTCATTAAGTGCAGTGGGATGCTGGAGGATCTCACCTTTATTGTTAATGCCCAAAAAACTAAGGATGCGGTGCTCCGGAACACTTATAGTCCTGAAAAAAGCACTGGCACACGATTCTGAACACTGAATTCCAATTTCTTTTTTCATTCCACCAACCAGCAGCAACAGCCCTTTCCTGCCGTACTTGCCAGCCTGAACAGGCCTTTTCAGTACATATTTTTCGCACCAAAAGCACTGACACCTGTCTATCATTGTTTTTGCCTGGGCACTCAGGGCAAAAAAGAATACAGGAGACGCAAGAACAAATCTATCCGCAGTCCTGATGGATTTACTTATCTCATCCATGTCATCATTTAATATACATTCGCCGGTTTCATCACACCCGCCACAGTCCTGACAAGGCTGGATCCGCATTTTATTGAGGTCAAAAATCTGAACAGATTCGCCAGAATCTTCAACTCCCCTGATCACTTCTTTTAAAAGGAGTTCTGTATTTCCTCCTTCTCGGGGGCTTCCTGAAAAAGCGATTACTTTCATTTTAAATAAAAAAAGGGTTCGAGGATTCTAGGATTCGAGTGTTCTAGTAGAAAAATTTAAAAATCACTTGATCCCTTTTCCCTAAGCCCTTAACCTCGGTACGAGTCGATTCCGACCTGCAGTAATTTGGAGGCGGCGAGCGGATTCGAACCGCTGAATAAAGGTTTTGCAGACCTCTCCCTTAGCCACTTGGGTACGCCGCCATTAGATACAGGGTAATAAGGATAAAGGTAAAGGGCTTAAGATCTTTTTCCTGCTTTATCCCTTTTTTCTCTTCCTTGTTTCTTCTATGTTCGCCTCTGATACAGCAAGGAAAAAGGTTTGATATCGCTAACCCTTATTCCTTTTTCCCTGTTTACTATACAAGAACTAAACAGTTTAGGGCAAGGTTCTAAACGCCATTTTATTGATTGCCTTTAGGGATTATTTCTGGTTATGTTAATGTAATCAGGATATAGACAATATTGTAAAAAAATACAGGTTACCAACAAAGAGCCTGCTGTTATCTTCTCATAAAAACCATATGAAAAATCTCATTGCTAAACTCAGGGATATTATGGCCATGCCATTATATGATTACTTTGACGGCCTAAAGGTCTGCCTGAATAAAATTAAGATCCCCAGACTTATAATTATTATAACTGCCTTTTTTGTCACATGGTGGATATATGTACCTGTGCATGAGATACTTCATGCCTTAGGCTGCATGCTTGGAGGCGGTGAAGTCACTCGTCTGGAACTTTCACGTTTGTACGGACCTGCCTTTTTAAAAAAGATTTTTCCGTTTATTTACTCCGGCTCTGAATATGCAGGCCAACTCACAGATTTCAATACAAATAATAGCGACATAACGTACCTTCTCACAGTCTTCTTCCCTTATTTCCTGACAATATTGATAGGGATACCACTTTTGAGGTCTGTTGTAAATAATACATCTTCTTCAAATATCAGCTGTATCAAATTTGGTATTGCCCTGCCAATTGCTTATTCACCTTTTATTTCCTTTACAGGTGATTATTATGAGATAGGCTCTATTATTGTAACGAGATTCGTGTTTTTTCTTTCTCCTACTCTTGAAATTGAACGATGGCGCAGTGACGATCTCTTTAAGCTGTCGAAAAAACTGTTTTATGCCCAGGATATTATCTCAACAGGAGATATAGCCGGAGTTGCTTTATCATTCCTGTTAGGGATTGCGCTGGTTTTTGTTACTTATTGGACAGGAAGGCAATGGTCAAAAATAGTAAACAGATAAAATATATTAAAAAAGGGCGAGATACAGTATCTCGCCCTGCGTGAGACGCTTTATGTATGATATCTGTTTAACTTATCCTGCTATACTTTCTCATACCTGCCGCCCGGCCCGCAGGTAGTAGACCGATATAAATCCTGCAAGTATCATGAAGATCATCATGCCCCATTCAGTTATGGTTGGTACCTCTACAAGAGGCGGTGGTGGTCCGAACTGTATATTGTCAAAAACCTCTCCAAGGTTTCCAGCTGTAGATTCAACATTGATCCTTGTAATCACATGCCTGGAAAGAACACCCCAGAATGTGTCTGCTGCAGCAATATTGGCTGTTGTTGAGCCCAGCAATACGTCACCCGTACCGTAAATATTTATATTAAAGACAGCTGGGTAACCGCCGTTTGAAAAATCCATACCAACAGCAAAAACCTGGTTATGACCGTATGTGAAAATAACGTCTGTGGTATCTAAGAAAACATTAGCTCCTGCAACTGTACTGGCATTGTTAACAGTAAAAAAGCCGGAGCCAAGAATAACGATACCCGAACCGGATGATGATCCGATCTCGATCCCGTCATGAATATCATTAGGTGAAAAACAACTGTCATTTGAACTGATGCCAATAGGGTCATTACATACTTGTGCACTGCCGGGCGCTACGTTTCCTGTCTCAAAATCCTCGGTATCCAGAGGCGGGGCATCTGCCTGAAAAGCTCCCTGGTTTGTGTAATAGGTTAACTGTGCCATAGCAGGCGCTGCAATTAAAAAGCTTATAGCAATAAGGCCGGCTGTCACAGCTGTTTTGTTCAGCCTTTGAAAATAATTAAATATTTTTTTCATGTACAGTCTCCTTTAATAATATTATTGATCAGTATTATTTATTAGTAACCAGGCTTTGACATTCCCAGCCTGAACAACCTGTTACATTAATAGCAAGGCTGCCCTGTGAGTCATAGTTCCAGCTGGTTCCCGGAGCGCTTGCAGTAGTCCATGCCAGTCCGTCAATTCCATCACCAGACTCACCCCAAGCCCAGAAAAAATCATTATTAGCAAGATGACCTGTTGTGTCGTTAAAGACCTCAACCCAGTAGGTGCCTGGATTAAGAGTAACAGGATTAACCAGATTTAAGGTATATTCAAATACAAGTGCTTGTCCAGTACAGGTTGAACACCATTTCATTGTGACCCATGTGCCGTTATCACGGCTTGACGGTACATTGAGCTCAGGGGCAGCAGCCTGTTCCCCTATAGAACCGCCTGAATCATTGTGAAATATTACAGTAAAGTTATCCTCTGCAGGCGGTTTATCCTGCCACCAGTAACCGCCCCATATCTTGATCTGGATTATCGCAGCAACAGAAGGCATAACAAAGTTTTCAGCAAGAATCTGTATACTACCAGAGGGGCCGTCAGCATCATCCCAGGGAGCAGCGTAAACAGCATTGGACGGCCAACCATCCGGATTACACCATGCAAACCAGAGGTTACACGGATATGGATTACCGGGCTGTGTTCTGGGCTGGCTCAGGATATTAATCTGTGCATCTGCGTGATATACATTTACAGCCGCCATTAACAACAGCGCTAAAATAAAATATCCAAGAAATCTTATTTTTGCATTTCTCCAAAAAAATCCTTCATTTTTCATTTTTACCTCCATAACCAACTATTTAATCTGAGTAATTAGTTTAATCTTTAAACTTAATTTTAAGGGGGGGTAAAAAGAATTATACTTATTTTAATTTTAATTGTCAAGGAAAATTACATATTATTTCCCATTTACTTTAATTGTCAATAGTAGTTACAAGAATTATAAATTTAGTGAATAAAATTAATGGGTTGCATGTGTAAACATAAGGAGTAATGTTAGTAAATCAAGCAAAAGCAGGCCGGGATTAATAAAAGGGACACAGGATTTTCAGGGTTTTCCAGTATGATCCTGCCTGTTTCTTAAGCATCAATGCCCATCCTGCAGTAAATACTGAAGGAGATACTATATATAATTCTCATGCACTTCAGGCAGGGAGAACTTAAAAAGCAAAGCAGTTAAAAAGGCAGAGAGAAAAGCAAATTCGTGTTTGCCCTGACCCTTTTTCCTTATTCACTTTTCCCTGTTTCTATATGGAGCGGGAGACGGGATTCGAACCCGCGACAGCCACGTTGGCAACGTGGGGCTCTACCACTGAGCTACTCCCGCAAAACAAAACAGTTAAAAATTAAGATGGAAGAGTTAATAATTAAGGGCAACAAAATTCAATTTAGAATTAACAATGAAAATTAAGGGCCAGCCTTTAAAACGCCTTCAACTTTTAACTATTAACTTCTCAGTATTTTGGTCTATAATAGACAACTAAAATATTAATTAAAAAAACAGGGTCTTGTCAACATGATTTATCCGGATTTTAAAGAATTTAAAGAAAAAACCAAAGAAGGCAATCTTATTCCTGTCTACAGTGAGATCCTTGCTGACCTTGAAACACCTCTTTCTGTTTTTCTTAAATTAAAAGTAAAAAAAGGGTTTCTTCTTGAAAGCGTTGAAGGCGGGGAAAAATGGGCAAGGTACTCCTTTATCGGAAGTGAGCCGTCTTTAACAATTGAAGGAAAAGGGAAAAAGCTAACTATCAGCAGAGACGGGCAAAAAGAAAAAATCGGATTCAGCAGTGATCCTCTTGAGATCATTTCAGCAGAACTTAAAAAGTATAAGCCTGTAATAATGCCCGGACTTCCAAGGTTCTTCGGCGGATTTGTAGGTTATATAGGTTATGATACTGTACGTCATTTTGAAAAGCTCCCTGATAAACATCATAAAGGACTTAATCTCCCTGATATATTTCTGATGCTAACTGACTCATTAGTTGTTTTTGATAATATATCTCATAAGATTAAGGTGATTTCAAATGCTCATGTAAAAAACAGTCCGGAAGAGGCATATGAAAAAGCTCTGACAAAGATCGATAATATAGTTAAAAAACTTAAATCAAAAACTGTTATGCCAGGTAAAACAGCATCATCTCAAAGCATGAAATTTGATCCAGCAAAATTTACAGCAAATTTCTCAAAAGATGATTTTTTAAAAGCTGTAGAGAAAACCAAAGAATATGTTAAAGCTGGAGATGTAATTCAAACAGTCATATCACAGAATTTTCAAATACATACTGGTATACCCCCAATAAATGCTTACAGGGCGCTCCGGGTTATAAACCCGTCTCCATATATGTTTTACCTTGAAACAGGAAAAAGCACTCTTGTGGGTTCTTCTCCCGAGATACTTGTCAGAGTGGAAGGCGACTCTATTGAATTAAGGCCTATCGCCGGAACAAGAAGAAGAGGAAGAACGCCTGAAGATGATTTAAAAATGGAAGAAGAACTCAAAACCGATCCCAAGGAATTAGCAGAACATATTATGCTTGTTGACCTTGGAAGAAATGATGCCGGAAGAGTTGCGGCTACAGGCACTGTCAGTGTAACAGAACTAATGACTGTTGAAAAATATTCTCATGTTATGCATTTGGTTTCAAATGTTATCGGCAAGCTGAGAAGTGGTTCTGATGCATTTGATGTGCTCAGGGCATCATTTCCTGCAGGTACTGTAACAGGCGCACCAAAGATACGTGCGATGGAGATCATTGAAGAACTCGAGCCCACAAAAAGAGGTCCTTATGCAGGCAGTGTCGGGTATTTTGGCTTCTCTGGTAATATGGATATGTGCATTACAATAAGGACAATAATTTTTTCCACCTCGGCGGATCAGACGGGTCTGAAAAAACAAACCGCTTATATACAGGCAGGTGCCGGGATAGTTGCTGATTCTGACCCTGAGAAGGAATACGAGGAAACTGTAAACAAAGCCAAAGGGATGTTTAAGGCAATAGAAATGGCTGAAAACGACTTAAGCTGAAATTTTAGAATTTAGAGTTTAGATTTTAGAATTTGGAGTTAGATATATGTTATTAATGATAGATAATTACGATTCTTTCACTTACAACCTTGTTCAGTACCTGGGTGAGCTTGGCGAAGACATACGCGTCTTTAGAAACGACAAGATCACCATCCCTGAAATTGAGGCCCTCAAGCCTGACAGGATCGTTATATCACCGGGGCCATGCACTCCAAAAGAGGCTGGAATTTCCGTAAATGTAATACAACATTTTGCCGGAAAAGTTCCAATCCTTGGTGTATGTCTGGGACACCAATCAGTCGGCGCAGCTTACGGCGGGAATATAATAAATGCCCCAAGGCTTATGCACGGAAAAACATCCATGATCCACCATGACGGCAAAACAGTTTTTAAAGACCTTCCAAATCCTTTTGAGGCTACCCGCTACCATTCACTGATCATAAAGCGGGAAACTCTTCCAGACTGCTTTGAAATAACTGCGTGGACAGACACGGATGAAATTATGGGCATAAGGCATAAAAATGTTCTTGTGGAAGGTGTTCAGTTCCACCCGGAGTCAATTTTAACAAAAGTTGGACACGACTTATTAAGAAACTTTTTAAGACTGCAGATCAAACAGGCGAATCAATAATGATAAAAGAAGCGATTAATCTGTTAGTACAGGGAGAAGATCTCTCAGAGGATAAGATGACAGAAGCCATGAGGGATATAATGGAGGGCAAGTCAACTGATGCACAGATCGCATCCTTCCTTACAGCACTGAGACTAAAAGGAGAGACTGTTGAGGAAATCACAGGCGCAGCAAAAGTCATGAGGGAAAAAGTAAGCTCAATAAAAGCACCCGAATATACAGTTGACACATGCGGTACAGGCGGAGATATGTCACATACTTTTAATATTTCAACAACTTCTGCCATAGTGGTTGCAGCTTGCGGTGTTCCAGTAGCCAAGCACGGAAACCGTTCTGTTTCAAGTAAATCCGGAAGTGCAGATGTACTTGAAGCCCTTGGTGTAAAAATAGACCTTACCCCTGAAAAAGTGGAGAAATGCCTTGAAACAACAGGTTTTGGTTTTATGTTTGCTCCGCTATTTCATCCTGCAATGAAATATGCCATGGGCCCAAGAAAAGAAATGGGAATAAGGACAATCTTCAATATCCTTGGCCCACTTACAAATCCCGCAGGGGCTAAAAGACAGGTTCTGGGTGTATTCAGTGACAGCCTTACAGAGACTATGGCAAGAGTTCTTGGTAATCTGGGAATAGTTCATGCATTTATTGTTCATGGAGAAGACGGTCTTGATGAGATAACCAATACACAGAAAACTAAAATTTCAGAGCTGAAAGATGGCAGTATTGATACATACTTCATTGCCCCTGAGGATCTTGGATTTAAGCGTGCAAGAAAAGAGGACCTTTTGGGCGGTACTGCTGAAGAAAATGCAAAAATAACAATTGATATCCTGAAGGGGAAAAAAGATCCAAAAAGAGACATAACCATAATGAATGCTGCAGCAGCTATCCTGACCGCTGATAGGGCCAAGAGCTTCTCCGATGCAGTAGAAAAAGCAGCAGAGACTATAGATTCAGGAAAAGCCCTCAGAAAACTGGAGGAAATAAAGGTCGCCAGCAACAGACTGTAAAAAGACAGTTGTCAGCTAACAGGTGTCGGCTATAAGAAAAAAAATAAACAGATAACTGGCTAACTGTTTTTTCGTCCCTGATCCCCAATTCCTGACCCCTAAACCCTGTCTTATCTGTTTGACTAACATTTCATTTATATTCTAAAATTTATGATGCATTCCAACTATGTTCCTCTTCACCTTCATACCCAGTACAGCCTCCTTGATGGAGCCATACGGGTAGAAGAGCTGATTGCAACAGCTCTAAAGTTCAAACTTCCAGCCATTGCTATAACAAATCATGGAAACCTGTTCGGCATAATAGAGTTTTATAAAAAAGTCTCCAAAGCCGGTTTAAAACCTATTATAGGGTGTGAAGCCTACATTGCGCCGGGTAGCTATCTTGATAAGAAAAGCACGGGTAATGTATCTGATACCTCATTTCATCTAATACTGCTTTGCAAAGACTACAACGGATACAAGAATCTCACAACACTTATAAGCAAGGCCTATCTTGAAGGTTTTTACTACAAGCCCAGAATCGATAAGGACCTCTTATCACAGTACAGTGGCGGACTGATAGGCCTCTCTTCCTGTTTAAAAGGTGAAATCCCGCATTATCTGGCAGCTGGTATGCTTGATAAGGCAAGGGAAACAGCCCTTGACTACAAACGAATTTTAGGAGCAGACAACTTTTTTCTGGAGATACAGGCAAACGAAATGCCTGAACAGCAAAAAATAAATAAACAGCTTATAGAATTAAGCCGTGACCTCCATATCGGGCTCGCTGCAACCAATGATTGCCATTATTTAAGAAGAGATGATGCAAAGGCTCATGATGTACTTATCTGCATCCAGACCGGAAAGACCATAAATGACACTAACAGGATGAAGTTCTCCACTGATGCATTTTACTTTAAAAGTCCCGAAGAAATGAAAAATGCTTTCAGTGATATCCCTGAAGCTGTTGAAAATACAAAAAAAATTGCTGAAAGATGCAATCTTGATTTCAAATTTGGGGAATTCCATCTTCCCAAATATAAGGTGCCTGACGGTTATGATTCAAACAGCTACTTAAGTGAACTGGCAGAAAAAGGACTTAAGAAACAGCTTGGTTCAAAAGTACCGGAAAACTACAGGAAAAGATTCCAACATGAATTAAATATGATCGAGAAAATGGGGTTCTCTTCCTATTTTCTGATAGTATGGGATTTCATCAATTATGCAAAAAGCAAAGACATTCCTGTAGGGCCCGGAAGAGGTTCCGCAGCCGGCAGTCTGATTGCTTATTGCCTCGATATCACTGAAATTGACCCGATCAGATATGGCCTGCTTTTCGAAAGATTCCTCAATCCTGAAAGAATAAGCCTGCCTGATATTGATGTGGATTTCTGTATGAACAGGAGACCCGAGGTAATTGAATATGTTACTCAACGCTACGGGAAAGACCATGTTGCCCAGATAATAACCTTCGGTACAATGCAGGCAAGGGCTTCTATAAGAGATGTGGGAAGAGCAATGGATATTCCTTATGCAGAAGTAGACAGGGTCGCCAAGCTCATACCAAATGTAGCTAATATAACCCTCAAAGAAGCTCTTAAACTGGAGCCCAAATTTAAAGAAACCTATGACACCAATCAGACTATAAAAGAACTGATCGATGTTGCACAGCGCCTCGAGGGCTTATCAAGACATGCTTCAACGCATGCAGCCGGTGTCGTGATCTCACCAGAACCACTGACCGAGTTCCTGCCCCTGTATAAGGCTCCCAATGAAGATACAATAACTACACAGTTTGATATGGAGTCCATAGAAGCTCTTGGCCTCATGAAGTTTGACTTTCTTGGATTAAAGACATTAACAGTTATTGATAAAACAGAAAAAATAATAAGCAAATCCCTAAAGGACTCCCAGTCATTTTCCATTAAAGATATACCACTTGATGACAGAGAGACCTTTAATCTGCTTAGTTCAGGCAAAACAACCGGAATATTTCAGCTTGAAAGTGCTGGAATGAGAGATCTGCTCTTAAAGTTAAACCCGGAAATGTTTGAAGAACTCATAGCACTTGTCGCACTTTACAGACCGGGTCCCCTTGGAAGCGGTATGGTAGATGATTTTATAAAACGCAAGAGGGGCAAAACGCCCATTAAATACCTTCTGCCCCAATTAGAAGAAATTCTTAAAGAAACATATGGGGTAATCCTTTACCAGGAACAGGTTATGAAAATTGCAAACATACTGGCTGATTTTTCACTGGCCGAGGCGGATATTCTGCGTAGGTCTATGGGCAAGAAAAAAATTGATGAGATGGAAAAATTAAAAAATACATTCATTGTCGGAGCCAAATCCAAAAAGATATCAGAGAAAAAAGCAACAAAGATATTTAATGACATGGCTAAATTTGCCCAGTATGGCTTTAATAAATCACATTCTGCTGCCTATGCGGTCATAGCTTACAGGACCGCTTATCTCAAAGCCCATTACCCGGTTGAATTCATTGCAGCCTCATTAAGCTCTGACACAGACAACACAGCAAAAGTCGTGACATATATGAACGAATGTAAAGATATGGGCATAGAGATCCTTCCCCCTGACATCAATGTGAGCGACCGTGAGTTTAATGTAATAGGCAAATCAATACGTTTCGGTCTGGAGGCTATAAAGGGTGTAGGAAGCTCTGCTATCGAATCTATTATAGAAACAAGAAACAATGATAGTTTCAATTCGTTCTTCGACTTCTGCCTGAGAGTTGACACAAGAAAAGTAAACAAAAAAGTAATAGAAAGCCTCATAAAGGCCGGAGCGTTCGACTCCATGGGCAGAAGGGCGCAGTTAATGCTGACACTTGGGTCCATTATGGATTCCGCGCTAAAGACACAAAAAGAGATAAGCTCGGGTCAGGCCAGCATGTTTGAAAGACACCAGCCAGTTACACAGGATCTGCCTGAAATAAAAGATTGGGGAGAGAATGAACGTCTGATGATGGAAAAAGAAGCTCTCGGTTTTTATATAACAGGCCACCCTCTGAATAAGTACAAAGAAAAATTAAAACAGTTAGCAGTCACTCCTGCTCATGAAATACAGGGTCTGGCAGATAAAAAAACCGTTAATGTGGTCGGTATTCCTGTTAAGCTCAAGAAATTTCAGAATAAAAAGGGAGAGTTAATGGCTTATCTCACCGTTGAGGACCTTTTCGGCACATTCGAGCTTGTCATTTTTTCTCAAGTATACAGAGATTCACTAAATCTGATCTCTCAGGATCTACCATTAATTATTGCAGGTAATACCGACAAAAGCGATAAGGGAGTCAAAATAATTGCTAATCAAATAATTTCAATTGAAGAGGATGTAGATACAATTGAACAAACTCTTAAATCAGTACGCCCGGTATCTCAAATGATCGCCACCAAACCCGGCACGACCATATCAGACAGACAGCCAGGGTTCACCAGGAACGGTGCACCCGAGGCAATAAAGAATCTGACATTAACACTGAGCGCCAGTACTGATTCAAAGCACCTCTCAAGTCTTAAAGATATACTTTTAAAATACGGGGGGGACTCACCAGTCCCTGTTTATATGAAAATTATTTCTCCTACGCAGTGGGAAACATTAATATCAACCGGTCAACGTGTAACCCCGTCCGATGAAATGATCCTGGAAATTGAGAACGTTCTAGGGAAAGGAACAGTTGTACTAAACTGAAAATCGACATTTTAGATTTTAAATATGAGATTTTAGAAATAAAAAATGATGAAAGGACAATGGATTAAGAGACATAGATTTAAAAAAATCTGAAATCTGAAATCCAAAATATGAAATTTTACGATTATGTATAACTATCTTGATTTTGAGAAACCTATTGCAGATCTGGAAAATAAGATTGAAGAGCTCAGACGTCTTGCTGACGGCAGAGATATGAATATTGCCTCTGAAATAAAAAAACTTGAAAAAAAAGCAAAAGACCTCAGGATAAACATCTTCTCTAAATTGACCCCCTGGCAGAAAGTACTGATAGCTCGTCATACAGAACGTCCGCATACTCTCGATTATATCGGTGCCATAATGGAAGACTTTATTGAACTGCACGGCGACAGACGGTTCTCTGATGACCCTGCAATAGTAAGCGGTTTTGCAAAGTTTCAGGGCATACCTGTTGTTGTCATCGGCCATCAAAAAGGCAGAAGCACCAAAGAAAGGATATGGAGAAATTTTGGTCAGCCACATCCTGAAGGCTATAGAAAAGCTCTCAGGGTCATGAAACTCGCTGAAAGGTTCAGAAAGCCTGTAATTACACTGATTGACACTTCAGGCGCCTACCCTGGAGTTGGAGCCGAAGAAAGGGGTCAGGCAGAAGCAATTGCAGTTAATTTGTATGAAATGTCCATATTGAAAACTCCCATATTGTCATTAGTAATCGGAGAAGGAGGAAGTGGCGGCGCACTTGCTCTCGCAGTTGGAGACAGGGTTCTTATGCTTGAACACTCTATTTATTCTGTAATTTCACCAGAGGGATGCGCTGCAATCCTTTGGAAAAAGGATAATTCAACAATTGGCCAGCAGGAAAAGGAAAAAGCATCAGAATCACTTAAATTGACTGCTCAGGACCTGTACGGTCTGGGCGTAATAGATGAGATTATTCCTGAACCAGCAGGAGGCGCACATAGGAACCCCAAGGAAACTGCTTCACAAATTGAAAAGGTCTTAAAACGTCATCTTACAGAATTAATGGAAAAATCTCTGGACATACTTTTAGAAGAGCGGTACAGAAAATTCAGGGGAATGGGAGTAATGAAAAAAAATGGATAAAGTAGCCTCACTATAAAAAATTATCTGTTATTGTTTGTGATATCCTATGCCACTGCTTCAAATCTTACTATTTCTTAATGTTTTCAAGGTCATATAATACCTTTTCATACTTTCTTGCCTCATTCTCTACCATACTCCCTTTCAGCACAACCAGTATGTTATTCATTTTAAATGACCATGAATAAAGCTCTCCTTTTTTATTCAGCTTCAGATAATGTTTTTGCAGTTTATTCAGGTCATTTTTCAGCTTGAAACTAAGAATACAACCAGCTATTTCGTCACCCGATGAAGGGGTAGAGAACTGTATCCCTTCTTTTATGGCAAGAAAATGGGAATTATATCCTGTTTTCTCAATTGTATCTGCTTTCTTAATCTTTAATCCATTTTTATTGAATGACTTTACCACTTCTTTTGCAAAAAATTCAGATGGAAACCCTGGAGGTGCTATTTGCGGAAGAACATTTGGGGGAACATGATGATAAGATTGTGTATAACCTGCAGTATACCCACGAGATTCACCATTGTTACGACTTCTGCAACAGGCAAATGCATTGATATGCCAGGCCATCAATAAAACCATACTTATTGTCAAAGCTGTTATTAAATACTTGGTTTTCATTTCATTGCCTCCTTTTTGCTCGAATTAATTTTTATGTAATAGTAAATCACGTCACTTAATAAAGTTACCGAAAGCAACAGGCATTTTTCCGACATTTATGGTTTCCAGAACAGTGTTTGTAGATGTATCTATGACCGACACACTATCTGAAAATCTATTTGCCACGTAGACTCGCGAACCTTTAGAATTTACAGATATACCTTGAGGTATGCTGCCAACGTTCACTGTCGCTATAACGCTATTTGTGGAAGTATCTATAACAGAAACAGTATTTGAACGCTGATTTGCCACATAGACCCTCGTTCCTTCAGGATTCACAGCCACACCGATTGGGCGTCCTCCAACTTGTATCCTCGCCAAGATTGAAGATGTAGCTCTATCTATAACAAATAAAGAACCTGGATCACTTGCCACATAAACCATTGTGCCTGCTGGATTTACAGCTATGCCATGTGTAGACCAATTAATATATATGGTGCCTATAACCCTATTTATAGATGCATCTATGACTGAGACATTCTCTGCATATGAGCCTTTATGTGTAACATAAACTATTCTTCCAGAGGGGCTTATCGCTACTCCGTAAGGATCAAGAATTCCATCAACTGTTGCTATAACTGTATTTGTAGATGTATCTATAACTGAAACCGTTCTCGAGTCATAATTTGCCACATAAACTCTCGTTCCTTCAGGATTTACAGCCACGCCATAAGGGGACATTCCAACATTTACGGTTGCTATAACTGTATTCACAGACGTATCTATAACTGAAACAGTATTCGAGTAAGTATTTGTCACATAGGCCATTGTGCCAGCTGGATTTACAGCAATGCCGTAAGGTCCTCTTCCAACGTCCACAGTTTCCAAAACAGTATTTGTGTCACCGGTCATGAGAAAATGTACCAAACGTGGTCACGAAAAATGTACCACCCATAGGAGGCATTCCTCGCAAGAAACATAGTACCATCATCCTGAC
>VAPA010441316.1_pt1 | contig 18815 bp, 14 predicted proteins | sample 3395041 | NCBI WGS metagenome assembly VAPA01 (sample SAMN08290432, study PRJNA428436) | hydrothermal vent metagenome | isolation source: Deep-sea hydrothermal vent chimney | place: Indian Ocean: Southwest Indian Ridge | depth 1973 m m
CAGAAAGCCGACCGGATTATTGTGATGCACAGGGGCGAGATCCGTGAAACCGGCACCCATCAGGAACTGCTGGCCATGAGGGGATTCTACTACCGTCTCTACCTGCTCCAGTACCAGGCGCAGGAAGGGTAATATGCGCGAGTATTGAAGGCGTGGCTTTGTTAATGGTTATTACATTCAGTATGCTTCAAAGATAAGCATATCCAGTACCCTTCCGGGAGAAATGAAATGCGAAGCCTTCTGATCACCTCTCTTGCCCTGTTTCTGATCTCATCTCAGGCAGTTCCGGCACTGGGGCAGCTGCAGTCCACCTATGATGATGCCTGGACGGCCTGGGATTCCGGGGAATATACAAAGGCTCTGGAGTTATTTGCTGAAATCCTGAATTCCCCGGGTGGGGACAGCTACCTGGAGAAGATCGCCCTGGTAACCGGTGAGTTGTTCCACACCCGGGAGGTAGCCCGGGATGGCAGGTCTATCAAGATCAGCCCGGATGGCCGCACTGCTTCTTATGTGACCACCGTTGACAACTCCACTGTTACTCATATTGTCTCGCTCGATGGTAACATAAGGCATCTGGCCGAGATACGTGCCGGCAACTTCATTTTCTCTCCATCCGGTGATCTTGCAGCCTGTTTCATGGTGGATGAGACCGGAGCAGTTCGAAGGGCCCGGACCCGGCTGGAAACGGCCAGAGAATCAGGTGACCGGACTGCAATATCTGAACAGCGGGTACAGCTCCGTGCCATCGAGGCAGCCAACACCCGGATCGTGATAATCGATCTGAACACATTCGATCAGACACAGTTGAAGGACAACGGGCTGCTGAAAGCCGGCATGGTATTCGGTCCGGATGGTAATATTCTTTACCTGGCTGGCGCAGAATCCGGCAACGAAATCCGCTCTGACATCTACTCCATATCCAGGTCATCCGAGGGTTCCTTCGGGCCTCCCGTCAGGATAACAGAGGGGGATGGATTCAAGTCCAATCCCATCCCTGTTCGCGGCGGCAGATACCTTGTATACACTCCGACCGGGAGGAATCCACTGCCCCAGGCTGGCGGCGGCCGGTTCGGAGGCTTTGCCCGGAGAAGAGGATCGGGAAGGGCGGTGCCATTCGCCCTCCTCGACCTGACAACCGGGGATACACGCATCTTCACAGGAACCGGCCGGCTTGTTTCAGCAGATGGATCGAAGATCGTGTTCCAGACGAGTTCAGAAACAGGCAATGCCATTAACGCCGTCTCTCTGACCGGATCGCTTGACGATGTCCAGCTGATCGCCACCACGGATCGCCTCGGCTCGATGGCCGTTGCACCGAACGGTTCCATGGTTGCATACGAGATCACACCCGGGAATGACAGGGAGATCTATCTGGTCTCAACTGAGGGAGGCGAACCTGTCCGCCTGACTCGGGAAATAATGCACGACTATACTCCCCGATTTCTCGACAACGAGACCGTGATGGCTTTTGTAGGCGAATCACGTCACCGCCGTTCCTTTCTCTACGATGTCGGTACTGGAGTACGGACACGGCTCTTTCACAACAATACCGTCAGGACAATCGCTCCCGAGTACGAGTGGGATGCCAGCGCCGATGGTACGAAGATCCTGATCTGCTCGGATCGTGACGGGGATACGATCAGTCCGGAGCGTGGTGTCTACCTTGTGGACCGAACCAGTAAGGTCACCAGAGAGGAACTCCTGGAACGCATCGAGAACAATCTGGTATCGGAGCGATCCCTGCGCAGGCGCGGGGAGGCGATGTTCGCTCCAATAGCAGATAAGGTTCGAAGGATTACCGAACGGGTCTCGATAACCAGGATCTATGAATATGAGAAGGCACTCTTCGATTTCGATTCAAAAAATGCTTCGATGCCCGGTAACCGGCTCGCAGGTGAGTACATCTTCAACACTCTGAAATCATTCGGATACGAACCGGAATACCAGTGGTTTACCCGTCAGCAGCGTGGCGGCGGGAAAATCGAAACCGCCAACGTGACAGCTGCTCTGAAAGGAACTGAAAACCCTGAACTCCTGTATGTGCTGAGCAGCCATTACGATTCGGCTTCAAGGAGCCCCGGTGCTGATGACAACACCTCCGGCATCGCCGTACTGCTTGAGGCGGCGAGAGTGCTGGCCGACAATCCGATGCCTGCCACTATCATCTGGGCGGCTTTCACCGGAGAGGAATCGGGTCTGTGGGGAAGTGCGGAGTTCATAAACAGGGCGGTTGAAAATGGGGACAACATAGTTGGTGCCATCAACAATGATATGATCGGATGGTCCAATGACCACCGCCTTGACAGCACGATCCGGTACGCCAATGCCGGTATCAGGGATCTGCAGCATGCATCTTCTTTCCTTTTCTCAAATCTGATCACCTACGATTCTAAGTACTACAGGAGCACAGACGCAGCCAGGTATTACGATGCTTTCGGTGAGATGTTTGGCGGGATCGGAAGTTACCCCATCGTAGCCAGTCCCTTTTACCACCAGACCACAGACCGGCTCGAAACGATCAACCACGAACAGATAACAGAAATATGCAGGAGCACAGTTGCTTCGATGATGCTGCTGGCCTTGAGTCCGGCCATGATCAAGGGATTGGATCTGGTCAGGTTGTCGGGAACCACCGCTGAGATCAAATGGACAGCCGGTTCTGAATCAGGAATCAGCTCCTATGAGATTGTTTATGGGCCGGCTGATTACCCGGAATTAAACAGTATTTCTGTCAATGCTCCAAATGCCGCCCTGCCCGAAGCAGGTCCGGGCACTCTTGTCAAGGTTAGAGCCATCAACTCCCTTGGTCTGCATGGATGGGACTGGGCACGTCTGACGATCGAAAGATAGATAGTCGGATTGATAGACCGGTGGAACGATAGACCGACATATTGACAGACAGATACGATTACCAATTGAGATATGCAGGGAGGGGTTCCGTCTTCAGTATCCTTCAGGATCGAGACGCACTTTCCCTGCAAATTTTCTGTATACAAACGCTGTATACAGGGCCACCAGGATCATTCCCGGTATCCACCACACCAGAGCGACTTTCAGACTGTACGCAGGGGCAGCTGAATTAAATACAGTCAGTGAGTTGGCCGGATTATCGATTGCAGGAAGCACATTCGGATAAAGGCTTACGGCCGCACTCAACAGCAGTCCGGCCAGAAGAACGGCCGAAGACAGAAATGCGTGGAGTTCCTTACCCTGCCCTGTAAAGAATTTGATTCCAACCAGTCCGGCAGCAGTCAGAAGCGGGAAAAGATATGCCCACGGCTGGGAGCTCATCCTGACCGGAATATGGGGCTGCACGATAAATGATGCAGCCGTCAGAGCACCGGTCAGCACCAGCAGGGGGATCCAACCTGCATTAATGACCTTCTTTGCCCTGGTGTTAACATCACTTTCTGTCTTGAGTGCAACCCAGAGAGCGCCATGTACAGACAGAGCGACAAGGGCTGTAACACCTGCGATTATCGTGTACCAGTCGAGTATTCCTGTATCCGTCCCTACCCCAAACGTGGTCCAGAGATGGCTGAAAAAATACCCCTCTGCATCCAGTGGTACGCCCCGTACCACATTCCCGATGGCCGTACCGAATAAGATCGCCAGAATCAGACTGGCGGTACAGAAGATCACATCCCAGAGCGGTTTCCACATCCGGTTCGCAACATGTCTGCGGAACTCAATCGAGATGCCGCGCAGAACCAGCATCCACAACACTATTATCAGCGGCAGGTAGAATCCACTGAAACTGGAGGCGAACAGCTTTGGAAATGCCAGGAAGAGCGTGCCGCCTCCTGCAAGCAGCCATACCTCATTGCCATCCCAGAGGGGCCCGATGCTCTGCAAAACCGTTCTGCGCTCTTCATCTGTTCTTGCTACATAGAGATGGATGATTCCGGCACCGATATCAAAGCCGTCCAGGATCACATAGCCGGCAATCATTAATGCCGTGAGAATGAACCATGCCGTTTCCATGATGCCGATCACTCCTGCTCTGCCGTCAGGCTGCTGACCGGTGTGTTTGCGGTATCGATCATTCCGGTATGATCGCCCGGGCCTTGCCTGATTTCCCGGCTGATAAAGAATAGAAAGAGAATGCTCAGCAGGATGTAGAGGGCGGTAAATCCAACCAGCGTGAAGATGATGCTCCCCGAGGCCACTGTATGGGAGAATCCCTCTTCGGTGCGCATCAGGCCGTAGATCAGATAAGGCTGCCTGCCAAGTTCAGCGGTCATCCATCCAGCCGTATTGGCAATGTAGGGCAGCGGAAACATCAGCATCAGGATCCAGAGAACCGGCTTCGACTCGAACAGGCGTCCTTTGAACAGAAGCCAGGCAGAGAGCATCATCACCAGGATAAAGAGTATGCCCATCAGCACCATCGCCTTGTGTGAGAAGAAGAGCAGAGAAACGTTATCGGGCCACTCCTCCTCCGGGAATGCATCGAGCCCCTTCACCTCTGCGTCGAACCTGCCGTACAGCATGAAACTGAGAAGTCGTGAGAACTCGATCCGGCTGTTCAGCTTTCTTTCACTACGGTCTGGTATCCCGAAAATCGTATAGGGGGCTCCCTCTCTGGTTTCGAAGAGACCCTCCATGGCGGCAAATGCTGCAGGTTGATGTCTGGCTACCATCTTCGACTGTATGTCACCGGTCGGAAAGGCCATCAGGATCGTAGCGGGCAATCCAACAACCACTGCCATGCGGAGGAATACGCGGGCATACTCCTCGGCCCTGCCGTTCAACAGGTAGTAGGCCCCAACTGCAGCCACAACGAAACAGGCGGTAATCACGGCACCCGCCATCGTGTGTATGTACTGCCAGATCATCCACGGATTGGTCAGAAGCGCCCAGAAACTGGAAAGGAGTATCTCGCCGTCGGGTCCTATCGTGTAACCAACCGGATGCTGCATCCATGCATTGGTGATTACGATGAAAAGGCCCGACATCCAGGCTCCGGCACAAACCAGGATCGCTGAGATAAAATGACCTTTCTGCCCAAGCTTCTTTTCTCCGAAGAGGAACAGTCCCAGAAAGCTTGATTCGAGAAAGAAGGCGATAACACTTTCCATGCCCAGTGTCTGGCCTATCACACCCCCGGCGGCAGCGGAAAAGCGGGCCCAGTTTGTTCCGAACTGGAACTCCATCGGGATGCCTGTTACAACTCCCATAAGGAAGTTGACGGCAAATATCTTTGCCCAGAACCTGGCCGACCGATTGTATCTTTCATCTCCTTTTTTCAATGCCAGGGCCTTCATGATCACAATCAGGAGCGCCAGACCCATGGTCAACTGGGGGAAGAGATAGTGGTAAGTTATGGTGAAGGCGAATTGCAGCCGGTGGTAAAATGAGGCGATTTCCATCAGCAGATGTCCGTTACAAGGGTATTAGTCAGACATCAAGGGCAAACATCCTTACTGTAATACCATATCCCGATTAAACCAAGTACAGGCAGTTACAGATAGTCCAGGTGCACCGCTTCGTAATTACGGTGATGTATCGAGAGCACATTTATCGAGTCTGAAGGTTTGAGACATATCGCATTCCCGGAAGCTGTTCTACGATACCTTCGATCTCAAGCTGCAGCAGTATGGTCAGAACTGCAGGTGTACTGAGGCCTGTTGCAGTGCATAATTGATCCACGTGAAGCGGATCATTCCCGATCTGTTTGAATACGATTTCAGCATCGGACCCCAGTTTCTTCAGAACCTTTTCAGCTTTTCGTGACAGTATCTGTGCCTGTGCATTCATCGCCTCCCGGATTCCATCATCCATATGGAGGGGCAGGCTGACCAGGAGATCAGCCAGATCCCGGCATACCTCCGCGCGTCCTTCACGGATTAACTGATTTGGAAGAGCCGACATGGGATCTGTTGTCCGTCCCGGTACGGCCAGTACAACCCGGCCGTAATCGAGAGCGAAATCCGATGTATGCCTGGCTCCGCTTTTAATCCCTCCTTCCACAACGATTGTTGCTGCTGAAAGTCCGGCGATGATCCGGTTTCGAGGTACAAAGGTGTGTTTCTGAGCTTGAGTACCCGGGGGATATTCGGCTATCAGCGCACCACCATGATTCAGGATCGAATGTGCAAGTGGACGATGGGCGGAAGGGTGGACTGTATGCAGTCCATGAGCCAGAACCGCCACCGTTCTGCCCTCTGCTGTAATGCACGACCGGTGAGCGATCCCATCGATACCGGTAGCCAGTCCGGAAATGACAATAAAAGGAAAACGGCCCAGGTCTTCAGCAATCTGACGGGTCACCCTCTCACCATACAGAGAGGGTCTGCGCGTCCCTACGACCGCCACACCTGTTTCAGCGAAGACATCTGTACATCCCTTGGCATAGAGAACCAGAGGTGGATCGGTCATCCCCTCATACAGAGCGGCCGGATATCCGGGATGGCCATGAACGAGAGGCACTATCCCTGCCCGTTTTATTCTGGTTGTGGCGCTCTGCAGATCTACTTTTTTCGAACTCCGCAGTTTATGCAGACCAGATTTACCGATTCCAGGCTGGTTCAGCAGGGTTTGATCGGATTGACGCATCAGGCTGTCGAGGTCACCAAACGTTCTGATGAGTGATGCAAATCCCGGAATGGAGGTTCCGCCTGAAATGCTCAGTGCGATTGCCTCGTCAGGCTGTAGAAGCGGCCTGTCCATGCCACACCTCACCTTCTGACATGAGTGGTATCTGATTATCTGCAGAGGGGGACGTGTGCTTTAACGCGCAGGGGGGTCAGGGCTGCTTTCTTCATCCAGAAGCGAACCGATCAACTGAGATACTCTTTTAATGCCTTCACCTGTCTGGCTCGAAATGGCAACTGAGGGCATACCCTCCACCAGAGGCCATACCTGTTGCCCGTTTTCTACAGGAAGGACCTCAAGAGGCAGTCCGAGGAGCTCCAGGAGTACTTCCCTGTCTTCGGGGGGAATCAGATCGAGTTTTGTAAAGAGCAGTCCGGCCGGCCGGCCGAGCAGAGCCGATGAGTAGCTGGCCAGTTCACTTTTCAGGATGTTAATCTCATCGAGAGGATTATCCCCGAAAAGGTCTATAAGGTAAAGCAGGACTCTCGTCCGTTCTATATGGCGCAGGAAATCGGTTCCCAATCCCTTCCCTGCGCTGGCTCCTTCAATCAGACCCGGGATATCGGCCATCACGCAGCTCTCCCAGTCTCCCAGATCCACGATCCCCAGATTGGGAGCCAGCGTGGTGAAGGGATATTCGGCGATCCTGGGCCGGGCCTCGGAGAGGCGGGAGAGCAGTGTGCTTTTGCCGGCATTCGGCAAACCGACCAATCCCACATCGGCAATCAGCTTCAGCTCCAGGCGCAGGGTTCTTTCCTCACCATCTTCACCGACTTCCCATTTCCGTGGAGCCTGATTGACGCTGGAAACGAATCTGGCATTGCCTCTTCCACCCCGCCCACCTCTTGCGGCCACGAATTGCTGATCGGCTTCGGTCAGATCTGCCAGAATCTCTCCCCTCTCATCATCATAAACAACCGTGCCTGGAGGGACTTTAATGACGGAATCATCTCCATCAGCCCCCGTCCTGTTCGAGCCCTGACCGTGGCTGCCCCTCCCTGCGTTTACATGCGGGTATCTCTTGAAGTCGAGAAGCGTCCTCATGTGAGCGTCGACTTCAATAACTATATCCCCACCCTTCCCACCATCACCTCCGTCAGGCCCTCCTCTGGGAACACCCTTCTCACGGCGGAAGGAGGCACACCCGCTGCCACCTGTTCCTGCGGTTATGAATATTTTCGCGGTGTCAATAAACATGATCTCTAGAAATGGCTGCTCGGATGAGTGCCAAATCCCAATAAACCCCAGATCTCGATATGCATCTTTGACGCTGCCTGTTTCAACACCTCAATCAACTCCTGTATGAGGTGAGTGTTGCCGGAAGGGCCTGTCAGGTGCAAGTATATGTCTGGTAAAAACAAGTTGAAAGGACGGCTGGTGGCTATGAGACAATTATTCCTCCTGGGAGCATTGATAATGATGGTTTCATCGGCGGCAGGTTGCGGCAACCCGGATTCAACTCAGGCAGACCTTGTATTGCTCGAATCGAGGATCTTCACAGCAGATGATGACGTGCCCTGGGCAGAAGCTCTTGCCGTCAAGAATGGTTTGATCCTGAAGATCGGCACGGAATCAGAGATCTTACAGCTTATCGGCGACCAGACCGAAGTTATCCGCCGTCCGGGAAGTCTGACAGTTCCCGGTTTCAACGATGCCCACGTCCATATGCTTGATGGCGGCGCCAGCATTATCGGCATACAGCTGCGCGATTCCAGGGATGAGGAGGATTTCCGGGACAGGATCGCTGCCTACATTGAGAATCTTCCTTCAGGAACCTGGGTGCAGAACGGGAACTGGGATCACGAAGCATGGCCCAGCCAAAAGCATCCATCAAAGGAACTGATCGATCCGGTCACCCCTGAAAATCCCGTGATGGTAACCCGCCTGGACGGTCATATCAGTCTCGCCAACTCTCTTGCGCTGGAACTCGCTGGTATCACCAATGAAACACTCGACCCCGTCGGAGGGGATATCGTACGCGATCCCGAAACTGGTGAAGCGACGGGGATCCTGATCGATGCGGCACAGTCGCTGGTATTCAGGTTCATACCTGAAGCAGACGACGCAGAACTCCGACGCACCCTGGAAGCCGCCATTGCACACGCTGCCGAATGCGGCGTGACCAGCGTTCAGGATAATACAGATATGCGGCTCTACAGTGTCTACGAGCAGATCCGCTCGGAGGGCAAACTCACCGTTCGTGTAAATGCCTGGCATCCGATCGGGAGGCAGCAGGAACTGATCGATCTGGGTATTGATGGTCCAACCGGTGACATGTGGCTTAGGCGAGGTACTGTCAAGATGTTCGCAGATGGCAGCATGGGTGCCGGAAGTGCCTGGTTCTTCGAACCGTATACGGATGATCCATCAACCAGCGGACTTGCGATGGCCAGTGAAGAAGTACTCTTCCGCCAGATCAGGGAGGCTGACGCAGCGGGATTCAACATCGCCTGCCATGCGATAGGTGACAGAGCTAATTCGGTCGTCCTGGATGCGTTTGCCGAGGCATTCAGACTGAATACCGACCGTCACAATCCCCGCAGACACAGGATCGAGCATGCACAGGTAGTCCGTGAGGAGGATGTACGCCGCTTCAGGGATCTCGAAATAATCGCTTCAATTCAACCCAGTCACGCAATTGATGATATGCGATGGGCAGAGAAACGTATTGGACGCAAACGCTGTGACGATGCATATCGGGTTGGCAGCTTCATTGATGCCGGAATCCGCACAGCCTTTGGCACTGACTGGTTCGTGGAGCCACTTGACCCGCGCCTTGGCCTGTATGCTGCAGTAACACGCGAATTCCCTGCAGGTGGTCCGGAGGGAGGCTGGTTCCCTGAAGACAGAGTTACACTTGAGGAAGCCATTAAAGCCTGCACCACTGAAAGCGCGTACGCCGAAAGCATGGAAGATGTAAAAGGAAAACTGGTAGCTGGTTATCTGGCTGATTTCACCATTTTCGAGCAGAACCTGTTCGAATTAGAACCAATTCAATGGCTGGATACACCTGTAGTGATAACTGTTGTTGGAGGAATGATCGTTTATCGGATCGAATAACTGTTACCGGCAGTTTCCCTTCAGTTTCCCCCTTCACGGTTCAGGATGTCGGCCAGGGCGGCGGCTGTGGGTGGCGGATCGGTAGAGAAAACCAGCGACTGGAAGAATTCGTCGAGATATTCGCCGCCGGTGACGATCGAGCAGACCGCCATAAGATCTGCGTTTCGGGTTACGGCGATGCTGCCCTGCTCAGGAGAGCTCCAGCGATAGATCATGCCCATCAGATCGGTCAACCGTCGTTCGCCTCCGGTCAGTCTGGCGATGGTTGCATCGAGAGTCAGCGACACCACCACACCGCGGGTTCGGGCCAGGCTTCCCGGGTCGTGCGTTCCGACACCCGCTTCTTCCAGTTCCGCATTTCTGGCTTCTTCCTGCGAAAAGGTCCAGTCTCCGGAATGTGGGTGATCCCTGTATCTCTGTTCGGCCATCATCAGTTTCTGCCGGAATGTCTCACGCTCTATCAGGTTCTCGCGCAGCATCACCAGCCAGGCCAGATAGTCGGTTCCACCTTCTGAGAACCAGTGCGGTGCCGTATAGGTGTCATTCTGCCACATGTGGAGGATCTCGCGGGCAAGCTGATGAAGCGCGTCCTTGTCTCCGGGAAAATCGATACCGGAATGCCAGGCCAGAGAGAGGCTTGCCCCCAGCCGCAGAGTCGGATCGCCACCTGCCGCCACCTTGGGCAGCAGAACGGTCAATCTGTTTGTGGGCGGAGCTCCAAATATCTGCTGCCCGGACAGAAGGAGTCTTCTCACCACCTCGATAAATGTCGAATCGAGGGCGGGCTGGCGTCCCTGGATCCCTACCGTTACACTCATCCCTGCAACCCGGACGCTATGGCGCCTGAAATCTCCCACGGCCAGCACAGCATCCCACAGTTCCTCCGGATTTTCAGGTCGGTAGCTGCGTCCATAACCTTCCCAGGGCACAACTATCTTCCACGATATGGGCACGTCGAATATCACTTCGGTAATTACATCACGGGGACCGCTCGATCTGCCCTCTCTTCCTTCGGAATCTCTATCGGAACTGACTGTCAGTAATGGATCCGGTATCAGGAAGAGCTCCTTGCCCGGTGCATATACCGCTTCGGAGCCGATACCCACCCCACCCGCTCCCTCCGGATCGGGGCCGGGGGCGCTCACTTCATATGAGAGACGCATTCCGCCTCCACTGCCGCCGGAGATCATCCATCCCTGCGGATGGACTGCCACCCTGAGTGCCTGACCGAATCCGTCCTGAGCTTCAGGCCGCGTCTGGGTTGACCTGCGCGAGCGGATATCGGCGTGTCGCCATACAGCTCCGTTCGATACGTCCCCCATCAGAACAGCCGTTACGCTTACGCTGCCGTTTTCGAGGGACGGTCGAACAACGTATGTGACACGCCAGTATTCCTGCTGCAGATTTTCGGTCAGATTCAGCCCGCCCGGGACAATCCAGGTTTCGGCAGTGAGTGATGTTGCCGGAAAGAAAACCGGAAAGAAAAGAAGTGTCGCTACGCAGGGATAGAGGAGCGAAAAGGTGAAGGTGAGACCTCCCTTTCTCTTTTCAGATCGATGCCTTCGCGGGGCGTTCATGCACGCTATATTAGTCATATGTCTTCTAACGTCCAACTGGCACGACTGTTTTCCGAAATCGCGCTTCTTCTGGAACTGCAGGAAGCCAATCCGTTCAAGATACGCGCATTCAGCCGGGCTTCGCAGGCCATCGAGGCTCTGGACGAGAATGTGGAGAAGCGGATCGCGGATGATACCCTGCAGGAGATCCCTGGAATTGGAAAGGACCTGGCGGAGAAGATAATCGAGTTCGTGGAAACGGGCGTAATCAAGGAACACCTGGAACTGAAGGAGTCGGTTCCCGTGATCCTGGTCGAAATGACACGAATCCCCGGCCTGGGTCCTAAAAAAGCCCTGAATCTGTTCAATTCCCTCGGGATCGAGAGCCTGGAGCAGTTGGAACAGGCCTGCCGCAGCGACCGGATCTCACAACTGCAGGGCTTCGGGGGCAAGAGCCAGCAGAACATCCTCGAAGGGATCGAATTCGTACGGCGGGCCTCGGAACGGGTACACCTGGGGATCGCCATTCCCTGTGCGGAGGAGTTCATCAAGGCTCTGAGTACTCTGAAGGAAGTGGAACAGATCAGCACCGCAGGGAGCCTGCGACGGATGAAGGAATCTGTCGGCGATGTCGATCTGGTGGTCGGTTCCACCTCGCCGTCAGCCGTGATGGATCTCTTCACAGGTAACAGACAGGTGGCCACGATCCTGGTCAGGGGAAAGACCAGATCGAGCATCCGGACACACGATGACCTGCAGGTCGATCTGCGGGTGGTCGAACCTGAAGTATTCGGTGCCGCCCTGATGCACTTTACCGGCAGCAGGGAGCACAATATCCGGCTGCGGGAGATGGCCCGTAAAAAGGGATTGAAGATAAATGAGTACGGGATCTTCAAGGGGGAGAAAAGACTAGGTGCTGCTACAGAAGACGAGTGCTTCAAGACCATCGGCCTGCCCTGGATCGCTCCGGAGCTGAGGGAAGACAGCGGCGAGATACAGGCGGCCCTCGATACCACACTTCCCGACCTGATCACAAATTCAGACATACGCGGCGAACTGCATGCCCACACCGATGCCAGCGACGGCAGGATGACTCTGGAATCATATATAGAGGAGGCCGGGAAGAGGGGCTGGTCGTATATCGGGGTCACCGATCATTCGGGAAACCTCAAAATCGCAAATGGACTCGACCTCGACCGCATGAAACGGCAGATAGACAGCATGCGCAAAGCGGATGAGGAATATAAGGATATAAAGATCTTTGCCGGAACCGAGGTGGATATCCTGAAAGACGGCACTCTCGACTACCCGGATGAAATCCTGAAAGAGCTGGATATCGTTGTCGCATCGATCCACACCCTCTTCGGTCTCAGCAGGGATGATCAGACGAAACGTATCTGCGACGCTATGGCCAATCCCTATGTCGGTATCATCGGACATCTAACGGGCCGGATGATCGGAACGCGGGCCGCATACGACCTGGATGTCGAAAAGGCAATAGAGACGGCCGCTCGGACCGGCACCGCTCTGGAGATCAACGCAAGTCCGGTCAGACTCGACCTGAACGACCGCCACACACGGATGGCGAAAGAGGCAGGAGCCGGCATCGTGATCTGTACCGATGCCCACAGCACCGCCCAGCTCGACCTGATGAGATTCGGCGTCAAGGTTGCACGCCGGGCGTGGCTGGAGGCCCCCGATGTGCTGAATACTTTGAAACCGGCTGAACTTATCAAAGCCCTGCACGCAAAACGGCCTGAAAAGAGGAAATAGAGTCCCTGTACGCAATAAGGCTGAAAAGAGTAAATAACGGCCCCACTTGCGGACAGTCTCACTACAGCGTTAACTTTTAACGGTATTTCCGAGGCCTGATGAATAATCAGGGCCCGGATCAGAACGTCCGGCGGTTGAAGCCAGCCCGCTGCCGGCCAATAAGTGGAAGGGGTCCACATTGAACAGTCACATCTCCAATTCCCGTTCCCGCGCCGCTGCCCTGGCCATTTCTGTTGCAGTCATGGTGATTGCCACGGCGGGGCCGGCACTGGCACAGCCCCCGGTTCCAGTGCGGTACAGCACCCGTACTCTTGCCATGGGCAATGCTACTCTGCTCTCGAGCAATCCGATCGAAGTGGGATATTACAATCCCGGAGCACTTTCGCTGACCGGCGGCTTTCACATCTACGTGCCGATGGTCCAGGTCAACCTGAACTACGATGTCATCGACTTCATTGATTACATAGACAAGAATGAAGCGACTTTCAAGAATTTCAACTCAATGGACCCGATTTCCCAACTGAACTTCATAAATGACATGAACGAGGAGATCGGGGGCCACTGGGTCGGTCTCGACATGGATCCGATGATCGGGATACAGATGGGCAAACTGAGTCTTTCGGCATACTCTGTTTCCCGTGCCCAGATCAGGCTCGACGCAAGTGCTGTCCCACCCTATGCCGCACCCCTGGTACAGTTGCGACAGGACAACGATGTTGTCATCAATGCCGCACTTGGTATCCAGGCAGGTCCGCTTCTGCACGGTGGCGTCGGGGTACGCTTTCTGAATCGTACCCGTAAATTCGAAACATTCGAGCCTCTCGACCTCAATCTCGGTATAGGGCTCGGTCTCGACATGACCGAGGAGAACACCCAGACGACCGGAGTGACTGAAGAGACATTGACCGGATTCGCAGTGGATGTCGGCGGAACATTCACACTGACCAAGGCACTGGCAGTCGGCGGTCTGGTACGCGGCCTGGTCAGCGGGATGGAAGACGCTGAGTGGGAGCCGGAGATTAGCGCTGGTATCAGAGTAAAGCCGCTGGAGCTCCTGCTGGGCATACCCAAGATCCTGATACGCGACCTGACTCTGGAGGCTGACATCCAGGATATCACAAATGTAAGGGGAGAGAAATTCGATGAGAAACTCCAGCTGGGCGCCGAACTCAAGATCCCCTTCTTTGCTCTGAGAGCCGGGATGAACCGGGGCAAGTTCACCTACGGTGCGGGTTTTCACTTCCTGATCGCCGACCTGGCCTTTGCAAAGACCAGCCTGCCTGTGTTCACTCCCTCTGGAGTGGAAGACCAGGACCTTTATTCGTTCTCGGTCGGTCTCGGATTCTGATCGATCAACTGATCACCCGGAGATTATAAAGGGCGGTCGGCCGGCCGCCCTTTCCCATATCCAATCGATCTCTTCGGCTGCTAACGACTGATCCCCAGATTCGTGCACGTTATGACGGTCTCATCCCGGTCCTTCGCCCTGGCCACCAGTGTGAACGATGTATCAGTGGCAGAGTACGAAACAAAGATGAAATCGGCGGCACCCTCCTCTGGAAGTGAGCCGATGTACTCACGCACAATGTCCTGCAGGTCACTGTAACTGTTGATCATGTCGGAGTCGGGGAAGGTGAGGGAGTCGTTCTCGGTCTGGTAGAACCAGATGCCTCTCGATGCCTGCTGCATACTGTGCTCTGCAGTGGAAACCTTGGTCCTGTCGATCATGCCGCGGAATTGCGGGATCGCAATTGCAGACAGAAGCGAAATGATGACCAGAACGATCAGCAGTTCGATGAGGGTCATCCCCGCATTGTTATAGCTCAAACTCATGCCAGATAAGTGTTTCCTCATGCAGAAAAGCACGGCCCGTACCCGGGACGGGGCCGGTTCGCATTCAGAGCAGCAGGTGTATTATCCGCTATGCGTAGTAGTCGTAGTTCTTCTGGATGTAGGACTGCCAGTTCTCCGGCACATCTTCTTCCGGGAAGATAGCCTCAACAGGACAGACCGGCTCGCATGCCCCGCAGTCGATGCACTCGTCGGGATCGATATAGAGCATGTTCTCATTTTCAAACTCGTCTTCGTCCTTGGTCGGATGGATGCAGTCAACTGGACAAACGTCTACACATGCGGTGTCTTTGGTATCGACGCAAGGCTCGGCGATGATGTACGTCATTTGAAACTATCCTCCATGATTAGAAAAGATCGTTTCCGACCCAGAATTACCACAGCACTCTATGATTCCCGTCAATCCCCCGCAACCAAATTTTTTCGCCTCTTCAGAAACATTCTGCCAGAGTGCTGGTTGCGCCTGTCCTGTATCCCCGGTCGGTTTCCTCAACGAAACCGCATTCTGCCACGGCGTCGTGTTCGAAGAAGAATGTCCATTCCTCCTCCACCGCCATCGGGAGGATTCTTTTCTTGTCTTCGATCGTCTTCAGGGGTTCCAGGTCATACGACATGATATAGGGCAAGTGGATATGACTGGCTGTGGGAAAGAGATCTCCGCAGTAGAGGAAAGACTTCTCAGTGGTTCGTATCAGAGGCAGCTGCTGGCCCGGAGTGTGACCGTCCACCACCAGCAGAAACAGATCGGGAAGCAGTTCGATCTCTCCATCCACCAGATTCAACTGACCGCTTCTCTGCATCGGCAGGTAGTTCTCGGGAAAGTAGGAAGCCCGATCCAGCTCGCATGGATCGAGTGCCCACTCCCACTGTCTGCGTTGAACGTGGTATTCGGCGTTGGGAAAGGTGGGAACAGATTCTGGACCCTCCTGCCCTGCGGATCCCTCGTTCACGATCTCAACACCCTCGGCCAGCCTGGTTGACCCGCCGCAGTGGTCGAAATGGAGGTGGGTAAGGATTACATCTGTAACCTGCCCCGGTGTGACCCCGGCTGAGGCAAGACTGCCCAGAAGATCGCTCCGGTTATAATCGATCCGGTAGATGGCCTGGAATTTCGGTGTCATCTTGTCCCCGGCCCCAACATCGATGAGCACAACTCTTTCCTGACCGTCAACTGTCCCTCTCAACAGGAGGGCACGCATTTTCATGTCGATCAGGTTCGATTTATCCGCCGGATGCTCCCTGCTCCACAGGGTTTTGGGAACCACACCGAACATGGCGCCGCCGTCGAGTCCGAAATCACCGGTCTCGATCGAAGTCAGTGACCAGAGGCCTAACCTTATCGTCATTGTTCAGTCTCCAGCCACCTTTCAGCTTCGATCGCCGCCATACAGCCTGTACCGGCAGCGGTAACCGCCTGTCGATATGTACGGTCCTGCACGTCGCCGCAGGCGAATACTCCCTCTATCTTTGTTTTTACCCCGTCTGTTACCAGATAGCCCTCTTCGTCGGTATCGAGGAAATCGGTGAAGATCGATGTGTTCGGGTCGTGTCCGATCGCTACGAAGAGACCTCCAACTTCCATATCACGCTCCTCCCCGGTTACGGTGTCCTTCAGGCGCAATCCCGTAACACCCGACTTCTCATCTCCGAGAACTTCCGATACAACGCTGTTCCACACCACCTCGAGCTTCTCATTTTTTTCAGCACGGTCTGCCATTATCCTGCTCGCCCTCAATTCGTCCCTTCTGTGTATTACGAATACTCTGGTGGCAAACCGGGTCAGGAAGAGAGCATCTTCGATGGCAGTATCACCGCCTCCTACAACAGCAACGATCTTATCCCTGAAGAAAAAACCGTCGCAGGTGGCGCACGCCGAAACACCCTGACCCCGGTACCGTTCCTCAGATTCGAGGCCGAGCCATCTGGCAGAGGCGCCGGTCGCCACGATAACACATTCAGCTCTATAGGTGTCTTGATCGGTGACAACAGTGAATGGACGGTCAGAGAGGTCAACCGATTCCACGACCTCATACCTGGTCCGGGCGCCGAACCTCTCGGCCTGCTTGCGGATCAGATTTATCAGCTCGGGACCCTGTATCCCCTCGGGGAAACCTGGAAAGTTCTCCACATCCGTAGTAATGGTCAACTGCCCGCCCGGCTCGGGACCTTCGAAAACCATCGGTTCCAGATTGGCCCGTGCGGTATAGAGGGCGGCGGTCAGACCGGCTGGACCAGATCCGATGATAATGACATTGTGGACGTTATTTTCAGACATCTGTCATTTCTCTCCTGACTGCAGATTCCTGTACATCCGTTATGGGATTGTATTCAGTTGACTTCCATTATTCGCACCTGACTACCAGAACGGGACAGGGAGTATTTCTGATTACCCTGTCGGTCGTGCTGCCCAGAAGCGCCTGATCGAGACCCGAGTAGCCGTGGGTGGCCATAACGATCAGGTCCACGGCGGCCTCACGGGCGAATGTAACCATCTGCCGGGCGGAATGGCCTTCCCTGACCACAAAATCGTGTTCGATTGTCCCGGCCATATCATCGGGAACCAGCTTCGCCATCTGCTCGCGCGACACATCCAGAACCGTGTCGTTCAGTTCGAAAATGCTCGTAATGCCCGCAGCGTAGTAAGGCGGTGGAACATCCTGTTCAACGCTGTGGAAAAGATACAGCTTCGCACCGAATTCAACCGCCATTTCCAGCGCCAGTGACACCGCCTGGGAGGATTCATCAGAAAAATCCGTCGGAAAGAGAATGCTCTCCACCTCCCCGGGGGGAGGCAGAACTTCATCCTTATCCGGTCGCAGAAGAAGCACTGGACAGGGAGCGTGTTCAAGCACTTTTTCTGCGGTGCTGCCCAGGAAAAGATGCTGAAGACCCTTCCTTCCATGCGTTGCCATTATAATCAGGTCGGCATGTTGTTCCAGTGCTGCATTGACGATCTCAGACCACGGTGAGAATCCGGTTCGTGTCTCCCGGGTGATCGTTACATCCTCTTCTCCACCGCCACCGACAATTTTATCCATCTGCTGTTGAGCTGCTTCATGCAGATCGAGGTCCATACTGATTTCGGGGAACCCCAGGTTGGGATTGAATGGATCGAAATTGTGAACCGTAACTACGTGCACCATATGCACGTCCGCATCGAATTTCCCGGCCCAGGCCAGAGCGTGGTCGAGAACGCCGTTGCTGTAGCCGGAGAAATCTGTCGGGAACAGGATCTTCGAGAATGCAGCCATACGGATCCTCCTCGTATGTGTCCATCGGTGATGATCTGCCAGGTACTGCTGTGAGGCTGTAACATAGCAGATATTGTTCACGTGCGGCATTCTCCTTTGGGGTTGCCTGGCTGCAACGGGAGATTATCCTTGGACCTTGAAGCACACCCTTAATCAGTTCCTATCCGGAGTCCGTTCTAAGGAGAAAAAATGAAGGTTACCATCACTTACTGCGCGGTCTGAAATTTCGAACCGCAAGCCGTCAGGTTGACGGATCATTTGACCAGCACCTACAAGCGGCGACTCAAGTCGATTACTCTGATTCCGGCTGGTGATGGAGAGTTCGACATCGAACTGGATGGTGAGCTGGTTTATTCGAAACTGGAGACCGGCGTCTTCCCCGACCACTCTACCATAACCGACGCTATCGACCAGCGATTATAAAACGCTGAAGTATTCTGCCTGAGGGTGATGGAAGACGATGGCCGATACTGATGCCTCCGGCTCCATCATGTATCCGTCTGTCAGTTCAATTCCGGTGGCTGACCTGCCATCGAGCAGACGGAACAGCTCTTCCTGGTCCTCCAGATCGGGACATGCCGGATATCCGAAAGAGAAGCGGAGTCCGGTGTAGCGGGCCTTGAAAAGTTGAGACCGGGTCATTTCCGGCGGGTCCGCAATCCCCCAGAGTCGGCGCAGACGTTCATGCACCCACTCTGCAAGTGCCTCGGCCGTCTCCAGGGCC
>VAPA010315374.1_pt1 | contig 18645 bp, 14 predicted proteins | sample 3395041 | NCBI WGS metagenome assembly VAPA01 (sample SAMN08290432, study PRJNA428436) | hydrothermal vent metagenome | isolation source: Deep-sea hydrothermal vent chimney | place: Indian Ocean: Southwest Indian Ridge | depth 1973 m m
AATTGAAAGATATCGAATCAAGGATCAAAACCCTGAGGAGGTATCTTTGATGTACCCGCACTCTCAGAGCGCCTTAAAGACCTCGAAAAGAAACTCTTAGCTGAAGATCTCTGGGAATCACCTGCAGCAGCCCAGGAATTGCTCAAAGAAAAAGCCGGCATTGAGAATTCCATTCAGCCTTACACCTCGACACAAAAAAAATATGAAGACCTTTGCGTTCTCCTTGAGCTTTCAGCAGAGGAGGGGGGGGAGGAGTTCCTGCAGGAGGCTGAGAAGGGTGCCGGTGAACTGGAAATCGAGCTATCCGATGTAGAACTTAGAAGCACTCTTTCCAAGGAAGAGGACAAGTTCAATGCCATAATGACCATTCATCCCGGCGCCGGCGGAACAGAAAGCCAGGACTGGGCCCAGATGTTAATGAGGATGTATACTAAATGGGCTGAGTTTAGAGGGTTCAGGGTAGAGATTGTCGAGCTGCTGCCCGGCGAAGAAGCAGGGATCAAAAGCGCGACTTTGACCATTTCGGGAAATTATGTTTACGGATATCTTAAGGGTGAGGCCGGAGTCCACAGACTGGTCAGGATCTCGCCGTTTGATGCCAACAAAAGAAGGCATACATCATTTGCCGCAATTCTTATTTATCCTGAGATAACCGAGGACATTGAGGTTGAGTTAAATGATGATGACCTGAGGATAGATACCTTCAGGGCTTCCGGCGCAGGGGGTCAGCATGTAAACAAGACCTCTTCCGCAGTCAGACTAACGCATATTCCGACAGGTATTGCCGTCAGTTGTCAGAACGAAAGGTCACAGCATAAGAACAAGGCAACGGCCATGAAGGTGCTCAGATCTCACTTGTACACCTTGAAGAAAAAGGAACAGGATGAGAAACTGGATGAGTTTATCGGAGAAAAGAAGGACATCGCGTGGGGAAGTCAGATCCGTTCTTATACGCTTCAGCCGTATCAGCTTATAAAAGACCACCGGACAGGTATTGAGACCGGGAATGTAAACTCAGTTCTGGACGGCAATATAGATGGTTTTATTAATGGGTATTTGCTGAAGAAGAAAGAGAAGCACAAGAAATAACATTCACGATTCAGGATGCATGATAATGGAAATCTTCGAGCTGATAAAAACAAGGCGGAGCATCAGGAAGTTTACAGACCAACCTGTATCTGATGAGACAATTGATAAAATAATCGAGGCCGGCGCATGGGCGCCTTCAGGACTGAACAACCAGCCGTGGAAATTCGCAATAATTAAAGACGAAGGCATTAAAACGAAGATTTCCGGGTTGACTCAGTATTCTAAAATTGTGCTGAGCGCCCATGCCCTGATAGCTGTTTTTCTGGATCAGGGGGACAGTTATGACCGCACGAAAGATTGTCAGGCAATAGGAGCGTGCATACAGAATATGCTTTTATTTATTCATTCAATCGGTCTCGGCGCTGTATGGCTCGGGGAAATACTGAAAAGTAAGGACAAAGTTCTTGAACTGACCGGAGGTTCTAAAGCCCTTGAGCTTATGGCGGTTGTGGCCCTTGGTCATCCGGCTCAGAAAGGCGGAAAGGGCAGCCGCAGGAAAATGGATGACACAGTATTTTACAGGAAATAAAATCAGTCCCTGCTCTTTTCCGCTTACCACGTAATGGTGACTGTGAGGGTTTCGTTGTACATTCCCGCTGAAATATCCTGCCCTGCTGGTATCCTGCCGTAAGCAGACACGCTTACTACTGTCCAGGCGGCTACTGTCCCCGATACTGTATAGGTACTTCCGCTGCCGTCTCCCCAAATTTGTGTTCTGGCAGGGTTTCTGTACACGTTATAGTCCATGAGGTCAGGTCCGGTTGTAAGCTGCATCTGTCTGGGGTCGAACCCGCCGGAGTTGGGACTTGGACCAATTGTTCCAGTCAGGAAAGTCACTGAAGTGCAGAATACACTAATTGTTCCTGCAGAGTCAGTTGGCGCGGGGGAGAAGACGTCATAGTTCCCGAAGTTTACAGAGGAAGTCCAGACCCAGCAGATTGCCGAGGCATTACCGGCCCATAAAAAGATAAGAAACAGTATTACCAGAATCCATTTAACCTTACTCACAGATTTGTTCTCCCAGGTCAATGAACATCTCATCACTCTCTGGTATTATTATATCAAACTCGCATTTTTTTCCGATGTAAGTGATCTCTGCGGTATATTCTCCGGCTGGTATGTTCTCCAGATAAAATTCTCCATCCATGCCGATCAGTCCTTCAACAGGGCGGCCCTCTACCTGAACAAATATAACTGCAGACTCGATCGGCACCTTTACCCCTTCATCTGTCAAATAAACTGTTCCTGTAATGCCCTGTATCTTGTGAGTATCAAACCTGACCAAAGAACCGCTCCTGTAAGAAGGAACGATGTATTTGGTAAACGATGGAACATTATAGTAAATTGGGATATCCCTGTTTTCTATACTAATTTTATTATTGTCAAAAGAGTGCAGATTCGGAATTATAAGGTTGCCGTTTCGGTCAGTTCTGCCAACCTCATTGCCATAATAATACACCCTGACCCCTTTCAGCCTGTCAACAGTAACCTTTGCGAAACTGTCATTTATTGGTCTGCTGAAGAATATTGATTTGCCAATATACCCTATGCCTCCGGAGGCAGAAAACCTGTAACTATCGATATCCTCTCTTCTGTGATAATTTGCCTCATAAAGTCCATACCTGTTCTGGTACTGCAGTCCCCCATCAATATTATTTTGATCGTTGGAATTTTCCACATCAGCCCTAAAGCCAAAACCGCTACCAACCGGGAGACCCTTACGAATACCAATTTTTTTGCGCTCTTCACCTTCCCCACCGGTGTAGCTCATGTTGCCGGAATAGCGTCTGCCCAGATATATATGAAGGCCCAGAAAAATCTCATCTTCAGTGGTAGTATCCTTTGTTTCACTTGCAATCGCAAAGAAGGACACGTTCCTTGTTATGGTCTTGTTATAAGAAATAGAAATCCTTGAGGTGTTGGTACCGATATGCATATTGGAGGACGAATACCCCGCTGTTAAGGAACCGAAACCTTTTGCCTTGAAGCTTGCTATACCACTGAACTGTAATTTTGCCTTGTCATCCGGCGGCTCAATTGTGAGGTTGGAATATTCTTTAGAATTAGACCGTAAAGAAAGCCTTATCCCGATATTGGTTGACTGAAAAGAATATCCCAGAAAACCGCTGTATCCGGTTTCACCCGATGAGTTGCTCAGGGCAAACGCGGCATCCAGGACCCCTGCCTTTGGAATAAGTATTGCGGCTGTAGGTCCAATGTTTATTAAATCCTCCAATGCCTCTGCAGCATATCCCGCTTTAAAATTATTTGTAAATCCGAAACTGTGAAAACCCAGGAATGCAGCTTTTGAATATGAAAAACTTTTCTCTCCAAGCCTTTCCCTTGTGAAACCGATGTTATAACTATATTCATGAAGACCTTTTTTCAGGAGTTTGTCGGTATAATAATATGGTGTTGATATAATCCTTTCTCTTCCGTATGCGTCTTTAATGACTATGCTTGCAGTCCCCAACCCTACAGTTGCCGGGACATCAGTAAACAAAAACTCTCCCGGCGAGAGCCTTTCCTTTCTCACAAGCAGGTCGTTTAAATAAACCTCAATGTCTGACGGTGTCTCAAGGGCACCGCTCAGGTTCAGGGAGGGATATCTTATGAAGTACGGGGAAATGGAAAAGTTCTTAGAATAATTTATACCGCCGAGGATGACCCCTGAGCCTAATATGCCTGATAAGGCGGAAAAGTCACCGAATGTGAGAGTGCTCAGTCTCTGCCTGTCGTTAAAGGTTAAGCTTGTCATTAATCTCACAAAATTGTCCCCGTCTCCTGTATCCGTGTCCGTATACGCGAACGTGGTCATCCCAAGATGATCGCCGGCACTGATACCCAGCTCGCCCAGTGTCTGAAGAGAAGACTCATCAGCTTCATCAGAATAGATCAGTGCGTAATTGAGAAACGCGGAGGCCTCTTTTGTGTAAGTGATGTCGTAAGGTATCTTATAAGAGCTGTCAATGGAGTGTTTCCTGAATAAGGATGGATCCGCGGTGATGAGCAGGGCCACCGCTTTTTCATCGATCCGGAATTCAAGCCCCGGGATCGACCTTAATGAGACATACGTACCGCCGTCATACTTAACATCCCGGCCCAAATTTTCTTTAAGTTCCATATTATCAAGGTCATCCCTTTTTATCCATATGTCACTGTCCGGCGCCAGTATTAAGAAGAACTCGCCTTTGTCTTCTTCATTTAATATCAGTTTCAGGATTGCGGCCTCCTGAGACAGCACCACATTGACATTGGAGATGAGAGATAGGATTAAGACTCCCAGGAAGATGCTATGGAGCGCACATCTTCCTGGAAATATCAAGTTTCTCATTTAAGGAAAGTTTGTCGGTATTAATATCGATATTGAGTGTTTTTGTGTCCGGACAAGTATCAGCAGGTAGATCAATAGTAAAGACCTTCGAGTTCCCGCCAAGTAGATACCATCCCCCTATTTCAGTATTGAATGTCTCTTTACCGCCAGCGTCGGTCCCGTTCACTTTCACTGTTTTTATAATAAAATGGCTGTTCCCCTGGTTTTTTAAGGTGATAAACAGACGGCCTTTTATCAGTGCGGCTTTTTCTATGGCTGCTTTTGTCTCGGTCTTGAGGGGCGAAATGAATACCGGGACCCCTATCCTTAAGAGGATTCTTACTGTTGTTGTTTCAACTGTTCGCGGCCCCGGCACTTCCTCTATATAAAGCCTGTATGTCTTTTCAAGTCTGCCTAGTGGGAATGTAGTTCCGAGCCTTATTATCTTTTTTTCATCCTTCTGAATTTTGAAAATTTTCGGGAAAAAAATTAAATCCTTTGTGGGGATATAGACGTCTTTACCTTCTTTATCCTGTTCCCATTTGTATGCCCTTAACTGCACGATAAGTTCTTCCTCAGACGCATTTTTTAATGTAAGTAAGTCTATTTTACGTTGACCGTCAAAAAAAACCCGGGTAGGGCTTATGGAGAGATTTGCTGAAAAAGTACTTTCAGGCAGCAGGGCGGTGAATACAAAAAGGCAAATAATGGCTGGCAGCAGAGATATAAATGTATTTTTTCGCATATAACATATGATAGTTGTTATCAAAGAAGAATTCAATCCCGATTATATAAACGAACGGAGCATCCGTTCAGATGCCCCGTTTGTTATCGGACTATATCCGGGTTTTTTAGTACTCGACTGTGGCAGTCACTGACTCACTATATGCACCAGCCGCGGCATCCTGCAGTGCGGGGATCGTACCATATATTTGTCTTGTCATAGGTGCGATACCAGCTGATGTATCAGGTGTACCTACTGAAGCGCTCGGGAACACGACTGTTCTGGGGGCGTCTGAGTAGAGCTCATAGTTCAGTGTGTCCGGGCCGCTCATCACATTAGTTCTGACTATATAGACCCCATAGCTTGAGCCTTTTGTGCAACGGAAGGTGACACTGCCCTGACCGTCGGTGTCAGCAACAGGGTCTGTTGGATCATATGTGCCAAAATCCACATCTGTGGTACTTGAGATCCTGCAAACGTCAATACAATTCGCCAGCACATTAAGTGAGCTGGTGTCTGTTGCTGCCATTACTGCGCCAGCAGACAATAAAATAGCTGCTGTCATGACTATTAGGACTAAGCTCTTCATCTTTCCTCCTCCGATTCTTTTTTTATTTGTCGAATTTTTGTGTTTCTGAAATGTTGTTTCTCTCATCGCTGTCACCTGTATTTATAGGACGCAAGTTAAATGCCAGAAATTTAGCGCGGGCCGCTAAAGAGTAAATTATGAGGGCAACTCTCTGAATTTAAAAAATTTATTTTGCAGCCAGGGTAAAAAGTGTGTATTTTTGCGCGTTGATTACGCAATTTTTTATCACTGCGGCTGTTCAATTATTGAGCTGTAAAAGGTCTGTTGTTGAGCGTTGCCAGCTAAAAACAATTACATTGAACTTATCATTATTGCAACAGGCCACTTGTATGTCCCTGGTACGGAATCTTCAGACAGATCAATCCTGAAACCGAGTTTTTTGGTGACGTGACCCGGTCCCTCATATGGCATATGCACTTCCCCGCCTGATACAGAGAGATTATAGGTATTACTCCCGCTTATTACGTTTATTCCTTTTAACTTACTGCTCTCAGCATAAAAGCTCAATAAATAGCCATTTTCTGAGTTGGTCTTAACTGAAATGATCATCGCCCCGCTGATATCTACGAACCCTTTGTTTATGTCTTCATGAGTTATGGTCAATTGAGTTTCCTGATGAAGCACGCTAAACTCTGCATTTGGCAGTACATTTGCGCTTACTGACACAACTGCTGTGCTGCTTTCGGCAAAAGCATTTCCAACTGATATGATCAGCATAGAGACCATTATGTATAGTATTTTTTTCATGTTAACCTCTACCCTATTTATAGCGATTTTCGAGCCAGGCTATAACGTGTTGATTTATAAATGTTATTTCCAATTATCCATAACAAGGTGGGCGTTTTTGGCATATTTCCATAGAAAACCTTCTGTTTTGGTGTGGGCGTTTTTGGTTATAAGCGGGCGCATACGCACATTCAAAAAATATCTTTGCTATTGATTGATAGAGTGTAATATTATATTGCAAGCGTTGTTTTTTGCTTTATCTCATTAGGATACTATCTATAATTAAAAGATAGTGTAAAATAAAGAGCCTGTCAAGCGCAGAAATGACTAATAGGTGTGAAAATGTTGTTTTTGAACTATTTTTTAGAGAGTTGCAGGAATGAAGAGCAGTTAGATGAAAAAGGCAGGGATTTATCCCTACATTTTATCAAGACCGTATTTCTGGATTCTTCTAAGAAGCGACCTTCTGCTTAAACCCAGTATTGCCGCGGCCTTTGTCTTGTTGTTGCCAGTAGTTAAAAGAACGCGCTGGATATGGTTTTTTTCTATGTCGTCAAGAGAAAGAGTTGTTAATACCTGAGGTTTCAGAGTTTTGATATATGGGGGCAGGTCCTCAACTCTGATAAAGTTCGCAGTAGTAACAAGTATGGCCCTTTCAATTAAATTCTCAAGTTCTCTTATGTTACCGGGCCAGTCATAGGACATGAGAAGATTCTGTACAGGCCTTGATAAGCCTAAAACATTTTTCCCTATCTTTTTATTTAAGCGGTTCAAAAAGAAACGGAATAACAGGGGGATATCCTCTTTTCTCTCTTTTAAAGGCGGCAGTTTAATGGTGACTACGGCAAGCCTGAAATAAAGGTCCTCCCTGAAAAGCCCCTTTTTCACTTTTTCACGCAGGTCAGTGCCGGCTGCTGCAATGACCCTGCAGTTTGCCTTCATTGGTTTTGCGCTTCCGACGCGTCTGAACTCACCGTCCTGCAGGACCCTTAAGAGATGCGATTGAAAGCTCTGTGGCATTGTCCCTATCTCGTCAAGGAACACAGTGCCGGAACCAGCGGCCTCAAACAGTCCCTTTTTGTCGGACACAGCGCCGGTAAAAGCGCCTTTCACATGGCCGAAAAGCTCACTTTCAATAAGTGTCTCTACAAATCCGCTGCAATTGAAAGCAAGAAAAGGCTCTTTTGAAAAGGGACTCAGTTTATGAACAGCCTTTGCCAGCAGTTCCTTGCCGGTTCCTGTATCTCCTGTGACCAGCATTGTGCGGTAATACGGCGCTATACGGTTTATAAGGGAGAGAATATCGAGCATGGCCGAACTTCTGCTTACAATGTTGGCAAAGACGTATTTGTCATTGAGCGCTGATTCTATCAGATGTGTTTCCCTGCGGTAGTCATGTACCCTCTTTATTTTTTTTATCACATCCTTCAGTATCATTATGGAGACCGACTCGTCAAAGCAGGCCGTTGCCCCGCTTTTGATCGCTTCGATAGCTAACTCTTCGTCATGCCGGTCCCTTATGCATATAACTTCTATGCGCGGGTCCAGTTCCTTGATCTTTGTTAATGCCGAACTTGTGGAAGGACTGCAGGGGTCTTTGATCACGAAAAGCTCATAATTTCCTCTGGATACTTTATCGAGGAGATGTTCCTTATCAGGCAGGTCTTCAACGTCAAAGCCCTCTTCATAAAAAAGGTTTCTTATCTCTTCGGCATTCTTAAGCTCCAGATCCAGTAACGCTCGAAGGCTCATGAAAAAACTCCTGGTGTTTTAATAGGGGTTCTCATTATTTGCAATTGAACTGATCAATTCTTCCGTTCACTGCTGATTTACGATATAATTAGCCTTTGAAAGCGAAAACTTGTCAACATGAAACAATAATATACCGGGGCGTTGAGCCGCCCCTTTTAATAACTTCTGTATCATGCTAAAATATGTCTTAGCAGAGAAATGCCTGGATTTGACGTCAGTCATTCAGGTGTTAAGTATTGTTATAATATCGAAAAATTAGTTTTTGCCTGTATTTATTAAATCTACTTAATTTGCTGGAGGAAGCTGTTACGTGAACAGGAAGATCAGAAAAGCAGTATTTCCGGCGGCAGGCCTTGGCACACGGTTTCTGCCGGCGACAAAAGCGTCTTCAAAAGAGATGCTTCCTATTGTGGACAAGCCTATGATTCAGTACGCTGTTGAAGAGGCTGAAAAATTCGGGATAACAGAATACCTGATCATTACGGGAAAAACTAAAAGGGCTATTGAGGACCATTTTGACTCTGCCTGGGAACTTGAAGAGAATCTTAAAAAGAAAGGGAAACAGGCACTGCTTGAGGAAATCAAACAGCTGAACCATTTTCACTTTGCGTATATAAGGCAGAAAGCCCCTCTGGGACTCGGCCACGCAATCCTGTGTTCCAAGCCGTTTGTGAGGAATGAGTCATTTGCGGTCATATTGAGTGATGATGTTATTGACCCGGATGAAGATCTGCTTGGCGATATGATGAAACTCTACGAGCAACGACAGTCTACAGTACTTGCCCTTCAAAGGGTGCCGAGGGCGGAAATTCACCGATACGGGATTATAGCCGGTAAAGAAGTGGATAAGAATATTTTTAAAATAACTGATATGATAGAAAAACCAAAGCCGTCCCAGTCCCCGTCTGATATTGCCATTATAGGCAGATATATACTAACTCCGGAAATATTTGATTCGATAGAAACTACACCGCTTGGAAAGGGTGGAGAAATGCAGTTGACTGATTCAATAAAGACACTTATAAATAATAGTGTGCCAGTATATGGGTATCTTTTTGAGGGGAAGCGTTATGATGCCGGAGACAAGATAGGATATCTGAAGGCTAACGTGGAACTGGCATTGAAACATCCCAAGATGAAGAACGAGTTCAAAAAGTACCTGTCATCTTTAGTGCGGAATATTAAATAAAAAAGGAGAAGTAATGGCTAACGTAGATGCTAAAGAAGAACGTGAAATAGAAATCCCGACATCTTTACCAGTGCTGCCGGTCAGGGACATAGTTATTTTTCCATATATGATACTGCCTCTGTTTGTGGGAAGAGAGGTTTCGATCAAGGCAATAGACGAGGCCGCCGCCGGCGACAAGATGATCCTTCTTGTTACGCAAAAAGATGTGAACATTGAAGAACCGACAACAGATGAACTTTACACTGTGGGTACTGTCGGAACAATCCTGAGAATACTGAAGATACCTGATGGGAGGCTTAAGGTGCTTGTCCAGGGAATTGCCAAGGCAAGAGTCCTTAACTACACACAGACGGAACCGTTTTACGTCGGAGATATTGAAAAGATCGAGGACGAAAAGGCCGCAGATATGACTATTGAAGTTGAGGCCCTCATGCGCAATGTTAAAGAGCAGATGGACAAATCAGTTGCCCTTGGCAAGTCGCTTCTGCCCGACATAATGGTGCTCATAGAGAATGTTGAGGATCCCGGGAAACTTGCAGACCTTGTTGCGTCAAGTCTTGGATTAAGAGCGGAGCACGCCCAGGAGATACTGGAGATAACAGAGCCTGTCAAACGTCTCCAGAAAATAAGCGAAATTCTTAGCAGAGAAGTGGAACTGCTTCTCGTTCAGCAGAAGATCCAGTCGGACGCTAAAGGCGAGATCGATAAGTCTCAGAGGGAGTATTTCCTGAGAGAACAGCTGAAGGCGATACAAAAAGAGCTCGGGGAGATAGATGAGCGCACAGAGGAGATCAGTGAATTAAGAGAAAAGATCACAAAATCCAAAATGCCTGAAAAGGTGGAAAAAGAAGCCGGGAAACAGCTCAAGCGGCTTGAGAAAATGCATCCTGACAGCGCTGAGGCAGGGACTATCAGGACTTATATTGACTGGCTTGTCGAACTGCCATGGTCAAAAAGCACTAAAGACAAGCTGGATCTGAAAAAGGCTAAAAAAGTGCTTGATGATGATCACTATGACCTTGAGCGCGTAAAGGAGAGAATTCTTGAATACCTCGGGGTCAGGAAACTCAAGGATAAAATGAAGGGTCCTATCCTCTGTTTTGTGGGTCCGCCGGGTGTCGGCAAGACGTCTCTTGGCAAGTCTATTGCGCGGGCCATGGGAAGAGAATTTTATAGAATGTCGCTCGGAGGAATGAGGGACGAAGCAGAGATAAGAGGGCATCGACGGACCTATGTTGGAGCCATGCCGGGGCGGATAATTCAGGGCATTAAAACAGCTGATAAAAACAATCCTGTATTTATGCTTGATGAAGTAGATAAGATAGGCATGGATTTCAGGGGCGACCCGGCTTCAGCGCTGCTTGAAGTGCTTGACCCGGAACAGAATTTCGCGTTTGCTGACCATTACCTGGGAGTTCCCTTTGATCTGAGCAATGTAATGTTTATTACGACAGCAAACCTTATAGATCCTATTCCGTCTCCACTGCGTGACAGGATGGAGATAATTTACCTTTCAGGATACACGGCTGAGGAAAAAGTCGGGATAGCCAGGAATTTTCTTATCCCCAAACAGCTTGATGAACACGGTATTACCATTAAAGATATAAAGATCAATGACAGCGCTGTATTGCAGGCCATCACGCAGTATACACGGGAAGCCGGGGTCAGAAACCTTGAACGCGAGATAGCTAACCTGTGCCGTAAGGTAGCAAGAAAGATCGCGGAAGGGAAACTGAAAACCTACCATATTTCGTCAAATAATCTGTCGAAATATCTTGGGGTTCCCAAGTTTCTTCCTGAGGAAGAAATAAAGACAGACGAAGTCGGCGTATCAACAGGTCTTGCGTGGACCGAAGCAGGCGGGGACATAATCTATATTGAGGCAAGCATAATGAAGGGCAAGGGAGGCATTATGCTTACAGGACAGCTCGGAGATGTAATGAAAGAGTCGGCTCATGCCGCTCTCAGTTATATAAGATCAAAGGCTAAGTCACTGGACATAAGCAACGACCTTTTTTCAAAAAACGACATTCATATACATGTTCCGGCCGGTGCGATCCCAAAGGACGGCCCGTCAGCTGGTATAACCATGGCCACGGCTATTGCCTCGGCGTTTACGGGCAGGCCGGTCAGGAAAAGTTCGGCAATGACCGGTGAAGTAACGCTTCGCGGAAGGGTGCTTCCTATTGGAGGACTTAAGGAAAAGACGCTTGCGGCCAAGAGGCTGGGTATAAACAGGGTGATCATACCAAAAAGAAATGAAAAGGATCTGGAGGATATTCCCAAGTATGTGAAAAAAGATATGGAGTTCATTCCCGTGGACACTATGGATGAGGTGCTTCGGGTTGCACTTAAAGGAAAACCCAGAAAGCCCAGGGTGCATTGATAGAGCGATTTTTTATTACGGATGTTATTTTTTTAATGGTACCCGGCAGATAACGAATTGCAGTTTTATCTCAGTAGAACCCTTTCAGTATTCAATGTATAAATATGAAGTATGTCTCCGGCAATAGAAGAAAGTCGTCCCTGTCTGCAGGCTCGCCTCGCTGCGAAACGGGCAGGCTGGTGTCGCAGTCGGGTGAATTCGATCTTATAAAGAAGCTGCGTTCTAAATGTGCTGACCTGTCTCCCAGGGTACTAAAAGGAATTGGGGATGACGCGGCGGCAATAGATTGTCCGGCTGGCAAAACACTGATCACGTCTGATATGATGCTTGAAGGTGTTCATTTTGATCTTTCATACTCGTCGTTTCATCAACTGGGGTATAAGATACTTGCTGTCAACATAAGTGATATATTTGCAATGGGCGGAACCCCTGAATATTTTCTTCTGGATGTGGCGGTCCCCGGGGACTGTGACGTGCGAAGTGTCAGGGAACTGTATTCCGGGGTAATGAAGATAGCGAAGAAATTCGGTATATCTGTAGTTGGCGGAGATACAAGTTCTTCAAAACAGGGGGTTGTTCTGGCAGGGACGCTTCTCGGCCGTGCAGGCAGTGTAATAACCCGTTCGGGTGCCCGGCGCGGTGACAATATATTTGTTACGGGGACACTGGGTGATTCCGCTATGGGCCTCAGGCTGTTAAGAAAGAAATGGAAAGGCAGGATGCCTGCAGGATCAGGGAAACTTGTCAAAAAACATCTGATGCCTGAGCCTGCCGCGTTGAAGAGAACCTCAGGCGTAACAGCAATGATAGACGTCAGCGATGGGTTACTGATTGACTTAAGTCACATATGCGATGAGAGTAAAGTAGGCGCAATTGTCGACCTGGGTAAAATGCCGGTATCCAGGGAACTTGCCCGTGTTTCCGCAAATATTGGCGAAGATCCCATGGATTTTGCGCTGCGTGGAGGGGAAGACTATGTTTTATTATTTACATCGCCTCAAAAAACAAGGCCCGGCGCCGTACGAATAGGCGAGATCAGTAAAAAGGGAAGGTTTCTTTCTGATAAAGGGAAAAGGGTCCCTTTTAAAGCGGAAGGGTATGAACACTTTAAATAAGGGCTCAAGAGCCCTTATATTGCAAAATGTCCGCCTTTACGGATCTCGGCCCGTTGCTTCGCCCCGAGGCGAGCGAGACGGACAAAATTAACAATTAGCATCGCAAAATTTTTTCAATCATTGTTAACTGCTAATTTTACATTGATAATTTTAAATTTATATTAGATATGAGTTACCGCGATAAACTCAGAAGCATACTGGAAATAAAAGACAGCCCCCGCTCCATTGCCATGTCGTTCGCCATTGGAGTGTTCTGGGGGATGTCGCCTTTGCTCGGCATACATACGATCGGGGCTTTTTTTATGGCCTGGCTTATGAGGTTGAACAGGTTTGTTGCTATTGTCGGAGTATGTATTACAAACCCATGGACTTTTATTCCGATTTATTCTTTCAGCTTGTGGGTTGGGGCCAGGATGATTGGAATGCAAAAGCTCCTGCCTGATATAGACTGGGTCGATATAACATTTATGGCCCTGATGAAAGACCTTAAAGACCTTATAATCCCTTTTTTTGTTGGTACGTTTGCAGTTGGAACGGTATCTGCGATTGCCAGTTATTTTGTTGTTTACGCTGTTGTAACCAGATATAGAAAGAGAGAAGAGAAGGCTTCAGGTCCGCAGGCCGGGTAATTATCCTTTGCCTTCGTATTTCTTCATGCGCCAGTATTCTGCGTTAAGCACTTCAACCACATAATCTATTCTTCTTGTCCTGATAAGTTTGCGAAACGCGTCAAGGAATACTTTCGGGTGTCTGAACAGTATGGATATCAGAATAGAATAGAAGCTGATATTCCCGGAACTTCGGAGATAGTTCCGGGCAAAGAAGCGGTTTTGAAGATGCCGTCGAATGTCTCTTAATTCCTCTTTGCCGAAAGTAATAGCCATCAGGGGCAGTTCCGGCTGCCGGTGAGCCCATATTTCTGAAAACGGCAGGTCCGGGTCCAGCCATCCTTTTTTGATTGCCATGTCATATATGTCTGTGCCGGGATAAGGAGTAAGAAAATAAAAGGCCGTGTAGTCTGCTTTGATCTCTTTGGCCAGGTTGAAAGTCAGATCAATATCTTCCCTGGTTTCTTCAGGGTTGCCGATTATAAATGTAGCGAGAGTCCGTATATCAAGTTTTTTGCAAAGATCAAAAGAGCGTTTGATCTGTTCTGTCCTGTCACCGTGGCCGCCTTTGCCCAGCACCTTAAGGATCTTCTCGGAACCGCTTTCTACACCAAAATCAAGCTGAACTAGCCCTGAATCTTTCATCAGACGCATAAGATCTTCATCTGTCTGGTCTACACGCGACTGGCAGGCCCATTTAGTTTTCAGGTCTCTCTTTTTCAATTCTTCACAGTATTCCCTGACCCATTTGGCGCTGAGAGTGAACGTGTCATCACAGAAATAAATGCCCCTGATTCCGTATGACCTGTCAAGATGCTCAATTTCATCAATCACGTTTTTCACGGAACGCCTTCGTGTCTTCCTTCCGAAAATATTATGACTGCCGCAATAAATGCATTTAAATGGACAGCCTCTGCTGGTAACGATCGTTGTCTGGTTTTTGTCTGCGTAGCCTCTAATGATGCCCGGGGGCTTAAGATATGGAGACATATCGATCAAATGGCGCGCCGGAAAAGGGATGGAATCCAGGTCTCTAATAAGGTCTCTGGGGCCGTTATCCACTACTTTGCCGTTATCGCGGTACATAACGCCTTTTACACCGGCAAGTCCCTCTTTTTTCTCCAACCGGTCACAAACTTCAACCGCGGTATCCTCACCTTCACCGACTATAATAAAATCAACCTCGAACGCATTTATTGTTTCAAGAGGTTTTACAGTTGTATGAACGCCTCCGGCGCAATAAGTAACTTCAGGCAGTTCCTTTTTGAGAAGTTTTATGAAGTTAAACGCCCTCTGATAACCTACAGTCAAAAAACTCAAACCGATCAGATCAGGTTTGAAATCCTTAATTTCGCTGACAATGGTATCCTGGTATTCAGGGTCTGCATCGTATAGCTGAACATCATGCCCTGCCTTTTCCAGAACAGCGGCAATGTACATCAGCCCCAGCGGAGGAACAACATTGTTGCCGTCCAAAACCTGTGAATTAATTAAAGTTACTCTCATAGTTATTTTTATAGTCCGAAGGTGCGGATACTTCAGGCTGTTATTATAAAATATCTGTGATTTTAAGTTATTCTCCGCCCGTGCAAATGAACTATCATAATGCCGCCCAAGCACGGCAAACTGTGATCAGCAGCATTCGCATTATGCTTTACCGGGTTTTGATGCCTTTATGGTTATCGAATGGAAACTGACGAAATCCACTTTTTTATAGAGGTAGTTTTTTGTTAACTGAACATGAGGGAATCCGGCGCTCTCCGCCGCAGCTATGAATCTCCTGTCAGTCAGAGCTCCTGAAAGACACGCGTTCCACAGCTCTTTGTCTCTTTTCATGTAGCCAGGGACAGGTTTGTCTGATACAATATCGGAAATTATAAAACGTCCGCCCGGCTTCAATATCCTGAATATCTCATCAAGCACTTTTGTTTTATTCTCGGTGAGATTAATGACGCAGTTGGATATTACGAGATCAGCGGAATTATCGCCGACAGGAAGGTTCATTATATTTCCTGTTCTGAACTCAACAACGTTGTAACCCAGGACTTTTGCCACTTTCTCTGCAGAGGCCGCAGCTGTTCCGATCATTTCATCGGTCATGTCTATGCCTATGATACGGCCTTTCCTGCCCAGTTTTTTCGCCGCTATAAAACAGTCGATCCCGCCGCCTGCTCCGAGGTCCACAATTGTCTCACCCTCTTTTATGTCTGACAGTGCCGCGGGGTTGCCGCATCCGTAAGAGACCTGAAGGACCTCATCCGGAATGTGCTCAAGGTCTTTCGGGTCATAGCCTGTCGGGCAGTAATAGTCCTTGACCGGGTCATGAGCCGCCTTTGCGAACTTTTTCTTTACGGTCTTTGTTACATGCCCTTTTATCTCAGGTTTACAGACCTCCTCGTCATCTTCGACATCTACTGACAGCACACATGAGCAATGGTAGCACCCGACTTCAAATGCATTGTCAGTCGATTTAATTCCGCTGTCCAGACGGGCCGGGAGTTTAGAGTCCATGGCGTTAAAAACAAGAGGCACTGTATATCCCTTATTGTTTTGAGCTGGTACACCTTCGGCCGCCAGTTCCCACAGCAGGTCTTCAAATAGTGTCTTATATGTAGAGCAGTACGGGTCAAGGGCATTAACGGAGCCGTTGCCCGTATCGGCGTCGCTTGCATAATAGCTGTGAGAAGTACACCCGCCGCCGCAGAAGTATTCGAGGTAACAGGACCTGCATTCAGGTTTATTCTGAACACTGTTTCCGCGGCATTTTTCCATAACCGGCGAGTTCAGCCATATATCTTTTAAAGGCCTTTCCCTTATCGAACCGGCATCAAAGTTACTGTCCGCGTTCAGTGATGCGCATGGGTAGACATGACCGTCCGAATTGATGCAGATCTTGGCATAGCAGTTATTGCACAGGTCGTTCTTTCTTCCGCGTTTGGCCCTCGCCCTGGCCCTTAATGATTCGACATTGTCAAAAATAATTTCCTGTTCCTTGTATATTTTTTTAAGGTCTTTCATAATGGGGGTTATTTTTTCGGCCGGCACATACAGGTCATCTGCATTCTTTGCCCCGCGGCCTTTTGTATGCATCCAGAGTATATTGTGTTCCCTGACTCCCAGTTTTGACAGGAGTCCGGAAGTGTCCCTGATGCGATCTTCATTGTATTTACTCAGGGCTGTCGAGACGATGGGTGTTATGCCGATCTTGACAAGTTTTTTTATCCCTTCTATGGTTTTGTTGAAATTTCCCTTGCCCCTCAGCCTGTCGTGGATTCCGGCATCAGGCCCTTCCAGGCTTACCTGGAGCATAAGTTTAGGGCTTTTCAGTTTCCCCAGGGCCTTAATTTTATTATCATCAAAAAGCGTGGCATTGGTAAGTATGATAAGTTCACGGTCCTTGTTTTTTGTTATGTATCTGATAAGCTCAAAAATATCATCTTTTATAAAAGGCTCTCCGCCGGTTATATAGAACCTTTTAACGCCGAGTCCAATCGCATCGTCAACGAGTTTTTTTATCTCGTCTGTGGACAGTTCATCTTCAAGTTCTTTGCCGGCGCTGACAAGGCAGTGTTTGCACCTGAGGTTGCACGCCAGTGTCGTATAGATCCAGAGTTCCTCAAGCTTGCCCGGCTTTATTACGCTGTTTCTGCCGGGATACTCAGGCCGTTTGAACGGTGATTCAGATACAAACTCAAGCAATTCCGCAGAACTCAGGAAATCTGATACTTCGGGCATGAACTGCTGACTATCGGATTTTTTATATTTTGCGCTTATCGCATTCTGGATGTCAGAAAGCGTGTTTTTGCCGTCGCACATTTTCAGGATCTCCGCGCCTGTGCGGTTTACACTTATCCAATTAGGTGATTCCGGGTCTATCAGAAGGTTGACGCCTTTTTTCTTTTTAAGGATATACGGCGGGCAGTAGAGAATATCATCAGGCTTAAAAGCCTTTAATCCGGTTTCGTCAACCTTCCATTCATCAAGATTGTATTTCTTAACCCGTTCTTCTCTGGGGGCACAGCATGACTTTGCCATTCTGATCCTTTAATTATTAACTGTGTAATCCGTATTTGTAAGCCTAAATACCTCTATCTTATATTTTACAACTTTAACAGAGGTTATTTCACGAAATCTGATGCAGTATTTTTCCGGTCCAACAGAGAGATTTCGAAAGTGCCCGCGGAAGCACGATTATGTTATCATTAATGAGGTTTTTATGGTGAATATATGAAAGGTAAAGTCTATATAGTAGGTGCCGGCCCGGGGGATATCGGGCTTCTTACAGTGAAGGGACTGAAATGCCTTCAGACTGCCCAGGTTGTGATATATGATTTTCACTTGAATGCCCAGGTTCTTAACTATATTAATCATGATGCTGAGTTCATATATGCCGGCAAGCGCGGCGGACAGCACCATATGACACAGGAAGAGATTAACCGGACATTAATTGAAAAAGCAAAGCAGGGTAAGAAGATATGCCGTCTCAAAGGCGGAGATCCGTTTGTTTTCGGCAGGGGCGGGGAAGAGGCTGAGGCCCTTGCCGGGGAAGGGATTGAATTTGAAGTAGTTCCAGGCGTAAGTTCAGCTGTCGCGGCTCCTGCATACGCTGGAATTCCTCTTACACACAGGCTTTATTCATCCTCATTCGCGGTGGTTCCGGGATATGAGGATGTGACAAAAAAAGAAAGTTCCATAGACTGGACAAAACTGGCAACCGGGGTAGGGACAATAGTATTCCTTATGACTGTTAAGAATATTGAAGAAGTCTGTAGAAAGCTTATTGAAAACGGAAGAAAACCTGAGACATCCGTAGCGGTTATCAGGTGGGGCACAAGGGCGGACCAGAGAACAATTGTCAGCGACCTGAATAATATAGCAAGGATGGTAAAAGAAGAAGATATCAGGCCTCCTGCTGTAATGGTAGTGGGCGATGTGGTCAAGTTGAGAGATAAACTTAAGTGGTATGAGAATAAACCTTTGTTCGGCCATAGGGTTCTGGTCACGAGAGAGCATTCGGTCGGTTTCTGGCCGCTGGAAGATCTGGGCGCTGAGGTTATTGAGTTTCCAACGATTCAGATCGTGCCTCCAGAAACCTGGGACGATCTTGACAATGCTATTGACAGAATAGAGATATATCATTGGATTGTGCTTACG
>VAPA010080542.1_pt1 | contig 18527 bp, 21 predicted proteins | sample 3395041 | NCBI WGS metagenome assembly VAPA01 (sample SAMN08290432, study PRJNA428436) | hydrothermal vent metagenome | isolation source: Deep-sea hydrothermal vent chimney | place: Indian Ocean: Southwest Indian Ridge | depth 1973 m m
GAAAGCATTCTCTTATCCGCAGAACCAAGAGCCTGTTCTACCTTTCTGATAGATCTTACCATCTGTGTCAGTTCATCCGGCTCCATGGCATAAGAGTGATCCGGCCCCTTGAGTTTACGGCTCAAAGTAATATGCTTCTCTATAACACATGCTCCTCTTGCCACAGCAGCTATTGGAATGATCAGACCCAGACTATGATCCGAATAGCCCACTGGCAGGCGAAAAGAATCCCTTAGAGTATCCATGACCCTCAAATTAACCTGTTGAGGTTCCGTTGGATAAAGTGAAGTACAGTGAAGCAGAATTATATTCTGATTCCCCGTGGAGCAGATCACTTCTACGGCTTCATAAATATCTGCAGAATTGCACATGCCGGTAGAGACGAGCATGGGTCTTTGTTTAGAAGCGGCGTATCTTAAAAGGGGCAGATTAACTGTTTCAGACGACGCCCACTTAAAGGCAGGGCTATCTATCCGGTCTAACAGATCTATCGCTTCCCTATCGAAAGGGCTCGCCAGAAAGATAATATTTTTACTATCTGCATATTCACGAAGGTTCTTTACCCATTCCCTCGGTAATTCACTGTCTTTCATCACTGAAAACATGGGGTTATCCGATGAGTAAAAATTTTCCGCTTTAAAAAGCTGGAATTTGACAGCATCGACCCCGCTGTCTGAAGCAATATCAATCAATTGTTTTGCCTGATCTAATTTTCGGTCGAAATTTGAGCCGGCCTCGGCTATGATAAAAACCGACTCCCCATCTCCCACGTGTTTATTCCCGATTTTCACCTTATTGTTCATACAATCATCTCCTTTGGTATATGCGAAATGATTCTCTCCACCCCTTTTCCATCAACCATATCTCTACCCCTTTGTGACATCTTCTCCCTCAAAACAGGATCATCCAGTAACACCTCAACAGCATGGCTTATGTCTTCTTCTGTAATGTTTTTCCCGCATTTCATGAGTAAAACAGACCCAGCCTTTTCAAACTCCTCCATAATTTCATCGTGAACATTATCATGTGATATTACAATGCTCGGGGTACCTGTTAATGCGGTCTCATATTTTGTCAGGCCGCTGCTAATAATCGCTATATCAGCCCAGAGCATTAACTCTGCCATCTTATCACTTTTAAAAAGAAATTCATATTTGCCTTTAAAACTTCTCATGATATTATCCATTTCCTGCCTCACGGAACCGTCAAAACTGGCCCCAATGATAATCCTTATACTCAAATCTGGCCTGTCAATCCTGGTTAGTGCAGCAGCAACCTTTATGGTGAAATTAAACGGATCACTGCCACCCAATGTAACCAGGATATTGCTGGCCTCTTTTTTTATTTCTTTTTTAACAGCGGCTGCCGCAACAAAATCCTGCCTGAATATAAAATATTCGGGCCCCAGGAGTAAATAACTGTTATCGTGAAAGTTATGGCGTTTCTTCTCTGCGCCATAATAAGGTATTATTATTCTGTCAGATGGTACAGACGTCTTACCGGCAATAATATCTTCATCCAATCCTTCTATTGTAATTAAGAAAATCCCCTTATCCTTTAAAGCCTTGAGATACGTCCTGTATAAATCAGGCTCTTGCTCTGCGTTTATATTGTTTATATCTGTTATTATTATCTTTGCATGATATCGGGATGCCAAATCAGCAGTTAACATTGCATCTTCTTTAAAATCCCTGTCGCGGGATACAATTTCCACATCATATCCATAATCCCGAATCAGATCTCTGATCTCCTTCTCATAGTCTTTAATGACAAAAATGGACTTTACCCCGATATTGTCAAAGCCCTGAGCAAGTGCAATACAGCGCATAATATGTCCTGTTCCTATCTTGTGTGAACCGTCTGCGCGAAGTAATACAGTGCCCATTTCTTATTTCATGACTCCGTCGTTTTTTAAAGAGATCGCTAGGCCTTCGTTTCTTATTATGTGCTTATTTATGCGATATATTTCAGGATGGTTATCCAGAAATTTCTTGATATCTCCGGCATTAAATGGTACTGATTTTTTTTTGTACAAGGCCTCAATAATAGCCTTAACCACTTCAAAATCCTCAGGCTCATCCACGGTAAACCGGTATTTGCTGTCATCCGATATATTCTTTATGATGAATTTCTTCATCAGTTCGGGATGCTTATTCATATAGAGGGTAACGTGTTCCCTTTCTGACTTAATCACGCTTTTTCTATGAGCAAGCTCCAGGGCACTAAATGAAAAGACCTCGCAGCCAAGCCCTTCTGCAAATGACGTATCAAGACGAACATAATCATATTGTCCGTCACCGTATACCTTAATCACCTGCTCGACTACTTCAGGATCCAGTAAAGGACAATCTGAAGTAATTCGTAAGATCGGATCTACATGATACTGTTGCGCGCTCTGATAATAGCGGTCTAGTACATCTTTCTCTGAACCTCTAAAGCAGGGTATCGACTCTTTTGTACACAATTGAACTATAGGGTCATCTTCTTTATTGACAGTTGTGGCTATTATAATTTTTTCGACCTTCTTAAGACCTCTCAATCTTTCAATTTGATACGATAGTAAAGGCCTTCCAAGAACCTCCTGCAGCACCTTACCCGGAAGCCTGGTTGACCCCATCCTTGCCTGAATAATCACTGCGGTCATTTTAGTTTGGCCATAAAGCAGGGTTTAAAATTTTTTCATCAATATTATTGAAAAGTCTTTTTATTTCAGGGATAAAAGATAAAGGTAATTCTTTTTTCCAGTACGACAAATTTTCTTTTAACTGTTCCAGGGTTTCAACATCAAAGATAACATTTGCATACGGCATCTCTTTTTTGATATAACCAAGCGTTAATTCATTACGGCTTAACTTTAAATCCCCGGGGAAAGTTTCATATTTTTCAAGAACTGGTTTGGCATAAGTCATCATTTTCCTGCATCCCCATGCTTTTTTTGTGTTCATTTCTTTCTTTTTATTATATCAATTATTTCATTAACAACTTTTTTTACGTCATCATCTTTCATGGCAGGATACAGCGGTATACTTATCTCCCTCTGATAAAAATCTTCTGCAAGCGGGCACAGTCCTTTTTTATATCCCAGGCTCCTGTAATACGGATGCAAGTAAACCGGCATGTAATGTACCTGAATGCCCAGGCCTCGTTCTCTCAGATTTGAAAAAATATCGGATTTATTGTGTTTATACTTATCCTTAAGCCTCAAAGGATATAAATGATATGAAGAACGCGCATAGTCTTTTTCCGCTGGCAGATCAAAATATGGATTATCTTTGAAGGCCTCATTATAATTTTCAGCTATCTGCCTTCTTCTTTTAACAAAAAGGTCAATTTTTTTCATCTGGGAAATACCCAGTGCCGCCTGAATGTCAGTAATTCTGAAGTTATAACCCAAAAATTGCATCTCATAATACCAGCTTCCATGAGGCTCATCTATAAATTTACTTTTTGTCACTCCATGTGACCTGAACATACGAAGTCTCTCTCGATAATCAGCAGAATTTGTCAGGACAGCGCCTCCTTCACCTGTTGCAATATGTTTAACAGGGTGAAAACTGAAAATAGTCATATCTGAATATTTACAGCTGCCTATCTTTTGTCCTTTGTATTCAGCCCCAAGCGCATGACATGCGTCTTCAATAACAAATGTGTTATTTTTTTGCGCGATCCCATGTATCTTTTCAAGATCAGCAGGATGACCCGAATAGTGAACCGGCGCAATTAGCTTTGTCTTTCCAGTAATACTTTCCTCAATTTTAGAAACATCTATATTCCCCGTATCTTTTTCTACATCAACAAAAACAGGTTTTGCGCCTAAATAAAGCCCCGTATTGGAAGTAGCAACAAATGTGTTCGGTGATGTTATAAATTCATCTCCTTTAGCCAATCCCAGGACAAAGTATGCGCCGTGAAGCGCGGAAGTGCCTGAATTAAAGACAACACAATATTTGGCACCGCAGAATTCAGCTAACCTTTCCTCAAATTCAGGTGTCTTTAACCCCCGCGTTATAAAATCCGCCTTCAACACCTTCGTAACCTCATTTATATCATCATCATCAATCCACTGTCTGCTGTAAGGTATAAACATACTCAAATATAATTCCTTTAGTTATGCTCCATATTTTTTAAACGCAAAACAATTAATAAGACTACTCCGATAAAAGCAGCCTTTCCTGGTTGGAAATGATCGGTTCCCCTCTCATCACAATCTGTATATAGGCATCTCATATCTATTTTGCCTTCTCCAATAAAAACCAGGTAGCATCATCTTGGGGGAAATTATTATCTCTGTGATATACGAATCCATAATCTACAAGTTGCAAGTCCTTATATCTGTCCATCATTTCGCCAGCAAAATCACGCTTAAATAATTTATTGCGATGTCCCCTATAGGATATCTCCACTGGTGTGGGGTTATAGTACTCCGCTATAAAAATATACTTATTGCTGGCTTGATATAGTAAATCATAAACTTTTTTTAGATAATCTGGATTAATATGTGTTAGCAAACCTTTTGCAAAGACAAAGTCCGAGGTAGTATCTACTTTAAAATCCAATATCGATATTGGGTAGGCCTTTATCCAATCCATTTTTTTGAGTTCTGCGACCGCTTTCTTGTTAATCTCAACCGCTGAAAACACTGCGTCGGGAAGCAGACACTTAATAGCTTTAAGATTATTGCCAATGTTTGCACCAAATTCGATTATAGAATTAACCCGTTTTGTCAAACTAAAAACTTTTGAAAATAAGGCTATATTACTGACGATAGATTTTCTCTCTTTATTCCTATCAATATATTTATCTCCAAATCCTCCTGCCCAGAATTCTTCCTGCTCTGTCGTGAATTTACCCATTATTTTTCCCCCTTTCTGATTTATCAATATTAAAGAATGAGATTTAACTGCAAAACGTAATTATCAATCCACTGTCTGCTGTAAGGAATCAGATTCATAGTCCCCCGATCATATCTCTTAATTCTTCATGGGTAAGCCACCATGTATTCGTTCCGGAGTTATATTCAAAATCTTCCGGCACAGGTTTGCCGTTATTATTTTCAAAACGTCTTTCAAAAAATCTGAAATCAGGCTGAATTATGTAATGGCCGTCAAATTCAAGGGCCTTTCTGGCATCATCTTTTGTGATCATGACCTCGTGTATCTTTTCACCGGGCCGTATACCTGTTATTTTGGTCTTGCAGTCAGGAGCTATTGCCATAACAAGATCGGTTATTTTCATACTTGGCAGTTTAGGGACAAATAACTCTCCGCCTACCATTTGATCCATACACTGTATTACAAAGTTTACACCATGTTCCACAGTGATCCAGAACCTTGTCATTCTGGGGTCAGTTATAGGTAAAACACCGGTTTCTTTCTGTTTCAGGAAAAAAGGTATAACACTTCCCCGGCTTCCAAATACGTTCCCGTAACGAACAACACTGAAAATTGACTTATCTCTTCCTACATAAGAATTGCCGGCGATAAAAAGCTTATCCGAGCATAGCTTGGTAGCGCCGTAAAGGTTTACAGGATTAGCTGCTTTGTCAGTGCTTAGCGCAATCACTTTTTTCACACCCTGGTCAATTGCGACGTTAATAATGTTTTGCGCACCTATAATATTTGTTTTGACAGCCTCAAAGGGGTTATATTCTGCTGAAGGGATCTGTTTTAAGGCTGCGGCATGAATAATATAGTCTACCCCCTGGAAGGCCCTGTTAAGCCGCTCCTTATCCCTTACATCACCAAGAAAGAACCGTATGCAGTCATATGTTGATTCCGGGAACTGCTGGGCCATCTCAAACTGCTTGAGTTCGTCACGGCTGAAGATAATCAGTTTTTTAGGCTTATATTTCTGTAGTATGATTTCAGTACACTTCTTGCCAAAAGAGCCTGTGCCTCCCGTTATCAAAATTGTCTTTCCATTCAGCATATTGATTTCTCCTTTTTATGTTAGATTCTCGATCTTCTCCAGAACCTTTGCTTTAGTTAAATACTCTTTGAGTTCATTCTCATCCAGTTGCGTGCTCCATTGGTAACATTTCCTATGAAATATATTCATCTTTTTTTAAATAAGCGATTATCTTGTCAACACATTCGTTTACACTATATTTATCCGTTTCCAGGACCAGTTCGGGTTGTTCCGGTACTTCGTAAGGAGAAGATACACCTGTATAATTCTTTATCTCTCCTGCTTTTGCCTTTCTGTACCACCCTTTCGGGTCTCTCCTCTCACATTCCTCCAGCGAGCACTTTACATATACCTCTATAAATTCACCTTTGGGGAACAGCAACCTTACAGCATCGCGGTCTTTTTTATACGGAGAGATGAATGCCGTAAAAATAACGACCCCGGCATCCACAAAAAGCTTTGTGACCTCCCCGATCCTCCTAATATTCTCTGTTCTGTCTTTAGGTGTAAATGAAAGGTCTTTATTAAGCCCATGCCTTATATTGTCGCCATCCATCACATATGTCCTGACATTCTGTTCAAAAAGCTTTTCCTCAACTGCATGCGCTATTGTTGATTTTCCAGAGCCTGACAGCCCCGTAAACCAGACGATACAGCTCCTGTGCCCCTGTTTTTTTGCTCTCATCTCTTTATTTACGCTGGGTTCATGCCAGACTGTATTTGCTGAACTCATCACCATTGTCCTCCCATATTCCAGCTTTGACAATATTCATTATTCTGATAAATATATCCACGTGTAATTAATAATCCTTCTCATTATATATTTTCTCCATGATACATTCAGTTTACACGGCTCCGCCCTCTCAGTTACATTTATCCGCCTGAGGCGGATTACCGTAACCTAAAAGGGCAAAACTCCTAACTCCAGACTCTAAATACGTTCCACTTCAGAGGCGCTCACTTTTACAGCCACCCCCTGCCGCAGTACATCCACAGCAAGTACGAGCATATGCTTTCCCTGCTTTTCACTGAGTTCTCCCTCTACACCGCTCAGAGGCCCATTTGTTATCCTGACTTTCTGTCCCTTATTAAGATATGGGTAAAGATCGAACTCGTCCCTGTTGGCAAGCACTTTTTTTAAAGTATCGATCTGACTATCAGGTATCGGGTCCGGTCTCCCGGCTTCAGAACCCAAAAGTCTGACAACCCCTCTTATCTTTAAGACATTCATTATTTCCTGGGCCTTTCTTGGCATATGAACAAAAATATAGCCTGAAAAAAGCGGGAACGCGATCATTTTTTTCCTGTCCTTCCATCGTTTTAACTTTTCCATGGTAGGAAGAAAAGTCTCTATCCCTTTCATGGCAAGTCTGCGAACCACCTGAAATTCGTGTCTTGACCTCACATGAACCGCAAACCATTGAGGTTCCAGAATCCCTGTATGCCCAATATATGTCTCCGGCATAATGTCTTTGATGTTCCCTTCGGAAACCTAATGTAAGGAAAAACTAACTATTATCATAATTCACTCTCTTCCGCTCACTATGCATTCAATTTTCCCTACGCAAACCCCGAACGTTTAGTGAACCTGCCTGCTCGCCTCGATTCGGCGAAGCGGGCCGGCAGGCAGGCGTTAGTGAACGAATATTAGCAAATAGATAATTTCCCTGCGTTGTGTTACCAGAGGTAACACTAATGTAAGGATTTGCTGGTTTATCATATTCGCTCCCGTTGGTCGCTATTACATTTAATCTTCCCTTTGGGAATCTAATGTAAGGAATTCTTATTTATTCGCTCATTAACACTCGCTTTGCATTCAATCTGTGCGATATCCATTTCACAGAAAATAAACCTTACCCATATCAGCCTCAAGCTCCATCATCCTCTTCTTCTCCTCTTCGTTATTGATCGAGGCGACCAATATGGCATCGTATTTCAATGACCTGAAATCAATGTATGAATAAATGTTATGGCCAAAAAAGCCTTTGTCCTCTTTTTTGCTGTCAACAACTCCAATCAGTTTGAGCGGTAATCCGCGCATTGAGACATATGACAGCTCCGCGACTTCCCCATCTCCCCATATAAGAACGTCATTGACTCCTGAAGCAACCATGCTTTTAAAAATGTTATCTAACCTCACGCGGATATCCTTGTAATAATCAATGGAATAGCGCATATATTCATAGGTAAGCCGGACCTTTTCGGTAAAGCCCTTTGGTGTCAGGATATATTTGACCCGGCTTTTGGGGATCGTTGTTATCTTGATATGACCCTTTTTGGTCAAACGCTTCATATAAGAGTTGACAAGTCCAAGGGCAATTCCCAGCTTTGATGAAATGGATCTCTGGGTTACAGGAGCGCCGGTGCTGATCTCATCCAGTATCCTGAGTGCAATATCATCAGGCCTGTTAGTATCATAATTGTTCATGACATGAACATGATATCAATATTATACTTATTTTGTCAAGTGTTATATGCTACTGAGAGAGGTTCATCATATGAACAATAGAGCATGCTATTTGCTAACTTATGCGGCTGGGTCTGGCGGGGGGAGGAACTAGATCCGAGAGTTATGGTTCTATTATGTAGACCACATCATGTTCCCTAACATAATCCTTTACCTTAAGGCCTATTACCTGGCCCTTGTCTGCCCTGGTTATCGGCCCGTTATCTATCTGTATAGCTTCCACTTTCTGTTCAATATCAGTTGTATGGCCTTTAATATGGATAAGATTGCCTGCCTCAAGAGAATCGCTCAGTTCTATAGCTGCCACTCCTATCCTGTTGAAATAATGGGTTACTTTACCAACCTGGACCTCCATAGCCAAACCCTCCTTAGTCAGTAAGGTTTAATTGAAATTGAACTTTACTATCCAGCAGGTTGTGCTTCTTTTACTTCTTCTCCTTTATCCTTAAACACTTCTATGATACTCGCAACTTTAATGTTTGCTGCCTGCAGTGCTTTTGTTATGTCTACTGCTTTGGCATCCTCAACTTTAAGCATATAATTACTCTTCATAATGACCCCCTGTATTTCAGACTTCTTTGTTTCAATCATTGTATCAGGGGATAGCCCTCAAATCAACCCATTCGGTTATCTCCGAACCCATCGACTCCGCTGGGGCCGATCTGCACCGTCAGTATATTGTTTATATATCGTTTAGTTATGTAACTATATAAATATTCTAAATATTTTTATAAAAATTGAATTATTGACAAAAGGGCCATGCTATGTTAATTTTTGAAAGTTTTCAAGTTTGTCCATCTTTATATTCTCAAGGCTCAGGAGCGTACGTGTATGTTAGATATCATACCTAAATGGCTATTGGTTCAGTTTATCGGTTTTATGGTTCTCTTTGTTTTGCTTAATCAAATATTGTTCAAACCGATGCTGCGGCTTTTCAAAGAAAGAGACAACAATGTAAACGGCGCTCTTGAAAAAGCAAAGGCAATGGACCAGGAAAAGGATGATGTGCTCAATCAGATCGAAACAGGCCTGTCTGAAACAAGGGAGAAGGCAAAGACGATATATAATGATCTGAGCAAAGAAGGCCTGACAGTTCAAAAACAGTCTATGGACTCTGCTACAACCAAGGCTGTGGAAATAAACAGGCAGGCAAGGAAAGAACTTGAGGCAGAAGCAAAAAAAGTCCGTGATACATTAAGAAATGAAGTTGAAAATTTTTCTCAAAAAATTGTAGATAAAATGGTCGGGGCATGAAACAGACAGATACCAGAATCCAGATTTCAGATTCCAGACAACAAATAAACAAATGGTCTCTTTTTGCTATTTGTACTCTGTGCTCTGTGTTCTTTGTTCTCTCTCCTGAAACGGTTTTTGCTTCAGGAGGAGGCGGTGAGGCAGACTGGGGAAAGCTAATCCCGCCGTTGGTAAACTTCGGCATAGTCGTTGGAGTAATCTTCTATTTCGGGCGCAAACCGATAAAAGACTTTTTCAGAAACCGGACAGAGCTGATCGAAAAATCCCTCAAAGATGCTCAGGAGGCAAAGGAACTGGCTCAGAAAACACTTGATCAGGTTAAAGAACGGCTTAAGAACACTGATCAGGAAATAAATGAGATCCTCGAAGCTTCAAAAAAATCCGGCGAAAAAGAAAAAGAATTAATTATTACCGAGGGTGAGAGAATCAGCGCCAAGATTCTTGAACAGGCACAGTCAAACATTGCGTTTGAACTGCAGAAAGCAAGGGAATCTATAAAATCCGAGGCAGCCCTTCTGGCGCTCGAACTGGCGGAGAAACAGATAAAGGCAAAGCTAGGTGCAAAAGAGCAGGAAACTCTCATAGACGAGTACATCAAGAAACTTGAGGTAAAAAATTGAACAAAAATCAGATAGCGAAAAAATACAGCAGGGCAGTGATTAATACGTGTGAGGTTGCGGAAATTCCGGAAGTTCTTGAAGCGTTTCAGATATTTTCCAAACTGATGGATGCTGATAAAAAACTCCGGCTTCTGTTTGCGAGCCAGCTTTTCACGGATGATGAAAAAGGTAAGGCTCTGGTATCGGTTCTTTCACAACTTAAAATATCAGGACAGGGAGAAAAATTCATAAGACTTATTATTATGCAGGGGCACCTGGCCGCCATGAAGGAAATAATAGAAGCATCGATCTCTGCATATAACAACCGCCTCAATAAACAGACTGCGACAGTCATTTCAACAGTTGCACTTGAAAAGGGGTACATCGAACGACTCAAAAAAACACTTGAGGCCATGACTCAGAAAGACATTGAAATAGAGAACGAAACTGACTCTTCCCTGCTTGGCGGATTTATTGTTAAAGTCGGCAGCACTGTCTATGACAGCAGCCTGAAAGGTCAGTTCAGACTTTTGAAATCAGAATTATTAAAAGATATAAGTATGAATTAAATTTTGCGGGGGTGATTCAATGGATGTCTCAGATCTTAAAGCTGAAGAAATAAGCGAATTAATTAAAAAACAGATTACTGATTTTGAAAAACGTGTTGACGTTAGTGAGGTCGGTACTGTCGTTAAAGTAGGTGACGGTATCGCCAAGGTTTACGGCCTTGACAATGCAATGTCTTCAGAGCTTCTTGAATTTCCAAATGAAGTCTACGGCATGGCCCTCAACCTTGAAGAAGATTCTGTCGGTGCTGTTCTTTTTGGGGAAGACACCCTTATTAAGGAGGGTGACCTTGTAAAGCGTACCGGGAAGATCATGTCAGTGCCTGTTGGAGAAGGACTGCTGGGAAGAGACGTTAATGCTATCGAGCAGCCGATTGACGGAAAAGGCCCGATCGATTCTAAAGAAAGCAGAATTGTCGATGCTGTCGCACCCGGAATCATTGACAGGCAGCCCGTTAGAGAGCCTCTTCAGACAGGTCTTAAATCTGTGGACGCGATGATCCCGGTCGGAAGGGGTCAAAGAGAACTTATCATCGGCGACCGTCAGGTCGGAAAAACCGCTATAGGTATAGACGCCATTATTAACCAGAAAGGCGGCGACGTAGTATGCATCTATGTTGCTATCGGACAGAAACGTTCCAACGTTGTCCGTGTTGCCAAAAAACTTGAAGAAGAAGGCGCGCTGGAGCATACGATAATTGTATCAGCTACAGCGAGTGAACCCGCACCTCTTCAGTACATCGCGCCGTATACCGGATGCACAATGGGTGAATATTTCAGGGACAGCGGCAAACACGCATTAATAGTATACGATGACCTTAGTAAACAGGCCACGGCATACAGGCAGCTTTCACTTCTGCTCAGGCGCCCCCCGGGCCGTGAGGCATTCCCCGGAGACGTTTTCTACCTCCATTCAAGACTCCTTGAAAGGGCTGCTAAACTCTCGGATAAACTGGGAGGAGGTTCTCTTACCGCACTCCCGATCATTGAGACACAGGCTGGTGACGTATCAGGATATATTCCGACAAACGTTATTTCCATTACAGACGGACAGATATACCTTGAACCTGAACTGTTCTACTCAGGCGTACGGCCTGCGGTTAACGTCGGTCTCTCTGTCAGCCGTGTCGGCGGAGCGGCCCAGACAAAGGCTATGAAGCAGGTCGCGGGAACACTCAGGCTCGACCTTGCGCAGTACCGGGAAATGGCGGCATTTGCACAGTTTGGTTCTGACCTAGACAAGGCAACTCTCGCACAAATAGAGCGCGGCAAAAGAATGGTTGAACTCCTGAAACAGAACCAGTATGTGCCGATGACCATGCATGACCAGGTAATTGTTCTGTTTGCAGGTACACAGGGTTACCTTGATGACATACCCGTTGAGTCAATCAAGAAATTCGAAGAGGAGTTCATTAAATTCATAAGCAGTTCGAAAGATGACCTGCGCACTGAACTTGCTGAGAAAAAAGCGTTCGACGATGAGCTTAAGGCAAAACTCATTCAGGCGATAGAAGAATTTAAGAAAGGATTCCAGGCTTAGAAAATAAAAAAGAGTCAATATGTCATTTAGTAATTTATTTTTTTAATGACTTAATGACTGAACAACTTAATTGCATGGTTTAAAACAATGGCTACTTTAAAAGACATAAATAACAGAATAAAGGCTGTTCAAAGCACCCAGAAGATTACAAAGGCCATGAAGATGGTGGCTGCTTCAAAGCTGAAAAAGGTGCAGAACCGGATGCTGGACCTCAGGCCTTACGCGGATAAGATGCATGATGTTCTTATAAGCCTTGCAAAAGGCGCGGACCGGGAATCGCATCCTCTGCTTGCGCAAAGAGCCAGAAAGACGGTTGAAGTTGTTGTTGTCACATCTGACAGAGGACTGTGCGGTGCATTTAATACCAATATCCTTAAATCCGCGCAAGCACTTATTGACGATTACAAAAAGAATGAATTCGAAGTCAGCGTAAGTGCAGCAGGGAAAAAAGCAAGGGATTATTTTAAGAGAAAAAATATTAAAGTGCGCAACTCATGGACAGGTATTTCAGGGAACGTAACTTTTTCCAGTGCTGAAGAAATAGCCAACAACATAAAAGAAGCATATATTGATGAAACCATCGATGAAGTGACCGTAGTCTATAACGCATTCAAATCCATGGTGACGCAGACACTGACATCGGCAAAGCTTCTTCCTCTGGCACCCGTAGAGGAAGAACAAGAATCTGCTGATGAATCGGAAACAACGGATTTTATATATGAACCTTCCATGGAGGCAATTTTTGACAGATTGATCCCGAGAAATGTAGATATTCAGATCTACAGGGCTCTCCTTGAAAGCTCTGCATCTGAAGAAGCGGCAAGAATGAGCGCCATGGAAAACGCGACACAGAGCTGTAACGAGATGGTTGATAAACTCACGCTTCAGTACAACAAGGCCAGGCAGGCATCTATTACCGGAGAGCTGATGGACATCGTCGGCGGTGTTGAAGCGTTAAAAGGATAAATAAACTCAACAATTTTGAGATTTGAACTTTGATATTTGATATTAATTTAAACGGAGGTCATAGATCATGAATGAAGGCAAAGTCGCACAGATCATTGGAGCAGTTGTTGATGTTGAATTTGATCAGAAACTGCCTGCAATATTAAATGCTCTTACAATAGATAAGCCGGGGGATAAAGATAAAGGCATACCCGATATCAAAATAACACTTGAGGTCGCATCCCACCTTGGGGATAACATGGTCAGGACTATCGCAATGTCAGCAACCGACGGACTCGTTAGAGGTACTGCCGCTGTTGACACAGGACAGCCTATCACAGTACCTGTAGGCGAAAAAACACTCGGCAGGATCATGAATGTTATCGGTGAATCTGTGGACCAGCTTGGGCCTATAGATTCAAAGGAGCGACTGCCTATTCACAAGGAGTCTCCTGAATTTACCGCTCAGGATACATCGACACAGGTCTTTGAGACAGGCGTCAAGGTTTTTGACCTCCTCGTCCCCTTTGTTAAAGGCGGAAAGATGGGGATGTTCGGCGGCGCGGGAGTTGGCAAGACAGTTGTTATCATGGAGATGATCCACAATATCGCCATGGTCCACGGCGGTGTGTCGGTTTTCGCAGGTGTTGGTGAGAGAACAAGAGAAGGAAATGACCTTTATCTTGAAATGAAAGAGGGCGGCGTTCTGGAAAAAACAGCCCTCATCTACGGCCAGATGAATGAGCCGCCCGGAGCCAGGGCCAGGGTTGCCCTTTCAGCTCTTACAGTTGCCGAATACTTCAGAGACGAAGGACAAGACGTTCTTGTCTTTTTAGATAACATTTTCAGATACACACTTGCCGGCGCCGAGCTTTCAGCGCTTCTCGGAAGAATGCCGTCAGCTGTTGGATATCAGCCTACCCTCGGAACAGATATGGGTATTCTGCAGGAAAGGATCACCTCCACAAACAAAGGCGCTATTACTTCCATGCAGGCCATTTACGTTCCTGCTGACGACCTTACTGACCCGGCTGTTGCAACTGCATTTACACACCTTGACGGAACAGTTGTTCTTTCAAGGCAGATCTCGGAACTTGGCATATACCCTGCTGTTGACCCTCTTGATTCAACGTCAAGAATACTTGATCCGCTTGTGCTCGGAGATGAACACTACGCAGTTGCCAGACAGGTCCAGATGGTCCTCCAGAAATATAAAGAACTGCAGGACATCATAGCTATTCTCGGGATGGAAGAGCTTTCTGAAGATGATAAAATACTGGTTACCCGCGCAAGAAAACTGCAGAGGTTCTTAAGCCAGCCCTTCCATGTTGCAGAGACTTTCACCGGGACACCGGGCAAATACGTAAAACTCGCGGATACAATAAAAGGGTTTAAGGAAGTTGTTGAAGGAAAATACGACGATCTGCCCGAGCAGGCATTCTATATGGTAGGCGGAATAGAAGAAGTTGAAGAAAAAGCCAGGAAGCTGGCTGGATAAAATAGTTATTGGTTATTAGTTGTTCGTTATTAGTAACGGATTACGTTTGAAATTTATTAACAAATAACTAAGAAGGAGAAAAAAAGAATAACAAATGGCAGATAAATTAACTTTAAATATTGTTACCCCCTACGGCAACGTCTTTTCTGAGGAAGTCGATGAGATCGTTGCTGCCGGTTCTGAGGGTGAATTCGGTGTTTTGCCGGATCACATCCCGTTTCTGACAACACTTAAGATCGGGATGCTGACCTATAAAAAGGGCTCTGAAACAGGACATATTTTTGTGAATTGGGGATACGCTGAAGTCGGCCCTGATAAAGTTACTGTGCTTGCCGACAGTGCGGAGAAGTCTGATGAGATTGATGTTGAAAGGGCCAAAGAAGCAATGCAGCGCGCGGAAGAACGCCTCAAAAAAGCAGAAGAAATTGACGAGGCACGCGCTACATCATCACTTGAGCGCGCTGCAGCAAGGATACATGTTGGAGGGAGATAGCAAATAGTATCCTTCTATTACATCCTGTAAGCAAACTTAACCCATCACAGATTAGATGTGATGGGTTTTCATTTAAATAGAAATGTTAAAACTGCTGATTTTCGACCTTGACGGCACACTTATAGATTCAAGCGTTGACATTGCCAACGCGATAAACCATGCCATTGAACCTGCAGGCATTGCTCCTCTGACAACTGAACAGGTCATTTCAATGGTAGGTTATGGAATAACACAGCTTGTAGAGGGTATTGTACCACCCGAGTTTTGTGAAGAGTCTTTAAAAAGGTTTCTTAAACACTACTCAAACCATATCATTGACAATACAGAACCCTACCCCGGCGTAAAAGAAACGCTGTCAAAACTGGGCAATTACAAAAAAACTGTAATATCAAACAAAAAAGAGGCGCTTTCAAAAAAAGTCATGGACGGCCTCGGACTGTCCGGGTTCTTTGACTTCATTCTAGGCAGTGACAGCACCTTTGAGAGAAAGCCCTCGCCTGTACCAATTTATGAGGCTTTGAAACGGGCCGGCGTAATAAAAGATGAGGCGATCATAATAGGCGACAGCGACATTGATATAAAGGCCGGAAATGCCGCTGGTATTAAAACCCTTGCCGTGACATATGGATTCCGTAAAAGAGAAACGCTGCAAGACGCTGATTATATAATTGATTCGTTTGAAGAATTGATATCTGTTCTTAAAGAAATAGATTAAATGCGGGATTCCGTCCCACACTCGGGTTAATTCGATAAAAAACCAGTGGCGCTCCGCCCCACAAAGATAATTTGAATATTTAGTGTTACCAGAGGTAACACTAATGTAAGGAAATGTTATTTAATCATATTAGCTCGCTGTATTGCTCGCTATTGCATTTGCTCACTGCCCCCTGTATTATATGAAATCACAATATTAATGACTATAAAGGGATAAGAAATGGGCAAGAAATTAAAACTGGGACTGCCAAAGGGCAGCCTGCAGGCATCAACTTTAAAACTTTTCAAAAAAGCCGGATATAACATATCGGTTGATTCGAGGTCATATTATCCTTCTTTTGATGACGTTGAGATAGAAGCACTGCTGATCAGAGCCCAGGAGATGGCCAGATATGTTGCCGACGGTGTGCTTGACGCCGGCCTTACAGGCAAGGACTGGATACTTGAGCAGGGCGCCAGTGTTCAAGAGATTGCTGAGCTTAATTACGCTAAAGAAGGCCTCAGGCCTGTAAAGTGGGTCATTGCTGTTCCCAAAGATTCAAAGATAAAAAAGGTCAGGGACCTTAACGGCAAGCGTATAGCAACAGAGCTTGTCAATTTCACAAAAAAATATCTCAAATCCAAAAAAGTTAAAGCAGAAGTTGATTTTTCATGGGGCGCTACAGAGGTAAAACCCCCGTTTCTCGCCGATGCAATTGTTGAACTTACAGAGACAGGGTCATCTTTAAAGGCAAATAACCTGAGAATAATAGAAACGATCCTCGAGTCAAGCACAAGGTTCATTGCCAACAAAAAAGCATGGAAAGATAAATGGAAAAGACAGAAGATGGAAAATATCGTTCTTCTCCTAAAAGGCGCACTTGCCGCTGAGGAAAAAGTCGGCCTAAAGATGAACGTGCCTGAAAAGTCCTTAAAGCGTGTAATGAGCCTTCTCTCCGCCCTGCACTCTCCAACCATATCGCAGCTTTCAGATAAGGGATGGTTCGCGCTTGAAGTCATGCTTGATGAAAAAACAGTGCGTGACATAATTCCCCGGCTTAAATCTGCTGGCGCTGAAGGGATCATTGAGTATCCGCTGAACAAGGTAATACCCTAAGACAGTAAACAGTGATCGGCTTGCCCGCCGGTTGTTTGGAGGGTAACCTGTGATTAGTTACGATTAAAACACAAATTGTACTATGATGCACAAGACAGCATCAGACCAACCTGCTTCCTGGTTTGTAAACCAGGTCTAGGAACAGGGAGACTGCTTCTTTATCTCCGCAATTGACAATTGATTAGATTCTGTTTGATCAATAAAGCTAGACGTTTTGGGTTAATTCCTCGAGGTTTTTTTTCAAAGGAGTCACACGGACATTCATCATCAGCCTCCCTGTTCATTTGGTAGTTTTCAGGAGTAAAAACAGCCAGCTAAGTCGATATACAGGACGGTTGCATGTACCACAAGGGTACAGGGCAGGCAAATTAGTTACTCCTAAGAAGGAGCAACTAATTTCTCGTCAGCCTTTTCTGTCAACATGCTATGGCGCTACAGCTCTGTGGCTCTGCTGCTCTGGCGCAACTCTCCTGTTTTTCATTGATATAATCAGCTCTTTCTGTTATAAGTACGGGAATAACTATTTAATATATACCGGCTTATTTCAGGAGGTTACTTATGGACTGGGCGGCCCTGCTCACATCAATGCTTATACTCTTTGCCATTGTTAATCCGATAGGCAGTATCCCTATTTTTCTGCAGCTCACGGGCGGTATGTCATCTAAAGACAGGTCCCGGACATTCCGGACAGGTGTTATATCATCTGCTGCCATACTTTTTATTTTTATCCTTTTCGGGGAACAGGTTCTGACCAACTTCTTCCAAGTTAGTATGTCTGACCTTATGGCCGCGGGGGGCCTGCTGTTGTTAATCATAGCTATTGACCACCTGATCTTCGGCTCTCTTGTACGGGGGGTATTATCCAGAGATCAAAATAATGCGCATCAGATCGGGGCAGTTCCGATTGCATGTCCTATTCTTGCCGGCCCGGGCGCAATGATGACCGTACTTGTAACTTATTCTGAACACGGTTTTCTTATTGCTGCAGCATCGATAATTGCGGTTTTGGGGATTACATGGCTGATCCTGCAGTTTATTGATACTATTTATAAGTATCTGGGAGAAATTGTCTGCACTGTGCTTTCCAAGATCCTGTGTCTTTTTATCGCTGCCATCGGCATTCATTTATTGATGCAGGGTTTGTCTCAGTATTTTAAGTAAACACAGTATAAATAGACCTGATCCAGTTAATTTACACCTCCCAACTTGTGTTATAATCCCCTCTATGGATATCAAGAAGCTTGTAAAACCGAATATACGTTCTCTGCGCGCATACCAGGCAAAGGAAATACCCTGCCGCGTAAAGCTGGACGCAAATGAGAGCCCATATTCAGGATTGAGAATTCAGGGATCAGGGGTCAGTAGTAATAAATTTCTTAAGAATTTGAACAGATATCCTGATCCCGAGGCCAAGGCACTTAAAAAGCTCATTGCAGGAAATCAAAAAA
>VAPA010500012.1_pt1 | contig 18364 bp, 13 predicted proteins | sample 3395041 | NCBI WGS metagenome assembly VAPA01 (sample SAMN08290432, study PRJNA428436) | hydrothermal vent metagenome | isolation source: Deep-sea hydrothermal vent chimney | place: Indian Ocean: Southwest Indian Ridge | depth 1973 m m
ATCAAAGTGTGGATTTGTTTTGAAGTATGTGGTTTAGTAATGAGAGATCATGTTTTTTGATGCAATCGCCTGGATTCCGCAGCTGCATAATGAAACAGCTCGCTCACATTCATTCCAGTTTTAGCAGAAGTGGGGAAAAACTTGAGTGTCAGTAAGTCTGCCAATAGTTGTCCTTCTTGTTCTGTGACCTGAGCCTCATCAGCCAAATCAGACTTGTTCGCAACAAGTGAACCGCCAAGAAAATCTTCACGTTGAATACAAATCTTTTCGGTTAGAGCTTCATGCAATTCCGTAATTCGCTCAAAGGTCGATCGATCAGTTACATCGTAGACGAGAAGTAAGTGATGCGCACCTTGATAGAACTGATTTCGTAGTCCAGCGAACGATTCTTGTCCACCAATATCAGCAATTGTAAGGACAACACGTCCTTCTGGAAACTCAAACGTCGCAGCGCTTAAGCTCGCACCAATCGTAGCGGTATGTGTCTCTCGGAACTCGTCGCTTTGATATCGTCGGACGAGACTGGATTTGCCTACATTTGGCGGTCCTACGATAATAGCTTTGTAAAGTTCAACAGACATCGAGCTCACCAGTCCTGAGATGAACAATTCTTGGTTGTGTTGGTTTCTTATCAGGCTTACTCGTCTGGGGTCAGTAAACCTATCGAAGCTTTTAGAAGGACTCGCAGGTGAGGAAAAGGTATGGTCGACCTCAATGATATCAGGTCTCGCACAACAAACGTGCAAGGGTACATCGATGAATTGCGCGAAAAAGACAAAGGTATCATACTAGAAGCTTACAACGAATACAAACTTGACATTGCTGTTGTCGACAAATTGAGGGACATCCTCAAGGATATGACTGTAGTTGTGTTCAGTGCTGCTTGGTGTGGCGATTGCAAGAGAGCAATGCCTGTAATGTTACATCTTGAGGAACAGCTCGGACTAGAAGTCATGGTCTTTAGCAAGATCAAGACAGCGCCACTGAATCCCGACCTCCAATGGGCAGTTCCTCCGTCACCCCCGGAGGTGAATGAATGGGGAGCAACTGCGATTCCATACTTCGTGTTCTTTGATTCTGATGGAAACAAAGTAGCGACAATCACTGAAAAGCCAACAGTCAAAGACACACTTGAGGCAGAAATCCTTCACGTGGTCAAGAATAAATAGTGATTACTGTATTTGTAGACTGCATCTTAGGAGGAAAATGCAATGGATATTCCAATTCTCAGTAACTTTATCGAAGGTTTGAAACTATTCTTTTCATCAAAGAGATTGAGATGGTTGACACTTCTCTTCTTTATCGGGGCTGTAACAATAACGATTGTAGAACGTATTGCATATTGGACAGTTATCATAGATAGAGTAGCGATTATCATTGGAGCGATATTTCCAACTTTCTTCATGATTACTGCATTTCTCTCTCTTCTAGGGTTGGCAAGATTCGTTGCAGACGATGAATCATATTCGAAGTCGCTCACCTATACAATCGTGTGGACAATTGTCAGTGTAGTTGTGTTAGTACTAATGACTGTGTTCACTCCAGCTCTACTCAACTTCCTCTTCATTGGTGTTGCGTTTCTTGGATGGATTGGCTTCCAGTCCTTCTTTTCAACGAGAACCGCTCTGGGTTTCGCTGAAAGTGTGGACATTGAAAATAGGTCTGCACTTGTTAGATTCTTGTATATGATCATATACTTCTTCAATTACGTAGTCATTATTGGAGCATTCATCTTCACACTAATATTCGTCAATCCAGCCATATTTTTAACGGCAACCATGTGGTTCGCAGTCCTTGGAATGCTCCTAGCTATGGGATTCAATTTTCTCAATGGTTGGATCCTAATTGCGGAGCGTAACAGGTCCACAGCAAGTAACATCTCATTCCTCGGTCTGTTCATATCGTTGTATTCGGCTTACTTCATCTACAATCTACTCAAAGGATTTGATGCCTCTTTTGATTTGGTTGGTATTGGAATTACAGTCTTCTTTATACTCTTCACTATGAGTAGTGTAGGACGAACTTTAGCCAGCAGAGCAGAGTTAGATACACGATGGAAACTCAGCAAAGAATTTGCTGCAACATTTACGTTCTTCTTAGCAACAGGATTCATGTTTGTAGATGCTTTATTCACTTACATGGTTACTGATGCTGGAGCACTTGCATTAGCGGGAGCAGCTGGTGATATTGTAAAACTCATCGTGTTTCCTTTCGTTGCCCTACTGATGGCTTTGAACTTCATTCGAAAGTCAAGGAAAGTCTTGGATATTGAAGACACTCCGATTGATACACCCGAAATGTACGAAGACCAGCCACCAGTTTCTGAGGACGAACCAGCAGTACTTGATGAACCCGTCGAAGAAGAAGATCCACTACTTGCTCCAAAAGAAGACGCAGGTGAAGACCTTCAAGATATTGCTGATAAAGAAACAACGATAGACAATTCGTTTGAAGAAAGTGAGTGACACTTAACGCCGTTATTCAGCCGCTACATCCTATCCGAAGGCTTTTATCCAATCTAGCTAAGTCCATCGCGCGGATTACTAATCCGTATAAGATATGAAAAACCGGAGACACTAAAATGGCTAAATACGAGTGTATGGTTTGCGGCTGGGTTTATGATGAAGACGTTGGCGATCCTGATAGTGGCATAGCTGCTGGAACGAAGTTCGCTGATGTTCCCGATGATTGGGTATGCCCAATGTGTGGCGCCTCGAAACAAGATTTTGAATTAATTGAGTAATGAATAAATGATTAATTAATAATTTTGATGAGGGCCTTATCTTAAGACACCTCATCTTTATCTCTTGCGAAATAATCATCCAATCTAGCTCGTTTTATTTCATCATTTGGAGGTGCAATCCTCCACCATTTCTCTACATCCTTTTGGGAACTATTGTGAGCTTCCCAGTGAGCAGCTACTCGTCCAGACTTAACATAGAACCGCACATAACAAAGATGACGACCGGTCTTGATCCCTAATTTTCTGCATAATCTTTGCTCGTCTCTGAGTAGTAAATTCGGATTGTTCCTAGCAATCCTGTCAAGTTGGGTAGCAAGACGGGCAGTGTCTTTTTTCGTAGATTTTTTCAATTTCCGTAATCGCCCAGCTGAGAGTCGAAAACATTGACGTAGCTCCTCATATTCACCATGTTCTCTGAGAAATTGGATGAGTTCCTTACTAAGCTGTTTTGGTTCAGCATATCGTTTAGAAGCCCTTTCTTCATGAAGAACCACCGTCCGTCCCCATAGAATTTTTAGTCCCCCATAAACTGAGTATGTGACGGCTCCTTCCTCAGGAATCAATTCCTCGAGGTATGCAGCTACAACCTCAGGAGATCCATCCATGATGAATGGAGGGACACCAAAGCCCTGGATAACTTTGTCACCCAATGGGATTCCGAGTTTATGCATCAATCGCCCCAGTACTGAAGGAAGTTGCATTGAATCCCCTCTATCCGGATCATGGATATATAAAATCCAAACATTTCCTAGTTCACGAAGAATCTCTCTGACTCTTGATCTCCTTTCGGGATTTTCCTCACAATAGGAAAGACCAAAACTGTGTCTTTTGATATGACCGTCTGAAGCGATTATAGCAAACAGACGAGCGAGCAGCTTATGAAGCTGAAGCCCCTCTGGGAATTGAGGATTTCTTATTTGCCACTTTCCACTTGTACTCTGTCCTAATGCAGTGATTCTATCTCGAATATCTCTAATATGCCATCCAATTACATCAAGGATAAAATCCAGACTATGGCCTAGGAGATGGTTTGGTCTTGTCTGTAAATCAGCATTAAGTCCACCAGCAGGTACATGGGTTCCTTTTCCATAATCAGTAAGACCACGCATGATCTTGGAGAGTTCTTTTAGATTTTTGAGTTTCAAGCGCCCAAGCACTTGGCCAAGCGTATCTCGTTTCCATTCTCGCTCCAGATAGAAGAGCTCGTCTTCGAGAAGGACAGTCCATGAAAAGGGGTTTCTTGTCCTGTTCCTTATATACAGTCTGTCCCTCAACACCTTTAGTTTGACTTCTTGGTTTCCCTTCGTTAATTCTCGTTCAATCACATTCACATTATCTTTAATGTACTTCAAGACATGAGAGAACTCCGATGGAATCTCTGCAAACCAAACTCTTTCCTTATTGTTGTTCATGATTGCCAGTATGAATATTCTCACTCTATTTCTGAGGGTCCCTTTGGCTGCAAGATAATCGAGATAATCATTGACATCGAATTCGCTTGTTTGAGATTGAAACCTAGCCAAAGGCTGTTGTTTTCCTCCTGGTGAAGATCGAATCCCAAGTCGTCTCTCAAGTTGAACAATCAACATCGGCTTCTGCTCACCTTTGAGCCATTTTCGTAATGTGGCGAGAGATATCATTAACTCCCTCGAGAGTTCTTTGAGATTCTCCATTCCAAGCTCGATGTCTATGTGTCCATCACGCAACCTGTTAATCAGTATGATCCAAGAAATCGCGTTTCGGTATCTATCTTTGAATCGCTTGTCTTGTTTCAGTTTATCATACTCAACGAGCAGCTCATCGAGTAGTTTTTGAGTCCAATCATGAAGAAACCGGGATGCTTTCATCTTACCCTCAAGCTGTATACTGAATCGCCTTTGAAAAACCACACCAACAATCTTTGACCACTCTCGCTCAACCTCAAGTGCCCACTTGTCTCGAATGAGTTCGGTCCTCATCATCCTTTTCTTCTCTACTTGAGAAATTGTTAGTACTCAAGTCAATATGTTCGAGTACGCACATTAGAAGCGAATATCTTCTCATTTATATACAGTAATGTTCAATTTCTGACTACTTCTTCCGGGTGGTGACTCTGTTATCACGCGGTAAAGGAGGAGGAATATAATAAATTGGAAAGAAATCAGTTAATCGCTATAGTGGTCATCATAATCATTGTAGGCGGTGCTGCTGGGTACTTGGTCTTCTTTGCTCCACAACCACAGGAAAGTTTGATCATTGTCGGTACCACTGACTCAGTAGAGTCGAGTCTCGACATGGCCCAGTCGTACGACTATTTTGGTTGGGAGATGATCATTTCACTAGGTTCAGGCTTAGTGGAAATAGAACCCGGCTCAGGAGCGGGGGCGGATGATATTAATCCTGCATTAGCTCTGTCGTGGACTACGAGTTCAGATAGTCTACAATGGGACTTCACACTACGCCAGGGAGTCTTGTTCCCTGATGGTAGAGAATTCAATGCTAGTGACGTTGTATACACATTTAACAGAAACTGTAACCTCACAGGTGTTGGTTTATTCGAACTAGACGGACCACAGCTTAACATGGGTTATGCTGGTCCCGGTGGTATCATTGATACCGTTGAAGCCGTGAGCGAGTTCGTGGTACGATTCAACCTACAGATTCCATTCGCACCGTTTCTACAGCTTATGTCAGCTGCATCATCCTTCATGGTTGACAGCGCAGTTGCTCCAATGGACGAACTTGTTGAGTATAGCTCAACCGCAGGCGACCCACTTACTTCGGCCGCACTTGGACCGTATCTCCTTGGGAGCTGGTCACGTATTGGAGGCAGCGACGAAGAAATCAGACTCGTTAAGAATCCTGATTACTGGAATGCTGCGGCAGGTCTGCCAAAGACTGACACGATTGTCATCAAAATGTATGCTTCTGATAGCACACTCGCAGCAGCTATGACAGCACTTGAAATTGATGTTGCTTATCGTCATCTTACTTCAGTGCAAATCGATGCATTTAGAACAAACACTGAGGTGACAGTTTGGGAGGGTATTGGAGCTCAGATTCAGTATCTCTGCTTCAACCAAGATATCTACCCATACAATGAAACAGCCATACGCAGGGGAATCACAGCTGCAATAAACAGGACTCATGTTACGGAGGCAGTGTTCCTTGGAACATTCGATCCACTATTTAGCATGGTGCCTGCGGGAATGGCATATCATACACCATCTTTTGATGTCTATGGGAATGCCAACTACAGCTATACCATTGCCCAACTCGCACCATTTGGCTATAATGCCACACACCCACTTCAACTAGAACTGTACTATGAGAGCTCTGGACACTATCCACAGAGCCAAGAACAAGCTCTAGTCTACGAAGCGGATTGGGAGGCGAGTGGGGTCATAGATGTCACCCTCACTGGTCTGGAATGGCCATCCTACAGGATTGCAAGGAACGAAGGAACCATGCCTGTATTCATATACGGCTGGTATCCAGACTTTATCGATCCAGACAACTACGAGTTCTTGCCATTCGCAAGTTGGCTCAACCTAGGCTACAACAGCACATACCCACAGGGAGGTATTGATCAGAATGCCTTGTGGCTAGCTGGACGATCTGCTACGACTGATTCAGAAAGACGGGCAGCCTATGTTGCACTTCAGGAACTACAAGCTGAAGAGGTCTCAGTGGTACCACTATGGCAGAGTAGCACCGTGGCAGTCGCAAAGACGAATGTCTTAGGTATTGTGCTCGATATTTCCCTCAGCTGGCGTCATTGGTTGCTCTATCTAGGCTAACTAACATAACAGTGGAGATTTGGCAGATGGAAAAATCTGCCATTCTCTTTCTCTTTTTTTCAGTTAATCAGTATTTCATTACTTCAGTCGAAGGGCTTAAGACGCCCATCTTGTGTTCAATATTCAATCGTTACAAAATATGGAGCTGGCGAAAGAAATGACAATGAAATCATATGTGATTAGTCGAGTCTTGATGACCATACCAATGATAATGTTGCTTCTCACATTCGTCTTTCTAATTGTTCGGATTCTTCCAGGAGACCCGGCTCTTCTCCACTTTGAGAGGAATGTCAGTCCAGAAACACTAGCTGAATTTCGCAGGGTTCTTGGATTGGATGTACCCCTCCTTGAGCAGTATTTCAATTACTTGGGAGGAATTCCGTTTGGTGACTTCGGATTGTCAATGCAAGATTTTACTCCAGTCAGTGAGCACATTGCAGTTAGATTTCCAGCTACACTAGAACTGACTATCTACTCAATGCTTTTTGCAGTTCTTCTTGGTGTTGCATTAGGAGTAAAGTCAGCGAAGAATTATGACAGTGGACAAGACCACTCAATCAGGATGTTTGGAATTATCACCTATGCGATTCCAGTCTTCTTTCTGGGGATGATTCTTCAATTCGTCTTCTCGATTGTCTTGGGCATATTTCCAACAGGAACACGTTTCAATCCGCGTTTCTCCACACCAACGACAATAACAGGTATGTATACTATCGACAGCCTATTGACTGGTAACATTACTGCATTTATTATTTCAGCGCAGTATTTGATCCTGCCAACAATCACCCTCGGTACAATCCTGTGCGGCATTTTCATCAGACTAACGCGCACAAACATGCTTGAAACGCTTAGAAAGGATTTCGTGGTTGCTGCAGAAGCACGTGGGCTTCCTACAAACAAGGTTACTTACACATATGCTCTGAGGAATGCATTCTTACCTGTTATGACTATGATTGGTTTACAGTTTGCAGCTCTTCTTGCAGGAGCTATACTTACTGAAACAACATTCAGTTGGCCGGGATTAGGGACATACCTAGTCCAACGAATTGCTCACAGAGATTATACTGCGATTCAGGGAGTGGTTGTCTTTTTCGGAATCCTTGTTGCTATGGTGACATTAGTTCTTGATGTACTCTATGCGTACCTCGACCCGCGCATACGTTTGTGATGTGAATTGAAAAATGAATCCCACAGATAAAGCAATCAGCGGCGTTTTCTACTTCCTTATTCCTTCGACAGGAGATTGGAAAGAACATTCACGGAAGTACTTGATTGGACTTGCCATTATTGTAATTGGAACACTTGCGATAGTAGCTAGTTTCATTGGACTCGCATTGCGTTCTAATAGCGGAATCGGAATTTGGATTGTTGGATTCAATATTCTCTGTGCGTTCATTATTCTTCTATCGGTTGCTTATCGCAGATTCAAGTTGCACGAGGGTTTGATCACACCACAAAAAGGGTGGTTACTATTAGTAGCGGTCTTCGTCATACTAGGGATTATTTCAGCTGGACTTGGGTTCGCATGGATTCCTGAGAGTGCAGTAAGTCTCTCATCAGCACTTGTACTAGGTGGTATGGTTCTTGGTGTCATAGTGATTTTGATCTATGAGGGGTATCCACTACTTCGCGATAGAGGGTCCGCAGGATTTATGGCACTGGCAGGAATGTTGATAGTCCTAGCAATTGTGTACATGACAGCAGTCTCTTGGTGGATTGTTCCCTATGACCCAACGAGGTTAGATGTTGGACCGTATGGTGCTGCTCCATCTGCACAGTTTCCACTCGGCACGACTTCACTCGGACAGGATTTACTAAGCAGGACAATCGCTGGAGGAGGAATCATGCTCCAAGTTGCATTATTATCAGTGGTTGTGTGTTTTTCAGTCGGAGTCCCGATTGGCCTTGCATCTTCATTCAGAGGGGGATATGCAGATAAGATCGTGTCCTTAGTTATGGACAGTATTTTCGCCTTCCCAGGTCTGGTTCTTGCCATTGCAATCGCAGCCATGTTGGGGCCGGGAGTAGCCAATATGGCACTGGCAATTGCAGTTGTATATATTCCATCATACTTTCGAGTAGTCCGTAGTCAAGTCCTTACGATTAAGGAGCTACCTTATGTTGAAGCAGCAGTGGTCATGGGAGCTAGGGATAGAGATATTCTCTTTCGATACATTCTCCCAAATGTACTCCCTTCAGCTGTAGTTGTCATGTCAATCAACTTCGCAGATGCAATCCTAACCGCTGCGGGTCTTACATTTGTTGGTCTTGGTCTACCAGTTAGCGTACCTGATTGGGGATGGGATCTCACATTCGGGTCCCATCAATTCATAGCTGGTAAGTGGTGGGTAATCACATTTCCAGGATTGATGATCGTTATCCTTGCTCTGGGATTCACAATGGCAGGGGAGGGTTTGAATGAAATTCTCACACCAAAATTGAAGGAGTGATATGATATGACAGATCTTCTTGGAATTGAGAATTTGACCGTCGAGTACAAGACACGGAGAGGAACTGCGAGAGGTGTGGACAATGTGTCGCTCTTGCTCAAAGAAAATAGAACTCTGGGACTTGCGGGGGAGAGTGGTTGTGGAAAGAGTACCTTAGGAAGATCGATAATGCGACTTGTTCCATATCCCGGAGAGATTGTCGATGGCAAGATTGGCTTTCTTCTACATGAAGATATTGAATTTGATAAAGGCAGTATAGAGAAAGGTTGGATCAACATCGTGGACCTAAATGATGAGGAGATGAGGGCTCTTCGAGGAAAAGAAATTGCTTACATCTTCCAAGACCCAATGACTTCGCTGAACCCAATGATCACAGTAAAGACGCATTTTGTAGAAATAATGAAAGCACACAACCCCGAAATCGAGAAAGAAGAGATTCTAAGTCGATCCCATGAAATCCTAGAAGGTCTAGGCATTCTCCCTGAAAGAATCAATGACTATCCGCATCAATTCAGTGGTGGAATGCGTCAACGTGTGATGATTGGACTGGGAATAGCACTACGTCCAAGATTATTGATAGCTGATGAACCTACAACTTCTCTTGACGTAATTGTTGAGGCACAAATACTTGAAGAGGTTGCAGACCTTAAAGAAATATTCAACCTCACAATGATTCTGATCACTCACAATCTTGGAGTACTTGCACAGACCGCTGATGACATTGCAATAATGTACACAGGGCGGATAATGGAATTATCTCCGACTATCCCCTTGTATGAGGATCCTCTTCATCCGTATGCGCAAGATCTATTGGAGTCTGTACCAGATGTGACTCAACCTGACAAGAAACTGACATGGATTCCTGGTGCACCACCGGACCTAATCAATCCCATCCCCGGTTGTATGTACAACCCCAGATGCAAACATGTGATGGATATTTGCAAGACAGTTCAACCAGATTTGATTGAAACGGAAAGTGGAAGACTTGTAGCATGTCATCTCTTTGGAGGTCAATAAAACATTGCCGCTCATTGAAGTGAGAAACGTCAAGATGTATTTCTCAGTAACAAAAGGCATTGTAGATTCTTTGTTATCACGGAAAGCAGAGTTTGTTAGAGCAGTTGATGGTGTCTCTTTCGAAGTAGAGAAAGGAGAAGTCCTTGGGCTTGCAGGAGAGAGCGGGTCAGGAAAAACAACGATGGGAAGACTATGTGTTCGACTCTTAAGACCTACTGAAGGAGAAATCATCTATGATGGTAATGATATCGCTAAGATGAAAGGTAAAGAGTTACGCCTACTGAGACGACGGCTTCAATTTACATTTCAAGACCCTACATCCTCGCTCAACCCAAGACTCAAGATTGGTGATGCAATTGCGGATGCTCTTAGACTTCAGGGTATTGGAACTGCTGATGAAAGAAAGGAGAGAACAGAGGATATTCTCGAACGAGTAGGTTTGTCTCCACCTGATTCATTCTACAATAGACTTCCTCACCAACTTTCAGGTGGGCAAAAACAGCGTGTTGTGTTTGGAAGGGCAATCATCCTAAATCCAGAGTTTGTGGTGACTGATGAACCCGTCGCGATGGTAGATGTATCAATCAAAGCGCAGATTCTTGACTTAATGATGGACCTGAAGAAAGAACTTGATCTTACGTACCTCTTCATTTCACACGACCTCGCAACATCTAGACATGTCTGTGATAGGATAGCGATCATGTATCTTGGAAAAATAGTTGAGGTAGCTGATAAGGACAGAATTTACGAGGACCCATTGCACCCGTATGCAGTCGGGTTAATGAGTGCGATTCCCATTCCAAATCCAAAATTGCAGAAGGCAGAAGCTGTCCCTCGGGGGGAAATACCTAGTCCAATCAATCCGCCAAGCGGGTGTCGGTTCCACCCAAGATGTCCAAAAGCTTTTGACAGGTGCAAAGTTGAAGAACCTGAGCTAAGAAACATGGGTAATGAGAGACAGGTTGCCTGTCATCTATATTAGGACTATCGCTAACTTAGAAGTGGGAAGCGGAGTCAAGAGAGAACTCAAAAGCGTCAATCATCTAGTTCCCTAATTGGCAATTGCGCTCTAAAGGCCGCACCTCTACCTGAAGGTGAAGACTCCAATAATTCAAGTGTTCCGCCATAGCCTTCGATAATTCTCTTACAAAGATACAGACCCATACCTTTTCCCTTTGTAGAAACTCCTCTCTGAAAGATACTGCCGCGAATCTCTGCTGCGATGCCAGGACCATCATCTATAATATCAATCTGTATCAAATTACCAACCTTCCGCAGATTAATGACTATCTTGGAATTGGGACCTGAGTGTATCGACGTGTTTCTGAACATGTTGTCAAAGAACAACGGTAGCAGTCTTCCACTGGCAAGACTTGCATCTCTCGCAGAACTATCTGCTTTTACTTTAATCTTTAGACCGGAATGCACACTCTCTGCCTGGAGTGCACTCTTCTCCACTAGGACCCCTAGCTTATCCACTGGTCCAGTAGATCTTGTGTCTGCAAGTGTGACCAGACCAAACATCCTCTCTATAGATGCCTGTGCCATGTTGATGTACTTTTCAACTTTCGATACATCACCTGCAGTCAAACGGGCACCTTCTATGGCACCCGAAGCAATCTGTAGATCGTTACCAATATCGTGGCGCAGAAGACTGGAATACAGTTCTAGTTCTCTCAGGGAAGTCTTCACTTCGTTCTCAGCTATTTTTCTTTTGGTGATATCTCTGACAACACCCAGTATTCCAATAGGAGTGTCATTTTCGTCACGAAGGAAGACCCTAGAAACCTCAGCCCAAATTGTTGACCCATTTTTATGGTATATCTCAAACTCAAGCGGAGGTGCCTCGTAGCCGTCTTTACCAACAGTTTCTTCAAGCTGGATTGACTCTACTAGACTCCTGCCCATAAGTTCCAGAGATTCAGGTGTCAATATATCTGCTGCACTTTTATGCAACAAATCATCGATTTCATATCCAAGTACATCTTTAACAGATGGACTGACATATGTGAATTGTAGATTCATATCCATTGTTGCAATCAAATCTTTAGAATGCTCTGTAATCAAGAGATATCGTCCTTTCATCTCACTGAGATCGTGTTCCAGGCGTATCTGCTCTGTGATGTCAACAACCACCGCAAGAGTGCCGATGATTGTACCTGCGGCATCGACCCAAGGAGCCGCAGACACTCTGGTGTTGCGTTTTTGTCCGTCACGTCTGATAAGAGTCAGGTTATATGAAGATGCAATCCCCATTCTCCTACCCACTGTTCCCTCACTGATTGTGTTTCTTTCTTCTGATGGGATTAAGTCCAAGATACTCATGCCGATTAGCTCTCCAACCTTGTACCCAACGAGCTTGGCAAAACCGTCATTCACAAACATCAGTTTCTCATCAAGATCTGTGGTAGCGATACCCTCAGGTACTGATGATATCATTTCCCTGAACCGTTGCTCGCTCATTCTGAGTGCTTCAAGGGCATTCATTCGGTCATCGATATCACGAACAAGGGAAAAATACCCAGTCACCTCTTCATTCTCGTACACAACTGTACTGTTGATATGAAAATGGAAGGTGGTCCCATCTTTTCTCAGGCCAATTGTTTCTATTCCAATGTAGAGACTATGCCCACGCTCAATTCCCTCAACGAAAGCTTTCCAAGCGGTCTTTTTTAGTTCTGGCGGCAAGAATACATCAAAGGTTTCTCCAATGACTTCTTCTAGAGAGTAACCAAACATTTCAAGGACTCTATCATTACAAAGTGTAATCCGCCCGTTCTTATCAAATCCAACTATTCCATCAGGCAGATTCTCATACAAAGTCCGATAGATTTGCTCAATATTCTCAGGAGCTCGAGAGCCATTGGAAGAAAGGTCTTTCATAAATTAGCCCCACCATCTCTAATTATACGAACGTGTCTATCATTATGATTCCAATTGTGTATTAAGATATTCACTAGATATCTATATTCCGCTTATAGAGCAGCATTAAACCAGTTTCGGGAATCTGCAAACCATTCTACGAAAGAATAAATGGATTTATGTTCACTCTCCAGATGGGAGAACAAATTTGACGAACCTTCAGACCACTATTTCAAAAGTTACGGTATTCCGTGATGCAGCTCGGGTTACAAGAACTGGTAACATAAAACTAAAACCCGGACCGCACAAGGTGATGGTTACAAATATCACGAATTATGCTCAGAGTGATAGTTTCAGAGTCAAAGGAAGAGGACCAGCGAAACTATCGAGTATTGATGTCCAGAGTGTCACTGATGTTTTTGAACCGTCATCAGACATCAAACCGCTGTATAATGAACTGAGAGGATTAGAAAAGAAGCGCATAGAAATTAATGATGAGATAGAATTTCAGCAAAGCCGACTTGTACAAGTTAACAGTATGGTTGCTGAGTTTTCTAATCACTTTGGAATGGTCTTTGCAGCCAATGAAGGGGACATTAAATCTCTCTCGGAGATGGATAAGAAATCAACTAAACTTGCTGGAGAGATTCAGAAGAAGATTCGGGAATTGAGTGATGAACTCCAAGACTTAGACAATAAAATGCAGGTGATAAGAGATAATATTGGTAAGATCAATTCTGAACGGAAGACGGTTTCGACCTATTCAGTAGAAGTGACACTAGAGGTTTCTTCAGATTCCAAAATAGAATTAGATGTGACATATCAAACAGGTGGAGCAGGGTGGTCACCACGATATGACGTGGACTTGCTTCCTGCTACGGCAAAGCTACGGAGACTTGCTCTCGTTAGAAACAGGACAGAGGAAGACTGGATGGATATGGATTTGACAATCTCCACTGCAACAGCTAGACCCATTGAAGCCATTGAAGGAAGTCCGTACTTTATCACTGCATATGATCCTAAAATGGTTGCACGTGCAAAGAGTGGACGAGCTGAAAGACGACGATCAAAGCCTGTTGCAATGCCAATGGGAGCTGGAGGATTTGCACCACCAGCACCTCCACCAGAGGTTACAGAGGAATTTGCTGAAGCAGTTGAAACTGTATCTGGAATAGCCGTCTATGAACTTCCAAAGAAGATGACAATTCCATCAGATCATGAACAACATCCGGTTACATTGATAGAAGAAGAGCTCAATTCATCAACAGTTCACTATTGGTACGCAGAGGGAATGTCCGAGGTTGTGGCTCAAGATAAAGTGACAAACAAAGACAGTGTGATTCTACCCGGTAAAGTAAAGGTATTCACTGAAGGCGACTACATTGGTGAGACCTCGATTGATCAGATATCACCACGAGAGGAGTTCAAGATTGGTACCAGAGTTGCATATGACGTTAAGGCGGAGAAGAAACTCGTGGAACGTGAGATGGAGAAGGCAGGTGTCCTTCGCGGAAAACTCCGACGTTCGTATGATTACAGACTTGACATCCAGAGTTTCTCCAAGAGAAAGATCGAGATTGAAGTCTTTGATCGGATCCCCCATAGCACGAGTACACAGATCGAAGTGAAAATAGACTGGGATAAATTGGCTCCCAAAAATCATGAACTCGGTGTGATAGAGTGGTATAGGGAGTTAGAGCCAAACGAAAAGAAATCCATTGTGTACAGTTATGAAATAGAATGGGAGAAGGATGTGACTATCAGTCCACCGCTACCATGAGGAGGTCAGAAGAATGAAAGAAATAACAACACAGATCTCAACAGTCACAGTCTTCCGAGATGGAGCACGAATTGTCAGGACTGGTAAAACAGAACTCACAACGGGGGAACAGATTGTCAAAATATCAGATATCACTCGATACGCAGAGCCAGATAGCTTTCGAGTAAAAGGAATAGGGAATGCAGTTCTTCGAGGTATTGATGTCAAGCAAATCAGTCGAACCTACGAACCTGAAGGTGATGTCAAGGAGTCATATGAGAAGCTCAAAGCTCTAGAAAAAGATCGAGCTGAAATTGAAGACAAAATTCAGCAACAGACATCTAGAGGTGATAGACTGAATGCTGTAATGAATCAGTTTAGCTCCGAGTTTGGCAAGTGGTATTCAGTTGGAGAATCATCAATGGAACAGCTTACTAAAATGGAGAAAGCAAGCAGTGAGATGATCCATGATGCTAAGAAGACAATCCGTGAACTCAAGAATGAGTTTGAGAGAATTGATGCTGAGATTGCGTCACTTCGGGACAATATCAACAGAATTCAGGGTCAAAGGAGAACAGAAACAGTCAATGAAGTGTTCGTAAATCTTGAAGTCAAGGAGAGCACTCCTATAGAGCTTGAGGTAACCTATCAGTTGCGAATGGCCTCTTGGCAACCAACCTATGACGTCGATATTGGTGAAGAAACAACTTCTGTTAAGAGAATCGCTGTGGTTAGAAATCAGACCCTTGAGGATTGGGAGGATGTAGGACTCACAGTATCAACGGCATCTGTTCAACCTGTGGAAGCAATTGATCCAAATCCATTTTTCATTGATGTCTACAAGCCAGAGTATGAAATGGTATCTACGAGAACTTTAGCTGCTCCATCTGAAATGATGAAGAAAGAAGAAGCCTACGGAGAAGAAACGGACGATATATTGATGAAGGACGAACCAATGCCAGAAATCATTGAGGATTATGCAGAACCCACTGAAACTCTGGGTGGAATCACGGTATATAATGTTCCTGGCAAAGTTTCAATTCCTGCTGATAACGACCTGCATCCCGTCACACTGACACTTGAAGAATTCGAATCTCGAAGATTGCACTTTTGGAATGCAGCAGCAATGGCAGAAGCAGTTGCACAGGATGAAATAACAAACGGAGATTCTGTTCTTCTTCCAGGTAATGTGAAGGTTTATGCAGCTGGTGATTTTATTGGTGAAACACACCTCAACCTAAAGGCACCCAGAGAGAAGTTCAGACTTGGAACTAGAGTGGCCTACGATGTAAAGGTCGAGAAGAAACTTTTGGAGAAAGATACTGAGAAGACTGGAATCACTCGGGGCAAACAGAAGAGGGGATACAAGTATTCTCTAGATATGCAAAACTTCTCAAAACAAGGAATTACAATCAAAGTTGTGGATGTGATACCTCACAGCAGCTCTGAGAAGATCAATGTGGAATTAGCGGGACCATCGATACCTACCAAGAAGGAAGAATTGGGGGTTCTTGAATGGGAAACCAACATCGATGCTGGTGTGGAGTTTAAGATTGAATATTCATATGAGGTCGAATGGGAGAAGGATGTTTCAATAAGACCTCCACTCCCATAGAACTTGTAGGTAGTAGCGGTCGAAGGCAGCTGCAAAGAAGTTACACGAACTTGGACAATTTATTAGGTTGCTGTTTGAATAAAACACATGTTCACAGTATCACAAGCAGCCCGTAGACTAGGAGTCTGTTCGCAGACCATTAGACGGTGGGACAGGAAAGGACACATCCAGTGTCATCGGACTCCAGGTAATCATAGGAGGGTTCTCCCTGTCTGAGGTCAACAGACTTCTTGGGAAGATGCATCAGAACCTCATCAGAGAACCATCCTCAAAGAAACGAATTGCTATCTATGCACGAGTTAATGGACACAGACAGAAGACGGATGGAACCCTGAGAATCAAGAAGACCTTAGAGGGCGATGACGAGTAGCAATTCAACGGTCTACTTCCGTTATGTAGATGGTTACAATATTACTGTAGATGTCTACATGACGTTACATACATTTTGTTGATTGTTTATAAATGATTTTGGAAACATGAACCAAATAAAACAACCGTAAAATCAAAATTGTGGACTTTAAATCCTACCGTTCGTAATTATTATGTTGTTTTTGTATGACCTTAAATACCTCAAGAAAGACCGTGTAATGAGGTTTAGGTTGATGAAGAAGAGAACGCGGCGCCATCCCCGCGTGGGGAAGACTACCAGTTCGAACCAAGAAACAATGGATGGTAATTATTATGTTGATTCATCAACCTATCTTGTCCAAAAATTTTCTCTCAACTCATTCAATCGACAAGTCGCTCGAAAAGGACTTGGGAGAAAGCCAGATCCATCCTTCAAAGTAAGAAGCAGAAGAGTGACTAGACAATTAGTGACCAAGTTGTCAGGGAAAAAATGTTCTGAGATTGACCTTCAGACAATAGGGCAACACTTTGACAAGTACATAGAGGCTGTCAATCTAGTTCTCAGCAAGGTGTACTCACCTCATCAACGAGCAGCTTCTGTGGGGATGAAGTTAGAGGGCTCAACAGGACAGGGGTATGTTGTCCTGAGAGAAGAACCATACCTTGAATGGACGAGGTTCAATGAATTTGGTCTTCTTGTCTTTGAACGGATGTATAGGAATGTCCTTGAGACCGCAACCAGAATCATCCATTCAGACTATACCAGAAGAAAGCTGGTCAATGCTCTTCTTGAAATTCTTTCCAATGACTGGGAGCAGCTCAGACGACTTTTGTCTCTGAAGAGACTCCCTGCAGATCTTGTGAGAAGTGTCAGGGAGTCAGGTGGGAAGAAGAAAGGTTCATACTATCACTATGCTCTTGCGGCTTGTAGACAGGTCCGCAGAGCCCTAGACATCCAACTCCTTGAGGAATCAAACTCCAGCTCTTCAGTCCGAAGCATTCAGAGACGACGAGTGCGCGATTTGATGAAGTCTAATGCCGGAACAGGAGTCATGGTTTCTATGGTGTCACAGGTCAATGATTGGAAGAGCAATGGCTTTCCATTCATTCAACCTGCGTTCAGACAGACAACCATGGAGTTCGCTGCATCCACTGAGAACACCACTGGACAGGGGTACTGGTTCAGGGAAGACCCTGAGAGAGATGACGAGATCATCCTCTACATCAAGACACCTCCTGGAATCGCTGGACATGAACGTACTCCGGATTCTCCATATAGGAGTCAGACCCTCCGATTCCGCTTTCTTGATTGGTTACCAAGAAGAGCAGCTCATGCCCGAGACAAGGCAAGTGAAGCCAAGAAGAAGGGGAATGAATGGAGAGCTATAGAACTCGAATATCGGGCTGAACGGTTTGAGGATATGAGCCTGCAGCTCAGAAGCACTATCAGACTGCAACAGGTCACCCGAAAACTGTCCTCATTGAGATCTAGGAAAGACCTGGACTCAGAAAAGATTTTGGGACTGAAAGAAGAGATGGAGGTACTCAAGAAGTGTAGACGATGTGCTCCTCCTGTCTTCAGGGTCCGAGGTCACAGGGTCACTCTGATGATTCCCTTTAAATTGCCAGATGATGAGATGTTACGAGGAGTACTTCCCAAGACTCCAAGGATAAGAAGGGCTGGAGTGGACAGGGGACTGAGACATCCTGTGGTCCTCTCAGTGAGGAATGGTGGAAACAGTTACGATGAAACAAAGATTGGAAGGGACGGACTGTACAAGAAACGAGAAG
>VAPA010397661.1_pt1 | contig 18353 bp, 16 predicted proteins | sample 3395041 | NCBI WGS metagenome assembly VAPA01 (sample SAMN08290432, study PRJNA428436) | hydrothermal vent metagenome | isolation source: Deep-sea hydrothermal vent chimney | place: Indian Ocean: Southwest Indian Ridge | depth 1973 m m
GAAAATCTGGTGCTTGGCGTCAAACTTTCAGAATACCATACAGGCTACAGGGCGTTTAGCAGGGAAGTGCTGGAGACACTGCCGCTTGAAGAAAACTCAAATGATTTTGTCTTTGACAACGAAATGCTGGCTCAGGCTGTTTATTTCGGGTTTAAGCTGGGTGAGATAAGCTGTCCGACCAGATATTTTGAAGACTCCTCTTCGATCAACTTCCCGAGAAGCCTTAAATACGGATTAGGTGTTCTTTTAACTTCGGTTAAATATATGCTTGGTAAATCCGGTTTAATAAAACCTTCAATTTTCAAAAAAGACGGAAAGAAAATAATCTGACCATATAACAGGAAGAGGAGAGCTATCATGAAAAAACCTTTAAAAGTGGTTATCCTGGCCGGAGGCCTCGGGACGAGACTTGGAGAGGAAACAAACCGTATACCCAAGCCTTTGGTAACGATCGGTGAAAAACCAATGATTTGGCATATTATGAAGATTTATTCCCATTACGGGTTCAATGAGTTCATTATATGCCTCGGTTACAAAGGTTATCTTATAAAAGAATATTTTGCCAACTATTTCCTTCATAATTCCGATGTAACTTTTGATTACTCAGGTGGGAAAAATAGAATGATCATACATAATAAAAAGACCGAGAACTGGAAAATAACCCTTATTGATACCGGATTTTTTACACAAACCGGCGGAAGGATAAATAGGATACGGCCCTATATAAAAGACAGGGCGTTTTTGCTTACTTACGGGGACGGTGTAGCTGACGTTAATATCAGGGAACTGGTTAAATTTCATTTTGAACACGGCAAGACGGCTACTGTTACAGCTGTACAGCCGCCCGGGAGGTTTGGCGCGCTAAGGCTGGAGAAAAAAAAGTTTGTAAAAAGCTTTACTGAGAAACCTGGCGGTGATGAAGGCTGGATAAACGGAGGATTTATGGTACTGAACAGGGAGGCCTTTGGATATATAAAAAAAGGAGACCAGACGATCTGGGAAAAGTCCCCAATGGAACAACTTGCCAAAAAAGGCCAGTTAATGGCAAAGAGCCATGATGGTTTCTGGAAATGCATGGATACTTTAAGGGATAGGAATGAACTTATAGAGTTATGGAATTCTGAAAAACCGCCGTGGAAAGCCTGGAAAGACTGAATCAATGAAAAAAATATTTAACTCTGTTTATAAAGGCAAAAAGGTCTTAGTTACAGGGCATACAGGGTTTAAGGGCTCGTGGCTTGTGACCTGGCTGAATGATCTTGGCTCCGAGGTTATTGGCTATTCTCTTGAACCGCCTACACAGCCAAGCCTGTTTGATGCGCTGGAAATGGGCAAAAAAGTTATTAATATTAACGGCGATGTAAGGGATGAAAATAATTTAAAGCAAGTATTTAAGAAATATAAACCAGAGATCGTTTTTCATCTGGCGGCCCAGCCACTGGTAAGGGCTTCTTACAATGAGCCGAGGCTTACCTATGAAACAAACATAATGGGTACTGTAAATATCCTTGAATCTGTACGTCAGACTGACAGTATAAAGGTTTGCATAATCATTACCAGTGACAAATGTTATGAGAACAGGGAGCAGGACGCTGGTTACAAAGAAACAGACCCAATGGGAGGGTTTGACCCTTATAGCTCAAGCAAAGGCTGTGCCGAACTGGTGGTATCTTCTTATCTCAGGTCTTTTCCCATTTTAGGGGGATATCAGGCAGTTATATCCTCGGTAAGGGCGGGTAATGTAATAGGCGGCGGAGACTGGGGTGAAGACAGGCTTATACCTGACTGTGTAAAGGCGCTTTCACAGAATCAGGATATCTTTATTCGCAGTCCTTTATCTGTACGTCCATGGCAGTTTGTTCTTGAGCCATTGTCAGGGTATCTGTGGCTCGGAGCATTAATGTATGCAAAAGACAGGGAATTCTCAGGCGCATGGAACTTTGGTTCTGACGACGTAAGGTCTTTTAATGTGGAAGAAGTGGTGAAAAAAACAATTGAAATCTGGGGCGAGGGGAAATACAGGGTAAAAAGGGATCACAAATACCATGAAGCAGGGCAGTTAGTGCTTGATATAACCAAGGCACGTCAGTATCTTGGATGGCAGCCTGTCTATAAGATAGATGAAGCTTTGGTAAAAACCATTAACTGGTATAAAAAGTACTATAAGGGGAAAAACAATATTTATTCTTATACTCTTGATCAGATCAGGGGCTATATAACCGATGCAGGCAGACAGGGATTACGGTGGAGTAAGGCTTATAAGTAAGAAAGGGACTGTTTAATGATTAATGAAGGCGATATAGTACTGGCTGATTTCTCCAGTGCTGACAAGACGAAAAAAAGAAAGAGCCGCGCACTTGTTATAGGACTAAGCCAGTCTACCGGGAATGTGGTTGCTGCCTGTATAATCCCGCGCATCAGGCAATCTGTCCCCGGACAGTTTACAGAGGTTATATCACGGTCAGACCTTGAACAGGGGACTCTAAAAGGTAATTTTGTTATATTGGCTGATGCAATTGTAACCCTTGAACCCCAAAAGACCAGAAAGGTAGCAAGGCTTAAGAAGAATAAACTTGAAAAGATATTAAGGCTGTTTTCTCATTTTGCCGGATATTCCTATTACAGGAGTATCTCCAGCGCCAAAAAACAAAACTACATACCCGTATCAGGGAAAATACTTGACGAAAAAGAACTGTTCAGGATGTTTGATGCCTCTCTTGATCAATGGCTTACAGCCGGCCGGTTTAATGATGAATTCGAGAAGAAGTTTGCAAAGTTCCTTGGAGTTAAATTTGCTTTAACCGTGAATTCCGGCTCTTCAGCCAATTTGCTTGCTTTGTCTGCACTGACTTCACATGAACTGGGAGAAAGAAGAATAAAGCACGGAGATGAGATTATAACTATAGCAGCAGCTTTTCCTACGACAGTAATGCCGATTATGCAGAATAACCTTATTCCTGTTTTTGTGGATATAGAGCCGGGGACATACAATATAGACATACAGCAGATAGAAGATGCTGTTTCAGAAAAAACCAGGGCAATATTTATTGCGCATACCCTGGGCAACCCCTTCAGAATAGACGATGTTTTGAGGATATGCAGAAAATATGATTTATTTCTTATAGAAGACAGCTGTGATGCCCTTGGCAGCAGATATGCTAAAAGAAACTCATCGACTGCCGGGTATACAGGAAGTTTTGGTGATATTGCCACATTCAGTTTTTACCCGGCACATCACATGACAATGGGTGAAGGCGGTGCAGTTGTTACCGGCAGCCGTGAGTTAAACAGAATATTGTTATCCATGAGGGACTGGGGAAGAGACTGCTGGTGTCCGACCGGCAAGGACAACACGTGCGGGAAACGGTTTACCCAGCAGCACGGCAGACTTCCGGCAGGATATGACCATAAATATGTGTATTCTCATTCAGGGTATAACTTGAAAATTACAGACTGGCAGGCAGCAATCGGGCTTGCACAGCTTCAAAAACTGCCCACATTATTAAGGCAGCGAAAAAGAAATTTTAAACTGCTTTATGAAGGGCTGAAGCAGTTTGAGAAATACCTGATACTTCCCATGGCCCTTAAAAAAAGTGAAGCAGCATGGTTTGGTTTTCCACTAACCTTAAAGAACAGCACGCTGTATAACAGGACTGAACTGGCCAGGTTTCTGGAAAAAAAAGGAATAGGTACAAGACAGCTGTTTGCAGGAAATATCTTAAAACAGCCGGTTTTCCTGAATAACAATATCAGAATGAGGATCAGAGATTCAAAAAATCTGTTGTCCGGCAGGCTCTTGGAAACAAACTATAAAATGCTGCCAAATACAGACATGGTTATGGAAAGAACTCTTTTAATAGGAACGTGGCCCGGGATAAGCGGAAAAGACATTAAATATATAATAAAAACTTTTAAAGAGTTTTTTTCTTAATCAGTTGCCTGCCTGAACGAAAACCTTGAGTGACCTAAATAACTTATTACAGTACACACGAACATAACCATTGCAGCGGATATCTTTGGAGTAATGTGAAATATTTCCACAAAAAATGGGAGTAGAATTAAGCTCAGCAAAAAGGTAACAACATAGGTTGAGACAAACCTGAGGAATTCTGTAATTATTTCTTTCCCTTTTACTTTTGACTTGAATGTTATGTACTTATGTGAAATATAGGCATTTACAGGGGATATAATATAGGTCAGGATCATTGCGGACATATATGCAATATATCTGGGATCAAATATATTCATAAAAAGCGAATCTAACAGACAAAATACAAGATATCCGAAAATAGTATTCCAGACACCCACAAGGACAAATCTGGCCTTTAAATTATGTTTTGAAAGAAATTCTGAGATCATTTAAAACGGGCAAACGGCCTCTCATCCTTAAAAGATATAATTATAAGGGAAAAAATATCATGTGTCAGCGCTCAAATCTGTTTTTTCGCAACAACAGTTATAATGTCGTGCAGATTCTTTTTTATTTTTATATTGCCTATAGATGATCTGCTTAGCAGTCTGTGAAGTGAATGGAAAAAACCGGACTTTCTACCGCGTGCAAGGCGGTAAGGAATGGTTTTAAGAAATAATATATGTGCTATGTATTTGTGATAAATGATTTCAAACCCTGTCTTTGAGAGCGCCTCCTGAAGGCTCGTCCTGTTAAAGTAGGAAAGATGAAACGGAGGTATTAGAGCATAGAACCCGGCGCCTGTAATCCTTGCCAGCAGACAGGAGAGATTATGGACCTTGATTACAATAAGCCCGGATGGTTTAAGGAGAGAATGGCACTTTTTCAAGGCCAGCAAAGGGTCTATCAAATGATCAAGAACATCCTGCATTGTAATAATATCAAAGAACGGGTCCCGGCATTCATAGTCCTCTAATGTGCCGATATGTATATTGTCTCCATACTTTGCTTTTGCGGTTTCAGCATATGTGTTAGGCAGTTCTATGCCGTACCTGTCCCAGCCTTCCATAACATCAAGGAAATGACCTTCAGAGCATCCTATATCCAGGATTTTTCCTTTGGTGATTCTGCTTTCAATCAGGGCCCGCAGCTTCAGGTAATAGTATTTAAGATTTTCGATATTTTCAGGGTCAGAGTAAACACAGTCATCATCTGAACGTTCATAGTAACTGTTAAGTTCTTTTTGTGTAAGTTTTTCTTTTACAAAAAGCAGGGAACACTCTTTGCATTTGACTATGGTAAATCCGTTTACAATATACTTATTTTCAAAGCGGCTGCTTTCGCAAACGATACATTTTGTGTATTTGTCGTGCATTAAGTTCTGTTCCCTATGAACGGCAGCATTAAAAATTGGCAGGAGTGACAATGCTTATGAGCTTCATACGTGTTCTCCTTATAAATATTACTGTTTCTTCTTTTTCAAAAAACCTGTTTTATATATATAATCAAGTATTAAAGAACAGGAGTCTTTAACAGAAAGCTGTTGAGTATCAATTATGAGTTCAGGATTTTCAGGCTTTTCATATGGTGAGGAGATACCGGTAAAGTTCTTTATTTCACCGGTTTTTGCCCTTTTATATATGCCTTTTGAATCACGGTCAGAACAGATATCTACAGAACATTTTGTATAAACCTCGATAAACTCTCCGGCCTTGAATAAAGAACGGACTTTTTCCCGATCTACCCTGAAAGGGGAGATAAATGCGGTAAGCACAATAATCCCGGCATCGACAAAGAGCTTTACCATCTCGCTGATCCTGCGGATATTCTCTTTGCGGTCTTCCTGGGAAAAGCCCAGGTCAGAACAAAGGCCGTGCCTTACATTGTCGCCGTCAAAAACATATGTGGAGCATCCCTGTTTATGAAGTTCTTTTTCAATGTTATGTGCAATGGTTGATTTGCCCGAAGCAGAAAGGCCGGTAAACCACAATACAAAACCTGAATGACCGTGCAGTGTCTCCCGGTCTTTTTTGGAAATATAACCGTTAAACCATGTAACATTACTGTTTTTCATTTTTTAATGATTATTTTAATGCTGAACTTATTTATATGAGCTTTCTGTACATTTCATGAAATCTTATCAAATTATCAGGACAGGAATCATGCCACATAAGATAGCCTTTGTCCTCTGCTGAAAGTCCTTTGTTTTTTGGAACAAACGAACCTGATAGAAAGCCTTTGTATAAAATCGAAATAAAATGACTCCTTGTATTACGCCCATGATGGATAAGCTGGTTTAATGCTATTGGAACCACATTAAAACGGATATCAATCCCTATTTCAGTTTCAGCTACTTTTTTAACCCTTGTTTCCAGGGTTTCTTTAAATCTAACGATGCCGCCTGGTACATGCCACCCTTTTCCTGCATATTGATCATTTCTCCAAGATAAAAGTGTGCGCTCGTTTTCATCTTTTATTAAAAGATCTACATTTACAAGCGGGGTTGTTCGACTAATGTAATAAAATATTTCATCTGGTAAACCTGCAGACGGATCTGGGAACTGTTTGTCAAGAACTGCTATGGCGTCTGTAATATCCATGAGCACTCCATTCTGAATACGCGTGTAATGTTTCCCAATCTTTTTTGGCAATATAAACATCAAGCCAGGCAATACTATTGTCTTTAATTATTATTTGTTTATTGCTCGTCTTGAAGGACGATGAAAACAGGTCATGAACCTTATTACAAACCGTATCCTGAACTTGTGTGTGGTTTCCTGATATATATCATTTAAAAGTTTATCCGCTCTTTTTCAATAACCAGAGGTCTTTTTAAGACCTGGGTATGAATTGAGCCGATATATTCACCGATAATTCCTATAAAGAAAAGCTGGACAGAAGAGAAGAAGAAAAGCCCTATTACTATTGGCGCCATGCCTACAGTAAAACGCTCCCAGAAAATTAGTTTATAAATAAAGTAAACCAGAGCAATCAGCAGGCTTAAACTAGAGGCTGCAAATCCAAGCATGGTAGCCAGTCTTAATGGTATTTTAGACTGATTGGTAATACCCAGCATGGCATAATCAAAGAGCGTGTAGAAATTGTTCTTTGTAATTCCAGACTTACGTTTAGGTTGGGTATACGCTATTTCAGCCCGTTCGAAACCTATGTCACAGATGAGACCACGAAAATATGGATATGGATCATTAATCTTGCGAATGATCTTGATTATCTCCTGATCATATAAACCAAATCCTGTAAAATTTTTAATTAATTTGATTTCGGATAGACGTCCGATAAGGTTGTAGTAAGCATTCCTTAAAGCATATAAGATTCGTGATTCTTCGCTTTGATGTTTTACTCCAACTACAATTTTATAGCCTTCCTCCCATTTTTTTATGAAAGCTGCTATCATTTCAGGTGGTTCTTGCAAGTCTGCTACAATACTAACAACAGCATCTCCATTGGCTTGTAACATTGCATAAATCGGTGATCTTATCTGTCCAAAGTTTCTAGCATTTATTATAACCTTTACATTCTTATCATTCTTTGCAATATTTCTTAATATATCTTGTGTCTTGTCATTTGAGGCATTATCAATAAAAATATGTTCGTAACTATGTCTATTCAAAGATTGTATAGCTTTTTTAACACCCTCGTAAATTTTCTGGATATTTCCTTCTTCATTATAACATTGTGTAACGACGCTAATATGCTTCATCATTATTCCTCCCCAACGAACCAATTAAATGTTTAAGATATACTTTGAAGGATTGTTTAAGCCACTCAATTCAAGTTCCTGTTGTTTTTGTAATGTTGGTCTTGAGCATATTTCTATTGGCTTCCATTCCCCAGCCTTTTTGATTGACTCCAAGCAGATAAGGCGGGAAACCATACCTCTGACATTTTTTACATAAAGGTTTATTTTTTTTCTTAATCAATATATCATGTAATGAGGTTCTAAGATAGTCATCACATATAAGAAATTTTTGCATGTCAAAGCAAACACAGCAAAGCGGTACACTTCTATCCCAATTGATATTTATTTGGTTCGTGAGAAAACGGCATGGCAGGTCGCGATATGCTTTCGTTATCTCCAGGCCTTTATCAATGCTGACTAGCAGTAATTTTAAAAATTCCTGCGTTTTAACGTCAAGATTTCCTTCGCAATAGTCAATCAATCTTTCAATTGGGGTAATGTTGGCATAGCAGCAGGTAAAGGCAAACCCTAGTTCATCGCATAATTCTTTCATTTTATTCCTATCAACGCCATAATTATTTTTATATAGATGGTAGTTCACCTCAATAAAAATAGAAGCTTTATGTTTTTCAATAAGGTATTTCAGCTTATATAAATTTGATTTAACCAGGTTAATATTTCCTCCAGTGTGAGTTGAATTATATACTTCAGGATAATATCCTGAGACAGAGATTTTTAGATAGTCCGGTGAGGTTTTTACGATTTTTTCGATTTGATTTGATGAGCTAATTGAAAGATTCGTTGAAACAGCAGTAGCAATTTCCAATGAGTGAGCATGATCAATAAACAAGTTGAGTTTTGGATGTAAAAATGGTTCACCCCAGCTATATAAATTGATATGAGTAACCAAATCAGCCTCTTCGGTCATCTTTTCGATAATTCTTTTGAAATCATTAAAGGACATAAAACCTTTAGGATTTTTGATATTTTTCATGGTATGCGCACATGACGGGCATTTTAAGTTGCATGCACCGGCAACGTCGATAGTATAAAAATATCCGCAAAAATCGCTGTATTTGACATAATCATTTCCTGATATGCCCATTCCTTTTAGTGTATCAATAATTTCGTCTTCTTTTATCGAAACGGTAATAACAACCAACAGATTTTCATTTTGGGTGTTTAAGGAGGGTATCATGTCCGGATTGTTTACTGGAAGATCGTTGATCTTTCTCTCTATAAGAGACGGATCGGAGTCTACAAAACCAATAACATTAAGATTATGCTTTTTGGCAAAACGTAAAAAGCCGATCCCCGTCATTCTCGCTCCCCATAGTAATATGGGGCGATTATTAAGTATTTTTAAAAGATTACTTTTTGCAGATATCATATAAGAGCCTTATATAAAAATTCTTGTTTTTGACACCCCCCGATGATCAGGGTGCGGGATACAACTTTCACTATAGCTTCCAATGGAATGCGTATGCCTGTTTAATTAAATTCCTTTGCATCAAATACTATATTACTCGAATCTTTATACCAGCTATACAGTTCGCTTATCGCCTTTTTGGGCTCAGTAAAATTAAAGTCTCTGTATTCCTGCAGGAAAAGTGTATTATTACCGGTATATTCAGCGTTTAATCCCTCTTCTTTAATATTTATAGGGACATTTTTCCCACTAATTTCTCTAATTATTTTGGCAAGCATAAGCAGGTCAATGCTTTTCCCTGTACAAATATTATAGCTTCGTTTTGCACCATCTTTTTTAATAAACATTTCCACTATCCTTGAAAAGTCGTCAATATACAAATAATCAAAGTACATGTTTTTCTTAATGGAAATATTTAGGCCGGACAACACTCTGCATATGTTGTTTGAGATAAATCTACGTCTATAATCTTCATATTTACCATAGATGCCGAATACGCGAAGGTTATATATATTTCTATGCTTGTTTTCAATATCTTTTGCTACTACATATTTTGAAAACCCATATATATCGGATGGTATATGTTTTGCAAAATACTCCTCCTTCATCTTCGGAATGTAGTTTTTCATGTCGTATTCTGCACCAGAGCCTATGCAAAGCATTTTTCTAAATGACCCTGAACATCTTTCTATATTGAAGTACATCTTTAAATTTTGCTCGACGGACGTAAGGGTTATGGCGCAATGTATAACAACGTCAAATTCATTTTTCATTAGATATTCATAAACTGCCTGGGAATCTAATAAATTAAGGTCCCCGCGTTTCGGGCAATAAACACCCTCATACCTGGCTTGAAAATATTCCATTAAATTCCGGCCGATAAAACCGTTGCTTCCGGTAATAAGTATTTTCAACTTAACTGTTCCCTTGTTTCTTTATCTTCATTAACAGCATTTCGGTATGATCATCCAGGTTCTCTAAACAACATACTACTGGCGCAAGACATTTATTGCAAAAAGGGATATCATCCCGTTTTTTCTCTAACATTTTTATTTGCAGATCATTAAGCTTTTTTCCCCGCCATATTTCTAAAAGACTTTCTTTGGTGACATCACCGATCAAGACTTCTTTCCCCCAGTCGAGCGTACAAGGGCTTACTGTTCCATTGAAATTAACGTGCAGATACATGAACGGGAATGGGCAGACTTCTTTATACCTATCGATTTTCTGACCATACATGCCTGTTGTATCAACATCGAATTTGTTTACTTCTGCCCACTGGGGGACAACATTTTCAATAAAAATTTCATCACAAATATCCCCGAATGTGACATAAAACTTATCTTTATCTTCCTGGCTAAGGTTGATATCAACAATTTTTATATATATTTTACAGTCTGCTCTAACCTCGTACAGATTTTTTATGTTTTCAAGAAATTTTTTCATATCGACTGTACTGCCTGTTACCTCTTTGTATTTTTCACTGCTAAGGCCTTCAACTGATATGTTTATTCTATTGAGTCCGGCATCAATCATTGCTTTATTTAATTTAGGGTTTAACAGTGATCCGTTTGTGAACAATTCAATGATCTCTGTGACATCCTGAGACCTCATATAACTGATCATTTGAGGCAATTCGGGATGCAGTGTTGGTTCACCATGTAAGCCAATCTTCACTTTTCTCATCTTGTGCTTAAACTGTTTTAGATCATCTGTTATTTTTTTAAATAGATCTAAACTCATTGAACCAAACTGGTAACTCTTTTTCTTCATCGCCTCAGTATCTGCCTGAAAACAGAAATTACACTTAAAATTGCATATACTGCATACATCAATATGCACTGAAAAAGGCGTATCTAATGGTACTACATTTTCTAACTGTGTTTTTTCCGAGTTAAAAACTCTAGCAATAACTTTTGCCTTCATAATTTTACTCCTGGTATTAACCTTTCACAAATTCTATTTTATTATCACGAAGCATTGCAGTATCTATACCTAGATTCATATTCTTTAGCGACTTCAGCACTTCGCTTGGATAAAGCCCCGGAACCATAACTATCACTAAATCTACTTTTTTTTCCTTTAGATATTCCGGAGATACAATATTCAAATGCAGGACAGGCGTAAATTTCCCTTGTTTAAACTTTGCAGAATCAATTATATATTCAATATCATTTGCTTTGCTTAATGCTAACAATGCCAGTGTTCTGTGGCCTGCGCCCCAAACCGCTACTTTCTTATTCTTTGATTTGTAATCAGCAATAATATGCTGCAAATCTTTAATAATAGAATTTACATAGCTATATTGTTCAGAAAGATCTAACACTTCTTTCTTTTTTACTATTCCTGCAATATCGTTTTCTTCATTAATGATCTGACACTCTAATACATCAAAACCATTTGCCTCAAAAGCATATGTCAGTGTTCTTTTGGTAAAATATGAAATGTGGTCGGTAACAAATTCATAGAAACATCTTGTCTTTAATAAATATTCTAAATTAGGGACTGTTATGAATCCCACTGAATTAGCAGTAGTATTTTTATATATGTTTTTGATAATATTACCCGGCTCAGGCAAATGTTCAATGTAATTTAAAGAAATAAATGCATCAAATAAACCGCCTTCTATTTCATTTATGTCCCCAATATAACCTTTAACCATTTTCCTTCCTAAAGATCTTCCTATCTCTACTGATTCTTGTGAAGCTTCAATTCCTGTCGCTATTAAGCCTGCCTCTTCCAAAACATCTGTCATATCACCCTTACCGCTGCCAATATCTAAAACCTTTTTACCATGCAGTCCAAACCTGTCAACAAACTCCTTCATTTGATTCAACCTGGATAACCTCGATTTCTCTGATAATGAAGCAGCAGTGATTACTTCTTTAAAATACTCCACTGGCTTCATATTATGCTGGACCAAACCGCAGCTTGAACATTGTTGTATAGTTAAGGTTATGCCTGTATCTTCTGCAAACTCATTTTTATCCGGATAGAACTGAGCAGCTTTAGGCATCCCTTTTAATTGTAGAACCGGATCAGGAAATAATTTATTTTTACATAAATGGCAATTATTATTATTCATGATATATCCTGGTTTCTATCATTTAAGGGCCCAATATTATTGGGCATTAACTCTTTTCTCAAGCATTGCTATTCTTTTTTCATCCTCGTCTCTGACACGGTGATAATATCGCCTTTTGCTTTTCAGCCAGAGAAGTTCAAATTTTATACCTTCAGCAAGTCCTTCTGCAATGTTTTCAACTGCACTTTTATGGTAAACTAATTTCCGTGTTTCAAATTTATTCAAAAGATCTTTTGACACAAGGTTTTTAATAAAGGGAATGGATTTTTCTGAGATTGCTCCACCAAGAGCAGTTTTCAAACCTTTCTCCTTTGCTTTCTGAAAAATATCAGTACAGTATTTAAGCATTTCATCACTGTTTGCAAAACTTCTGTCAGCACCCAACGAAGCAGTAAAGTCAACTCTTCCTACGGTTATGCTGCTCAATAGGTTGATTTTATCTAAACTTAATATTTCTTCTATATTTTTATACGCCGTAATCGTTTCAATATTAATTGCGAATTCAATATCTTTTTGATTATCTTCCGGTATAAATGTGTCAATTGCATCCAGGAATTTACTTGTGGCGAAAGCGGTTTCAGCCATTGGAGCGATAATTCCCTTGGCCCCCAATGAGAGAGCATTATAAATGTCAGTCACAGCCTCCACCCCACCAATTTTCAGGATTAGGGGCAACTGTATTGCATCCGCAATATCTTTCAGCCTCATCAATTCAACCTGCCTGCTGCCCTCGTTCTCATATTCAGCCTTAATTTCAAAAAGACCATACTCATTTTTTAATCTTTTTAACAACTCAATCATTTCATATTCTAAAACATTCATTTAATACCCCCTTATATATCGCAGGATTTTGTGAAGATTTTCCATCACAAGAACATTCCTATTGGTAACATTGTCTTCAGAGTTAATTAAAATTGCTTTGCTGTTATAGTTCAGGGCCATCATAATATCACTTTCATGGGAATCACCCACCACGATAATCTCATGATGTTCACTCCCGAAAGCTTTTGAAATTTTTGATAAAATATATGTATTCGGTTTTCCAACAATAAAATCCGGTCTTTTATATGCAGATGCAGCAATTGCTCCCACCATTGCACCACAACCAGGCATATATCTGTTGTTTCCAATGGGGAAAAAGCCATCCTCGTTACATGCAATAAATTTACCGCCTTCCAATAAGACTGACAGAGCGGTTGCTATTTTATTATAATTAAAATCGGAATCAAAACCAACAACAAGGTTCTTCGCTGAATCATTATCTACAATCCGAAGCCCGTTACCTTCGAGTTCACTGCGGAAGCTATCAGAGCCAACAACATATAAATTATCTATACCTGACTCTTTAAGGTAAAGAGCCGTAGCGGAAGAAGAGGTATAGACTTCATCCAATTTACACTTAATTCCCAGCCTGTTTAATTTCTCATAGACTTGCCTTCCTGTTCTTGATGAGTTGTTTGTGAAAAAGACGACCTGGTATTTCTCTCTCAAATAATCAATAAGCTCAACTGCACCTGCGACTGTATTCTCCCCCATATAAAGAGTACCGTCCAAGTCAAACGCAAACAACTTTATTTTCCCGGTAATTTCAAACATTTTCTCCCTCTATATTCTTAACAATCATGTTTGAATAAAATTCATCCCGCTCAAGAAACGGATAAAGATCCTCTAACGGCTTGGATACCATACGCCCGTCAGGCTTTTTTTCTGATGACAATTTAGGAGAAAAGATATAGTCATTATTCAAAATAACCTCGCATATTACCGCTCCCGTGTAAGATAAGACACTGTCGATCACCCGTCCCATATTAGCAGTTGAATTTATTCTGTAATATTTCAAGTCATATAAATCTGCAAGTTTGGTGTTATCCGGATAAGAAATACCCGACTCTTTATTGCAACCGATAAAGTTACTATTAAAATATTCTGTCTGCGTCAGTTCGATTGAACGGTAGCCTTGATTATTTAAAATGAATATCTTTATCGGCAAATTATAGTGCTTAATGGTTTGCAGTTCCTGAAGATTCATCTGAATGCTGCCATCTCCTGTAATGCAGATTACATCATGATTCCCTGCCAAAGCAGCACCTATAGAAGCAGGCAATGCATACCCCATTGCTGCACAACCTGAATTCCAGAAAATACGCTGTCTCGCTTTGACAATGCCAGCTTGAAATAAAACTACGCATGCCGTTCCGTTTCCCGCAACCACAACAGCATTATCATCCAATACAGTTGTTAATTCTTCAATAAAAGGGTAAGGGTGAACGGAATGTTCATTTGGGATTTTATACTCATCTAAAACGACAGGATATTTTTTCTTACGTATCTGACACCATTCCAGCCATGTTTTATCAACTTTAAAACCATCAGGAATTTTTTCCAAGAACTTAGTTATAAAAACTTTTGCATCAGAATGAACCAGGAGATCGCCCTTTACTGTTTTCTTATGCAGTTCAGCAGCATCAATATCAATAATGATTTTTTTTGCATGCCTGGCAACTAAGGTCCAGTTGTAGCTAACCTGCCTGATATTATTTCTGGTTCCAAGACAAATAACAAGATCTGCATTTTGTAGTGCAAAATTTCCTGCTCGACTCCCCAATGTTCCTATCCTGCCGATAAAATTATCTGATTTGGAGGCAATTAAGTCAAATCCATTAAACGTTGTAACGATAGGAATATCCAATAAGTCAACTAATTCCAGAAATTGTTTTTTAGCTTTTGAAATTCTGATACCATGACCAGCAATAAGTACTGGTCTCTTAGCTTTTTGCAGCTCTTCAATAACTGCAGAGATGATATCATCTTTTACCGATAGTGGAATATTATTCATGTTCTCATTTTGAAAACTTTGCTCATCAATCAATGCCCCCTGAACATTCAACGGAATATCCAACCATACCGGACCAGGTCTTCCTGAAGTAGCAATATAAATAGCCCTATCCAATTCGACTTTTATGGTCTCTGGATCAGTTATCATCTTTGCATATTTAGTCACCGCTTTGACAATTTCAATTATATTAATTTCCTGATCACCTAGTTGACGTAAGCGACTACCAGGAACAGATGCAATTGCTGTCTCATATTTTACTTGACCAGACAAGTATAATACTGGAACAGAGTCAAGCCACTGTCCAATAACTCCTGTCAAAGTATTGGTTCCTCCGGGGCCGGATGTCACATTAACAACTGCCAGCTTTCCTGATGTCCTGGCATACCCCTCAGCTGCAATTGCAGCCCCTTGCTCATGGTGGTTGCAGACATATTTAATTCGCTTCTCTTTTTTCAACGCGTCATTCAAATGCATTGCGCTGCCGCCAGCTACAAGAAAAACATGCTTAATCCCATAATCGGCTAAATACTTAAAAATATAATCAGCTACTCTCATAATAATCCTATCGAAGTCGTTAATGAGAATCGTTAAAGGAGTTTAAAAAATTGCTAACTGATCGGATATGCACAGTGCTAAACCCCTAAATCTTCGTTACCATATACTCCAGTTTTTCCTTACTCATTCCCGAATATACGCCAATCCAGAATGTTTCTAGCATAAAGGTTGCGAGTATGAATTTTTATGCTTTGATTTAAACGCTGACCGTTTAACTTCTTATTAAAAGCTTAAAATAAATCCGGGATTATGTCAAAATTGTTTTCCTCCAAATCCCGATTTAGAAAACCATCCGCATTATAAAGAAAGGCAGGGGGTATGGGGTTGAACGGTTTGTCGAATCGACCCAAGGTCCTGATATTTCGGGATGAGCCTGCCTGCTCGCCTCGATTCGGCGAAGCGGGCCGGCAGGCAGGAATGGGTGAAACTCCATGCCCTTTGCCTTTCATAAACGTTCTATATCGGGATTTGGATTTTCCTTTAAACTTTATTATAAATACCTGATTTAGTATATTATTTGTTATATAAGAATTATTTTTAATAATCAGAATGGTTTTGATCTTTTGTTTTATAAACCGAGGAGATAACCTGAATTGACAAACAGGGAAAACAGAATCAGATACCTCCTTGCCGCCTTTACTGCGTTAACAACGTATCTTGTCTATCTCCCTGCCCTTCAAAATAAATTTCTCGATTGGGATGACGGCATGTATGTTTATACAAATTTTTTTATACGTTCTTTTGATTCAATGTTTTTTAGAAACGCGTTTCTCAGGTTTCAGGCCGGTAACTGGCATCCGCTAACATGGTTCAGCCACGCCGTAGATTACAGCTTCTGGCAACTGAATCCATTAGGACATCACATGACAAATAATATTCTGCATGGATTAAATACTTTTCTTGTAGCACTGCTGAGTATGAAGCTGCTTGACAGCTTGAAAAACATTCAAACAGATAAAGAAAAGTTAAAAAGAGTTTTTTCTGAAAAAAGCGTGCTTGTTGCAGCAGGAATAACAGGTTTATTATTCGGACTCCATCCCATCCATGTCGAGTCTGTTGCCTGGATTTCTGAAAGAAAAGATGTATTATGTTCATTTTTTTATTTGCTCAGTCTTCTGGCCTATTTGCATTATGTTAATAAAGCTTGCGAGTGTAACAGGGAAGTCAGTCTGTCGGATGTATTTTTAAATCGGCGTTATATTTTGACTCTTTTCCTGTTCATGCTGTCACTTATGAGTAAACCCATGGCTGTAACACTTCCCGTTATTCTGCTGATCCTGGACTGGTATCCTCTTGGGAGATTCAGACAGGGCAGGAAAAACTATGTCTTGCTGGAAAAACTTCCCTTCTTACTCTTAGGCTTTGGATCATCTCTTATAACAATGTTTGCACAGCATTCTTCAGGAGCCCTTAAATCAACTCTGACGATACCATTATCCATAAGAATATTTACGGGATTAAAGGCGCCGATAGCTTATCTTTCCAAAATAATTTACCCTGTTGACTTAAGTCCATTCTACCCGCATCCATATATTTATCAGACAGTAACCTTGTTGTCTTCCACGTATTTAGTCCCTCTCTTTCTCTTATCCGGCATAACAGCAATATGTATCATATCTTTAAAATGGCAAAAGATATGGTCTGCGGTATGGTTTTGCTACCTTGTGACCCTGCTGCCTGTTTCAGGAATTATCCAGGTGGGGAGCCAGGCAATAGCCGACCGTTATACCTACCTGCCAAGCATTGCACCATTCTTTCTTATCGGTCTCGGAGGTATGCTGATTACAGATAGATGGTTTGCAACAGGCCGGCTGGTCAAGGGCAAGAAGCTGCTTTTTCTTATTATTGCCGTTTTATTGACTGCGAGTATCTCTTACGGGACAGTAAAACAGATACGTATATGGGAAAATACCGAGACTTTATGGAACAGGGTAATTGCTGTTAATCCTGATTCCTCAATGCCATATAATAACCGCGGAATATATTATCAAAATACCAGACAGTATGAAAAAGCCCTGAACGATTTTACAAAAGGTATGTCTCTTCCCCCGCAAAATATTAAACTGTACACAAACCGTGCCAGGGTCTATGCCCGCCTGGGACGGTTTGAAGACGCATTGAATGATGTAGAAGAAGCTATAAGGCAGCAACCTGATAATTGGGAAGTATATGATATTCGTGCTGAAATTTATTCTATATTTTTACTAAATGAAGAGGCCCTGAAGGATTATAATAAAGTCTTGAGCTTAAATCCCTGGGTGCCGGAGGCATATAATAATCGTGGCAATATTTATCTGAGACTGGGGTTCCCGGAAAAAGCGATTCGTGATTATGAACAGGCTATAAACCTGAGCCCTTTGTCTAATGCAAGTTATTATTATAATCTTGCAGTTGTCTATAGAATGCTGGGACAACCTGAAAATGCTCTGAAAAGCTTTAATAAGTATAAAAATATCGTTAACAGTCAATAAAACAATCTAAATGTCCAAGATCTGTATAAAGGCGGATAAACAGATAAGCTGATAACCACATCAGGAAAAAAAATGTTTTCAAAAACAGATTCCAAAATAAAAATAATCGCTCTGATGATCGCCATTTTAGCTGTGATCATTTATCTGCCTGCCCTTCAGAATGATTTTGTAAACTGGGACGATGATGCTTATGTATATGAGAACCCCAACATTCGTTCTCTGGGATTTAAGTCTATTAAATGGATGTTCACGTCATTCCACTCCTTTAACTGGCATCCAGTCACCTGGTTTTCCCATGCAGTGGACTATGCAGTGTGGGGGCTAAACCCTCTTGGGCATCATCTAACGAGCGTGGTACTGCACGGGA
>VAPA010000954.1_pt1 | contig 18338 bp, 12 predicted proteins | sample 3395041 | NCBI WGS metagenome assembly VAPA01 (sample SAMN08290432, study PRJNA428436) | hydrothermal vent metagenome | isolation source: Deep-sea hydrothermal vent chimney | place: Indian Ocean: Southwest Indian Ridge | depth 1973 m m
ATATAAATATATATATATATATATAATTATTAATTAATATTATAAAAAATAACTAATATTTAATAATAAATTAAATAATTAATATGAAAAATATTAATGAATTATTAAAACTATATAACAAAATTAGTATTTAAAATAATTTTGTAAAAATAGTTATTTATTAATATTTTTCATATTAACTATTTAATCAAATTATTAAATATTAGTTATTTTTTTTATAATATATAATAATTTTATTTAACTATATATTTATATTAAACTATTAAATATAAATTTATAAAGGTGAAAAAAAAAAAAAAAATGATAATGCCAAAAAAAGCCGTGATAGCGTCAAAAAATGACGGGTTAGCGCCAAAAAAAGTTTTTTAGTTGCTTGGTAAGTAAAATAATTTATATATAGAAAAGTTATATAAAATTTTAAGGTGAGTTAAAGTAGTTTAGTTTTATTAGTAAAAATGGTTATATTGCTTAAAGAATTATTTTTATTAAAATGTTGTTAATAAATAAAGTAAAAAAATAAGTTATTGATGCGTATATTTATATCTGAGTTATAGTTTTAAGACTGTAAAGGTTTGATAGGAAATAAGTTTAAAGTTTTATTAAATTTAAGTACTTTTTGTATAACGGGTTAATAAATTTTATTCTGAATTGATTTTTCTCGAAATTTATTGAGCTATTTTAAATTTGTTTAGAACTAACTAGTTTATGTTTCAGTATAAAAAGAAAAATTTAAATTAGTGGCTATATACTTTTCGCAATAAATGATAGCTAGTTTTCTATTAGTAGTGTTTTAGCATTTTAAAATTATATTTTAGTATATTTTAAGTGAGTTTAAGGGTTAAGCTCTTAATTTTAGTTTAATAGTTAAGTAATATATTTATTTTGGTAGGTTTTAAAGCAGCCATCTAATATTTAATGCGTTATAGCTTTAATAAAGTAATAAAGTTAAATTTATTGAATGTTTATTAATTTGATTATTAGAATATATTAGTTAATTTTTTGCTAGTAAAAATATTGTTAAGATTAGTATTATTTTATAGGTTTATTAAATTAATAGTGTGATATTTAGTTTAAGGTCTAAAATAGATAAATTTAAATAATTTAAAGGAATTCAGCAAACTATAATTTCAACTGTTTAACAAAAACATTGCTTTATGAGTTAGTAATATAAGGTTTGTCCTGCCCGGTGACTTAGGAGTTTAACGGCCGCGGTATCCTGACTGTGCTAAGGTAGCGTGATAATTTGTCCTTTAATTGTGGGCTTGTACGAATGGGTTAATGAGAATTAAGCTGTCTCTGAATTATTTTTAGAAATTAATATTAAGGTGAAAAAGCTTTAATATTTATGTAAGACAAAAAGACCCCATAGAGCTTAATTTAACAAGTTTAAATAGTGGAATACAGGTAGTATATTTGTTATTTAATTTTTGGTGGGATTAACTGGGGCGGTTAATGAAGAGTAGAATCTTCTTTTAATATAAATATTTATAGATTGAGTTAAAATAATTGATCCTTTAAAAGATTATAAGAAATAGCTACCTTGGGGGTAACAGACTAATTTTTTTTGAGAGTTCTTATTGACAAAAAAGTTTGGCACATCGATGTTGGCTTAGGGTATCCTAAAGATAGTAGCAGTCTTTAATGGTAGGTTTGTTCAACCTTTAAAATCCTACATGAGCTGAGTTCAGACCGACGTGAGTTAGGTCAGTTTCTATCTACATAAAAATTAGGTAAAAATATTATATTTGTACGAAAGGACTTTATTTTAGTATTAATAAATATAGAAAAATTAGAAGTAATATAAAGTTTAATAAAATAGGTTATTGAGTATTAGTTAGTATAAGTTGGCAGAGTAGTGCAATTGATTTAGGGTCAAGAAATAAAGAAAATGTTATCTTTACTTATAATTATTAGTTTATCTAATTTAATTAAAATTTTTGTTTTGCACACAAAATATGAAAAGTTATATTTTCGATGGACAGTATATATTAGGTAACTTATTATGGTAATAGAGAGATTTTGAAAGTCTTTATTTAAGAGTTCGAATCTCTTGGTTACTTATTAAGATGGCAGATTAGTGCAATGAGTTTAAGTCTCAGATATGAGATAGTATTTATCTCTTTTAATAATGGCTTTAAATTTTTATATTTCTATATTAGTAACTTTTATTTGTGCTATATTATCTATATCTTTTTATACTCTTTTTGAGCGTAAAATTTTAGGGTTTTGTCAGTCTCGTAAGGGGCCAAATAAGGTTAGGTTAATAGGTATCCCACAGCCTTTTGCTGATGCTATTAAGTTATTTACTAAAGAATATATAGCTCCAAAAAGTGCGAATTTAATTCCTTTTTCTATTTCTCCAATATTTAGTTTAATTTTAAGATTAGCTATATGATCGTTATTTCCTCATATTTACCCATCTGTAGTTAATAAGTTTAGTGTTTTAATTTTTTTACTTATTTCTGGGTTAGCTATTTATGGTACTATAATTGCTGGGTGAGCTTCAAATTCTAAATATGCTTTATTAGGTTCTTTACGTGGGGTAGCTCAGACTATTTCATATGAAGTTTCAATAACTTTAATTTTATTAAGCCCTTTAGTTGTTTATTCTTGTTTTAATATAAATGAGTATTATCGAATATTATTTTGTATTCCTTTATTTATATTTTTTCATATTTTTTATATGTGAGTAGTATCTATTTTAGCTGAGACAAATCGTACTCCATTTGATTTTGCAGAGGGTGAGTCTGAGTTGGTATCTGGGTTTAATACTGAGTATAGTGGGTTTCAGTTTGCTATTTTATTTATAGCAGAGTATGCAAGAATTATTATTATTAGGATATTAAGTGTTTCTTTTTTTTTACATAGTATAATTTTATTCGAGTTTAGAAATTTAAGCTTATTATCTGGATGTATATTTATTTCTTTTATCTTTATTTGGGTTCGTGCTTCTTTTCCTCGTATGCGTTATGATAAGTTGATAAATTTAACTTGAAAAACATTTTTACCTATATCTTTATGTATACTAATTTTATTATGCCCAATAGTTGTTATGTTATAAGTTTTATATTTTTTTACTTTTTAGTAAGAGTGTATAGTTTAGTAAAATTTATGGTTTTTTTTATAGTAGTTTTAGTTATAGTTGTGCTAGTAGTTAGACTAGTAAGGGTTAGTGGTTTATTAGTTAGTTTCCGATCTTTTATAGATTATGAAAAATCTAGTCCATTTGAGTGTGGGTTTGACCCAAAAAATTCTGCTCGTATTTCTTTTTCATTGCGATTTTTTCTTTTAGCTGTTATTTTTGTTATTTTTGATATTGAAATTATTTTTTTATTTCCAATTCCTTTTATAGTTATAGGTAGAATTAGGGAGTCTATAGTTATTTTAGGTTTATTTGTTTTTTTTGTACTTTTTTTAGGATTATTACATGAATGGCATGAAGGTTCTTTAGACTGGTCAAAATAGTAATATAGTATAGTTGGAGATATTTTGGTAAAATTAGGGCTTTCTAAGCTTAAATATTGAGAGGTTCGATTCCTTTTTGTCTTTATGATAAGATTATTTTGAAAGCCTTATAGGTTATTTATATTTTTATTACTAATTTTTGGGGTATTACTTTCTTTGTCTGCAGAAAATTGGTTAGCTATTTGGATGGGTTTAGAAATTAATTTATATAGGTTTATTCCTTTAATTTTAATTAGAGGGAATAACCAAGAAAAAGAGGCAGCTGTAAAATATTTTATTTCTCAAAGTATTCCTTCTGCTTTAGTAGTAGTTTCTTTTATTAATTATTTTAGGAGTAGTAATATTTCGTCTTTATTATTTTTTGTTGCAATATTAATAAAACTAGGTATAGCTCCTTTACATTATTGGATTACTTCTGTTATAGGTTCTATTTCTTGAGTAATATGCTGGATGTTATCTACTATTCAAAAAATTGCGCCTATGATATTAATTTTTTATGGTGTGTTATGCCCATCAGTCATAGTAGCTTACTCAGCTGGGTTATCTTCTATTGTTGGTGGAGTAGGTGGATTGAATCAAACTATATTTCGAACTCTTTTAGCTTATTCTTCTATTGGCCATATAGGGTGAATGATAGGTGCTAGTCTAGGTTGTAAAACTAGGGCTTTGTTTTATTTGTTTAGATATATAACTATTATTTCTGGTTTATTTTTATTTATAGATTTTGCAAAGATAAGATCTGGAAATTTTTCTTTAAAACTTAGAAGATTTAATTGGATAACAATAATAGTTGTATTAATATTTTTTAGACTAGGTGGTTTGCCTCCATTTTTTGGATTTTATGCTAAAATAATTGTATTAGTAAACTTAAGGGAAGAAAGATTTTTTTTGTTATCGTTTTTTTTAATTTTAGGTTCTGTTTTAAATTTATATTACTATTTGAAGATAGTGTTTATTTTAATTTTGAGAAAACCTAGGAGATTATTTAGAATAATTGGAAGATTTTCTAGAGTTTGGGCTATAGTTTTAAGATTTTTTTTAGTTTTAAGTATTATAGGATTAGTTATTATAATTAGTTTATTTTAATGGTATTAATTTATATGTTTGCGTTGGATTTATGCTACTAATCATAAAGATATTGGAACATTATATTTTATTAGGGGAATTTGAGGTGGGTTAGTTGGAATAATATTAAGTCTAGTAATTCGGGTAGAGCTTGGACAACCAGGATCATTTTTAGGTAGAGATCAGATTTATAATAGAGTTGTTACTGCACATGCTTTTTTAATAATTTTTTTTATGGTTATACCTATTTTTATTGGGGGGTTTGGTAATTGGCTACTTCCATTAATATTAGGGGCTCCTGACATATCTTTTGCACGTTTAAATAATTTAAGGTTTTGATTGGTACCTCCTGCAGTAATTTTACTTGTTTGTTCATTTTTAGTTGAAAAAGGAGTAGGTACTGGTTGGACAGTGTACCCTCCTTTAAGTTCAAATATTGCTCATTCTGGACCTTCTGTTGATTTTGCTATTTTTTCTTTACATTTAGCAGGAATTTCTTCTATTTTAGGGTCTATTAATTTCATTACTACCATTACTAACATACGAGTTGAGGGTCTTCGTTTAGAACGGATAAGTTTATTTGTGTGAAGAGTTTATGTTACAGTATATTTACTATTATTAGCTATACCTGTATTAGCTGCTGCTATTACTATACTTTTAACAGACCGTAATTTTAATACTTCTTTTTTTGATCCTTCTGGTGGCGGAGATCCTGTACTTTTTATGCATCTCTTTTGATTTTTTGGACACCCTGAAGTTTATATTCTTATTCTTCCAGCTTTTGGAGTTGTATCCCATGTTGTGTCTGATTATGCTGGTAAATCTCAGCCTTTTGGTGTGTTAGGCATAGTATATGCTATAGTTGGAATTGGGGTTTTAGGATTTATTGTTTGAGCTCATCATATGTTTACTGTTGGCATAGATGTAGACACTCGTGCTTATTTTACTAGTGCAACGATAATTATTGCAGTTCCAACTGGGATTAAAATTTTTAGTTGGTTAGTGACTATTTTTGGTTCAAAAATAGTTTATGAGCCTGCTTTTTTATGGGTATTAGGGTTTATTTTTTTGTTTACAGTTGGAGGGTTAACTGGGATTATTTTAGCAAATGCTTCATTAGATGTAGTACTTCATGATACTTATTATGTTGTAGGCCATTTTCATTATGTTTTAAGAATGGGTGCTGTATTTGGGATTTTTGCTGGAGTAAACTATTGATTTCCTTTATTTTTTGGGGTTACACTTCAACCTTTGTGATCTAAAGCTCAATTTTTTATAATATTTATTGGTGTTAATTTAACTTTTTTTCCTATACATATATTAGGGTTAAGTGGTATACCTCGTCGTTATTCAGATTATCCTGATGCTTACACTAAGTGGCATGCAATTTCTTCTTTTGGCTCTATAATATCTTTTATTAGTATATTATTTTTTATTTGTATTTTATGAGAGGCATTTGTTTCTCAACGAGCTGTTTTAGGCTTATCACATATAGGAACTTGCTTAGAGTGAAATAATAAATTTCCTCCGTTTTTTCATACTCATGGGATTCCTACTCGAAGTTTAGCAAATGTTAAATAGTCTAATAATAACTAAATATATTAGTTTTAAAAATTTAATTTGAAGCTATTTAGCTTCTAACTGTTAATTAGGGTATAGTCAAATTATAATTTGACCAAATTAGAGTTAAACTATAATTTATAATAGATTTAATATGCTATTGTGGTGCTTAATATATATAGTTTATGGCTAATTGAGCTCAATTATCTTTTCAAGACCCAGCTTCTCCAATTATATCTCAATTAGTTTATTTTCATGACCATGCAATATTAATTATAGTTTTAGTTATATGTTATGTAATAATAGCATTATATTCTTTGGCGACTAATAGATTTTTATCACGTTTTATTCTTGAGGCTCAGGTTATTGAGCTTATTTGGACTATTCTTCCTGCTTTTGTTTTATTATTTTTAGCATTTCCTTCTTTATACTTACTGTATACTATAGATGAGCTTCTTAGACCATCTATAACATTTAAAGCTATTGGTCACCAATGATACTGAAGATATGAGTATACTGATATTACTAATGTGTCTTTTGATTCTTATATAAGCCCAGATGATAGATTAAATACTGGTGAGTTTCGTTTACTTGAGGTTGATCATCGAACTATTCTTCCTGTAATACTTAATATTCGTGCTATTATTACAGCTGCTGATGTTATTCATTCTTGAACTATCCCAAGGTTAGGAGTAAAAGTTGATGCAGTACCTGGACGGTTGAATCAGTTAGGTTTTTTTTGTACACGTTCTGGAGTATATTATGGGCAATGTTCTGAGATTTGTGGGGCAAACCATTCTTTTATACCAATTGCTTTAGAAATAGTTCCATTTAAAGTTTTTAGAGAATGGTTAAAAGTAAATAGGTAGTAAGTTTTTATAGCTTAGTTACTAAAGTTATATAATAAAAAGTCTTAGTTTATACAAAATTTAGGTTTGTCATTCCTAGGATGCTAGATAGATTTAGCAGATTTTTATGCCTCATTTATCCCCTGTGTTATGGTTTTTGGTTGTTAGAATATTTTTGGTAGTTTTAATAATATTTATTTCTTCTTTTTGATGGATGCAATTAAGTCAAATTAGTATCAATTTTCTTAGTATTGAGTTAAAAGAAAATAAATGGGGTTGGTAGTTTAACTATTTTAGTATAATATAGTATTTTTTCTTTCCAAGAAAGTAGTTTAAATTAATTTTAAAAATAGTAATGGTTATACAGCCTTTTCATTTAGTAGAGGAAAGTCCTTGACCTTTTACAGGGGCAATTGGTGCTTTTGGGATAATAGTTGGGTTAGTCTCATGACTTCATGGTTATGGTTTAAATTATTTAGTATTTGGGATTAGGCTTATTGTTGTGACTATAGTTTTTTGATGACGTGATGTTATTCGAGAAGGAACTTATTTAGGATTTCATACTAGTTTGGTTTGTAGTGGATTACGATTGGGAATACTATTATTTATTTTATCTGAGGTGATATTTTTTTTCGGCTTTTTTTGAGCTTTTTTTCATAGTAGTCTTGCTCCTACTTTGGAATTGGGTTGTATTTGGCCTCCTATTGGAGTTTTTCCTTTAAATGCTTTTTCTGTTCCTTTATTAAATACAGCTGTTTTATTGGCTTCAGGTGTAACAGTTACATTAGCTCATCACTCTATAATAGAGGGATCTCGTGATGATGTTTTACGTGGTTTGTTATATACTGTGTTTTTAGGATTTTATTTTACATATTTACAAGTAAATGAGTATTTGGAAGCTTCTTTTAGAATTAGTGACAGAGTTTATGGTAGTACATTTTTTGTTTCTACTGGATTTCATGGTGCTCATGTTTTAATCGGTACTATTTTTTTAAGTGTTTGTTTATTTCGAACCTATAACTATCATTTTTCTATATCTCATCATTTTGGTTTTGAGGCAGCAGCTTGATATTGGCATTTTGTTGATGTTGTATGAATTTTTCTCTATCTATGTATTTATTGATGGGGGTCTTAGCTAAATTTTAGAGTAAGTTATTCTTTTTTTTTTTTCTAAAAATTTTTGAGTATTTTTTTTTATAAGTGGGTGTTTTAGCATGTAAGATTTTGATTCTTAAGGTTTAATTTAAATTTAACTTATAAATGATTTTAGAAATTTTAGTTTTATGTTCTATAGCTAGGTTAGTTTTTACTTTTTTATTAGCTTCTTCTCCATTATTAATAGGGTTATGAGTTTTATTAATAGCATTTAGTTTAGCAGGCTGAATAGGAGTTATAGGAATAAGTTGGTTTGGGTTAATTTTATTTTTGATTTATGTTGGTGGCATGCTAGTAATATTTATTTATTTTGTAGCAATTACTCCTAATCAGCAACACGACTCCAAAATTTTTTTTATGAGAATACTAATTTTTATTATATTTTTAAGAATAGGAGAAAAAATAAGATTTATTAATCGGTTTAATATAGAGACTTCTTTTAATAGAGATAGTATATTATTTTATTTTTCTCAAGGAGCAGTGCTAGTTCTTATTTTTATTATGTTGTTTGTTGGACTAATAATAGTAGTTAAAATTACACGACTAGTTCAAGGTCCTTTACGCCCATTTCGTTAATAAAATTATATGCATAGAATATTACGAAAATCTCATCCGCTATTAAAAATTGCAGCTTTTTCTTTGGTGGATCTTCCTGCCCCTTTAAATTTAAGAATAGCTTGGAATTTTGGGTCATTATTAGGACTTTTTTTAGTTATTCAAATTTATACTGGTTTTCTTTTATCTATACATTATACTCCTAATGTTTATAGTGCTTTTAGATCTTGTATTCATATTATACGAGATGTAAATAATGGATGACTTTTACGAAATTGTCATATAAATGGAGGATCTTGATTTTTTATTTGTATTTACTTACATATTGGACGTGGTTTATACTATGGGTCTTATCGTTTTGTTCAAGTATGAAGTATTGGTATAATAATATTTTTATTATCTATAGGGGTAGCTTTTTTAGGATATGTGTTGCCTTGGGGTCAAATAAGATTTTGAGGGGCAACAGTTATTACTAACCTTCTATCAGCAGTTCCTTATGTTGGTAATATGCTAGTTGAGTGAGTTTGAGGGGGGTTTGCTGTTGGTAACCCTACTTTGAATCGATTTTTTGTTTTGCATTTTATTGGTCCTTTTGTTATTTTAGTGTTAACTTTAGCACATTTAATATTTTTACATGAGACTGGTTCTGGTAATCCTTTAGGGTTAAATTCTATGCATGATAAAATTAGGTTTCATTGATCTTTTACTTCAAAAGATGTTTTTGGTATAGTTTTATTGTTGATTACTTTTATTTTTGCTACTTTTTTTTACCCGAATTTGTTAGGGGATCCTGAAAATTGAAATTTAGCAAACCCTCTTGTTACTCCATTGCATATTAAACCTGAGTGATATTTTTTATGGGCTTATGCAATATTACGAGCTGTTCCTAATAAATTGGGTGGGGTTACTGCAATATTTGCTGCTATTATAATTTTTTTTGTAGCTCCTTTTATATTTAACCATAAACGTCAAAGAACTTCTTATTATCCTTTATCTCAAATTTTATTTTGATTTTTTGTATCACTATTTTTATTGTTAACTTGAATTGGGGGTTGTCCTATTGAAGAGCCTTTTGATTGGTTAGGGCAGGTATTTACTGTGGTTTATTTTTTTATACTAGGTGTACTAAGAGTATCTTATATAGTTTGGGATAAAATTATTGATTAGGGTTTTAAGTTAATATAAACTGTAAATTTTCAAAGTTTAAAATAGAGTAGAATACCTAGACCTTGATGATAATAGATATTTTTTCTAGATTTGATCCTGGATTTTATTCTTTTTCTGGGGAGTATAGAATAGTTTTATTTTGGTTATTATCTGTTATTAGTGTAAGAGTCTTCATAGTTAGGTATTGAACAACTCTTAATCGAATTTCTGGAGTTATTTATTTGATAAAGAATTTTATGTTTTCTCAGTCTTCTTCAATAGTTGGTAGCCGAATGAAGGGGTTTGATAATTTATTAGTAGCTTTATTTGTATTTATTATTATAGTAAATTTTATTGGATTAATTCCTTACGTATTTAGAGTTTCTAGCCATTTAGTATTTAGGCTATCTTTTGGTTTACCTATTTGGTTGAGGGTAATTATTTCTGGTATTATAGCATTTATAAGTTCTTTTTTAGGTTATTTATTACCTGGTGGAGCTCCTGGTTGGTTAAATCCTTTTTTAGTATTAGTTGAAACTGTTAGAATTTTTGTTCGCCCTATTACTATTTCATTTCGATTAGCTGCAAATATGAGAGCTGGTCATATTGTTTTGACTTTAATTGGTGTTTATGCAGGAAGAGCTTTTTTTGGTTCAGTGGTAGTTTTTATTTTATTAGTAGTTATTCAGGTATTTTATATTATTTTTGAGTTAGGAATTTGTTTAATTCAAGGCTATATTTTTTGTCTGCTTGCATCTCTTTATAGGAATGACCATCCATTAGAATAAATATACACATATATACATATATAAAGTTAAAGTAGTTTTGTAAGAATAATTTAAGTTTATAAAATATAATATTGAAGTCATTATCTTGATTAGTATAGTCTTCTTACAATTTTTAGTTTAAATTTTGTGATAAAAATTATAAGGTTTGTAAAAAAAATAGTTTTAGAACAAAGTTTAAAAATAAATTTTAGATAAAAAAAAAATGAGCTAAAAATTTTTTTTTTTATGGTGGCTAAAAGGTAATTATTTAGTAAGTTTTTTTTTTGTAGTTTAAATGGTATTTTCTTATAAAGTCGATAATTTTTTTTACAAATGCTTGAAAACTTAATTTTTTGTAAGGGGGGTACCTGTTGAAACTAAAAGTTATTTTGCTACTATGAGTACATTTTCCTAATGTTTAAGATTTTTTTTCGTCTTTTTTTTGTAAAACTAGTTATAATGGATTTCAGGTTTGAGTAAAATTTTTAAAAACGAGTTTTAAAGATTTTAAGAATTGGATTTTTGTAAAATAAAAATTAAGTTATCGTGTATAAATAGGTTTTGTATAATAAAAGGGGTTTTCTAAAAAAAACCTTTATTTTTGTGCACATATAGGGTTCCTATAAATATTTTGTATAAATTAGCTTTAAAAAAAAGGAATTTTTAGTAGTATTACGCCAGGATGAATGGGTAGCTTTGATGGGGCTAAAAATAAAAGAATCAGCTTTTTAATACTTGCTTGATAATAGTATAAGTATTACAATAGGTTTTCATGCTATTAATTTAAGGGATACCTTAATTATCATAGTAAGTTGCTTAGAAAGCATACTAATAGGCAGTGGTTTTGTAAACCAAAGATGGCAGTAAATATTGCTCTAAGCATATTAATACTAGAGTTCAGTAAATAATTTAATAAAAATATAGGCTTTGGGGGCTTATTTTTGGGTTTTACCCATTTATTGAAACAAAGTAAGATGGCTGAAGTTAAAGTGGAAGATTGTAGCTCTTTTAATGGGGTTTATTCTCCTCTTATTAAGTAGTTAAAATTTTTAATACTATATGAATTTAAGAGTTTTGTATTTAATAATATTTTTAAGAGCTGTTTTTACTGTTGTATATCAGCGTCGAAGGATTATAATAATATTGTTAGGTTTAGAGGGTGTAACTCTTATAGTAATCTTAGTATTTTTAAGAGCTGTTAGAGCTCCTAATTTTATAGATAGATACTTATTTGTTATTATTTTATCTTATGGTGTTATTGAGGCAAGTTTAGGTCTTTCATTACTTGTAGTAATAGCACGAAAGGCAGGGAGAGATTTAGTAATAAGTTTAACTTTAAGAAAATGTTAAAAATTTTATTTAGAACTATAATTTTACTTATACTTCCATTTATTTTTTTAGAGTATTTATGGGTTATTTCTATTAGAGTATTGTTTATTTTAAGTTTAGTTATAATATTTTTTTTACCTGTCGGTATAAATACTATATTAGTTGATTATTCATTTTATCTTGATAGCTTAAGTATCCCTTTAATTATATTAATATTTTGAATTATGGGTTTAATAGTAATAGCAAGGTTTAAAATTAAAATTACTAAGGATAAGTTTCGATTTTTTATTTTTAATTTAGTATTACTGAGGTTAATTCTTTTAGTATATTTCATATCTAGAAATTTAATATTGTTTTATATCATATTTGAGGGTTCATTGATTCCAACTATAATAATAATTATAATATGGGGATATCAGCCTGAACGATTGCAAGCAAGTTTATATTTTATTGTTTATACTGTTATAGCTTCTTTACCATTGCTAATTGGTTTATTAGTAATCAACAGTAATAACTTTAGTCTGAGGTTAGTACTAGTTGAATGAAGAAGCCCTGTATTAGGTGGCCTAAGAAGGTTTTGGTGAGTTAGCTTAATAGTAGCTTTTTTAGTAAAACTCCCCTTGTACACTATTCATCTATGATTACCTAAAGCCCATGTTGAGGCACCTGTAGCAGGTTCTATAATTTTAGCTGCTATTTTATTAAAGCTAGGAAGATATGGAATAATACGAATAGGTGGTTTATTCCCTGATTTTAGTCTTAAACTAATCCCTATATTTAGAAGGATTTCTATAATTGGTGCTTGTATTACTAGAGCTATTTGTATTCGTCAGCCAGATATAAAATCTATAGTTGCCTATTCTTCAGTTGGGCATATAGGGTTGCTAATTGTAGGGGTTTTATCCTATTCTAGATGAGGATGATGTGGGGCTTTAGGTTTGATAGTTGCACATGGGTTTTGTTCTTCTGGGTTATTTTCAATTGTTAACATAGTTTATGAGAGTATTGGGAGTCGTAGGCTAATACTGGTTAAAGGGCTAATAGTAGTTTTTCCTGGGATAAGAGTTTGATGATTTATATTAGTAGCTGCAAATATAAGAGCTCCGCCATCTTTTAATTTATTTAGAGAGATTTTTCTTTTAGCATCTGTATTAAAGAGTTCTTTTTGGTATAGGATTATATTTGTTATTTCAAGATTTTTAGTAGGGAGATTTTGTTTATTTTTATTTTCAAGTACTCAGCATGGTAGAATTTCTAATTTTTTAAATCCATTAAATTATAGATTAAGACGAAACTATCTAGTATTGGTATTACATGTGATTCCCTTATATTTTATATTGTTGCAGCCATATGGTTTTTTTTTAGTATTATAAGAGTTTTATAGTTGAAAAATAACAACACTAAATTGCAAACTTAGAGGTGTAAGAAATTACTAGAGCTTATGATAAAATCAGCTAAGTACAAGCTATTGGGTTCATGCCCCACTAATGAGAGTTTCTCTTTTATCTATATAATTAGTTTAACTAAAACGTTAGGTTGTGAGCCTAGAAGATATAGATTATTTTTCTATTTTATATAATGAATTTAGTAGTTTATAATTGTTTTTTTTTTAGCTATAGTTTACTTTTTATTTTATCAGTATTGATGTTACCAGTAGCTATAATACTGTTATGAAGCGATAAAACTTATATTTTATATTGAAGAATTTTTCAGATTAATAACAGAGTAGTAGATATAACATTTATTTTTGATAGATTTGGGGTATTAACTTCTATAGTAGTAATCTTTATTTCTTCTAATGTTCTTCGTTTTGCTATAACTTACATGGCTTATGATAAATTTGTATTACGATTTAATATTCTAGTTTTATTATTTGTTTTATCAATAAATTTATTAATTTTTATTCCAAATATAATTATGCTATTATTAGGTTGAGATGGACTTGGGTTAACTAGGTTTTTACTTGTTATTTATTATCAAAATTCAAAATCTTTAGGTGCAGGTATAATTACAGCTTTAACTAATCGGTTGGGTGATGCTATACTATTATTAGCTATTAGTTGGAGTCTAAACATAAATAACTGGCTAATTACTAACATATGGGATAGCTGGTGTAGGCTATTTATCGTTATAAGTGTTATACTAGCTGGTATAACTAAGAGTGCTCAGATACCCTTTTCTAGTTGACTCCCAGCTGCTATAGCAGCTCCTACCCCAGTTTCTGCTTTAGTCCATAGGTCTACTTTAGTTACAGCTGGTGTATTTTTATTAGTTCGATTTTATGAATATGTTAGGTCTATTAAAATATTTGAAAGGTTGCTATTAATAGTAGCTTGTTTAACAATAGTTATAGCAGCTTTTTGTGCTATTGTTGAGTGTGACCTAAAGAAAATTATTGCTCTTTCTACTTTAAGACAATTAAGCGTAATAATAGTTAGTCTTTCTATTGGGTTACCAAAATTAGCATTATTTCATTTAATTACTCATGCACTATTTAAAGCTTTACTATTTGTATGTGCTGGGAGGTTTATTTTTTTACACTTTCATAATCAGGATTTACGTATAGTAGGAAATTTATCAAGTCAGTTACCACTAACTAGTGTTTGTTTTATTATTGGTAGAGTTTCTTTATGTGGTTTACCATTTTTATCAGGATTTTATTCTAAAGATTTAATTTTAGAGGTTATATTATCTGGTGTTAGGAGGAGTTTTATGCTAATTATTGTTATGATAGCTACAGGTGGGACAGCTTTATATAGAATACGGTTAGTAGTTATTGGTATCACAAATAATAGGTTAAGTAGCTCTTACCATAGGTTAAGTAATGAGGATAAAAGAATTTTGTTACCTATTGTAAATTTAACTATTGGGGCTATTTTTGGTGGAAGGATAATTAGCTGGCTTTTAGGCCCGTTTGATGTAGAGTGTTTTTTAAGTATAAGAGTAAAGTTGTTACCTTTATATTTAACAGTATTGGGTGGAGTTATCATATTTATAGTAGGGATAGTCCTTACTAAAGAAAAAAGTTTTATATTAGGAGTACCTATAGTACACGACAGATTTTGTTCTATATGATTTTTTGTGCCATTATCCTCACAGTTTAGATTATATTTTTTTAAGCCTGCTTATTATTATCTAAGAATTATTGACCATGGGTGGGTTGAAAATATAAGTGCTCAAGGAGCTTATACAAATTTTAATTCTATAAGAGTATTTATTCAACCTGTACAGAGTAAATTTATTAGGGTCATAATGAGTCTTAGTATCATATTCTTATTTATAGTAGTAGTTTATTTTTAGAAGTTATATAGCATAACTAATTTTAGTATTTATATAGTGTTTTAAGTTTATAAATGAGTAAGTTGTAGTTATACAGTTTTGGTTTCGGCTCAAAAATTCAGAGATGGAATTTTCTGCTTACTTTTATTTTAAGATAATATAAAAGTTTAATACTAGTAAGTAAATATAGGGTTTATAATGTATATTTAATACATAAACTACTAATATAAATAGCCTAAAATGTGTTATAGGCTTATAATAAGTCTTAGCTATGTACGCATTATTTATTTATTTTTTTTTTTATTTTTTTCTTAAATTAAGTAATTAATGTAAAAATTTTACTTATCATATTATAAAAGTATATGGTACAAAAATATATTTTGGTGTAAATAAGGTTAAGATATGCTATATTATATAGCTATTTGTATTTATATATACGGATAACCTATAAAAAATTATAAGTGGGGGTGGGGGAGGGAGAAAGTTTTACCAGTAAAAAAAAGTTAAGTTTAAAATAGTATTGATTAGTTAAATATGTCGTTTCGAGATCTGTTTAAAAATATTGAAAATTTACTATGAAAATTTCATATAAAATTTTGTGTTTTTTAAAAACTCAATAGAGTTGATTTTTTTTGTAAAAATTAGATAACTGATGTAAAAATTTTGTTTACTATATTTATAAAAGTGTATAATTTAAAAGTATATTTTGGTGTAGGTAAATATAGTGTATAAAATTTTATGGGTTTTAAAAATCCAATAGAGTTTATTTTTTTTTGTAAAAATTATGTGATTAATGTAAAAATTTTGGTTATTATACTATAAAAGTGTTTGGGTTAAAAATATGTTTTGGTATAGGTAAGTTTAAGAGATACTTATATTACACAATTATTTATATTTATATATGCATACATATATAGATAATTTATAAAAAGTTATATGGTGGGTTTTATTAATAAAAAAACTAAGTTTAAAATAGTATTGATTAGTTAAATATGTCGTTTCGAGACCTGTCTAAAAATATTGAAAATTTACTATGAAAATTTCATATAAAATTTTGTGTTTTTTAAAAATCCAATAGAAACGATTTTTTTTGTAAAAAATTTTTTTTTATTCTTTTAAAATTTACTTTATAGTTTAATAGTATTTAGCTATAAAGAATGGTAAGTAAATAATTTTAATGTAGGCTAATTAAAAAAGTTATAAAAAATTAAAGATTTTCAAAAAAAAAATATTTAGGATAGCAAACTATTTTGTTTATATAGAAATAAGGGTATAAATTTAAATTAAAGTGTTATATTTTATGTTATCTAGTTAGTAGCATCAGTTAAAGTAAAGGAGGATTAAGAATTAATTATATATTTCTATATTTTTGTATCATTTTATACTTACATTTAGGTATATATATACCTATATTTTGTATATATTTTTATGCCTACGTGCTTATATACCTATATATTTATGTAGATATACAGGTAATATATGTTTAGTATAGGTATATATTAGTAGTTGTTGATACTAACTAAAGATAACATAAATTTTAAAATCTTTAGAGAGCTGGTAAGCATTAGTCTTTTAAACTAAATAAAGTAAAATTTTAAGATTTACTTCTAAAGAAACAAAATAAAAGTTTGATTCTGGCTTAGTTATCTATGTAGTCTTAAATTTATATACATGATAATAGTTTTATTCCTATAAATATTAGACATAAATAGTATAGATTTTCTAAATGAAGTATTAATTTATTTTCTTAAACGTTTTAAATAATTTTAATAATGCGTATGTATTTTATGGCTTCAGTATATAATATTGTATAAATAAGGTAACTTAGATTCAGTTTGAGAAAAATAGGATTGGTTAAAAGAGTGCCAGCTACCGCGGTTAGACATAGAATCCGAGTAGATTAATATGGTATTTATAGTAAGAAGAAAAAAAAAATGATATATATATAGAATTTATAAAGGTGTAATTTGCTTTATTATAATTTAGTTTTAATTATCATAATTTTAAAACTATTAAAATTTAGATTAAAACTAGGATTTGATACCCAATTATTCTAAGTAGTAAATTAAAATACTTGGGTAGTACGGGTTTATGCCTAAAACTCAAAGGAATTGGCGGTATTTTAACGTCTCAGAGGAACCTGTTTTTTAATTCGATGGTCCACGTATAGTATACTTTTTTTTGAATAAATTAATAGTCAGTTTGTGTATTGCCGTTCTAATTGTTTACCTTTTAAGGGAAAAAGTTTGGTTTTATTTTTTTTTTTTAAAAAAAATTTATATCAGGTCTAAATACAGCTTATAAAAAAGGATTAATGGGTTACATATAATTAGTTAACAGATATTTTTTAGGATAAAAAATTAAAGATGGATTTGAAAGTAAGAAATAAAATTGTTAGTTATTCTGAATATAGTAATCTAAGATAAGTACAAATCGCCCGTCGTCCCCGTTGAAAAATGGGGTAAGTCGTAACATAGTGGGTGTAATGGAAATTGTACCTAATAAAATAATAATATAAAAGTATAGCACTCTGAAGATGCTACTCAGTTACAGTGAGAAATAGAGTTGTTTAATTCAACTTACTTTTAAAAAACTATTTTAGTTTAAATTAAAGTTGCTATCTATAAATTTAAATACTAGGTTATACTAGTAAATAAAGTTAGATATTTAAGATACTATAGTTATATTATTTAAGTTAGTCTTAAATATATTTGTCAAATTAAAGGTTTAATTAAACTGTAATAGATTAGTATTTTATAATAAGTTAAAATATAGAAGGAATTATTTGATTAATTCTTATTTATTTAGCTTACCACATTGCTTTGACTTCTGCCAACAAAAAATGTTTAAACAAGGCCTATACTTTTATAATAAAACAAAAATGTTTAAAAGGGTTTTTTGTTGATTGAGTAGTACGGGGAACAGTAGTTAATTTAAAAAATTTAGTATGTTTTGACAAAACTATTAATTAAATTTTTTGGGTTAGTTAGTATTAATATAGTTAGTTCTAATATTATTAGTATCATTAATATCATTAATATCATTAGTATCATTAATATCATTAATATCATTAGTATTAGTATTAGTATTAGTATTAGTATTAGTATTAGTATTAGTATTAGTATTAGTATTAGTATTAGTATTAGTATTAGTATTAGTATTAGTATTA
>VAPA010680622.1_pt1 | contig 18191 bp, 16 predicted proteins | sample 3395041 | NCBI WGS metagenome assembly VAPA01 (sample SAMN08290432, study PRJNA428436) | hydrothermal vent metagenome | isolation source: Deep-sea hydrothermal vent chimney | place: Indian Ocean: Southwest Indian Ridge | depth 1973 m m
AGATTTAAACTGGTAATCATTCCCCGATTTTAGCAATTTTCCGCCCTTAGCGGGATAAGTTGCCAAATCAGGAGTATTACCTATGTATCTCATCTTATGCAAAAAGTTTAAATGTGGTCTTTATTGGAACAAATAGGAATCTAAAATATCAACTTCCGGGATCAAGAAACTCAATTTTGGAGATATTGTTACGAGATATAAATACAGATTTTCAAAACCCTGAAAACAAAATGGAATTAAAAAATCAGGGCGGAGAAGTTGTTGAGATGTCAAGAATTGAACGCTTTAACCAATGTATAAAATATGCGATTGAAGCACTGAGAACGGAAGAATTTAATAAACTAGAGCAAACAATCAAAAACAATGCATTGAGTCAACTTGGTTTTGATACAAAAAATGAAGATTTAAATGTATATTTTAATCCATTAACATCTCTTGATTTTTATAACTCTTTACAAATTTATGTAAAAGAAAATGATTTTGAAATAAATGCAACTGAGTTAGGTGGCGGTTTTCAAAACGCTCTTGTGATTGCAATTTTAAAGGCCTTTGAGGAAAGGCGAAAAAGTGGAGCTTTGTTTTTGATTGAGGAACCTGAAATGTTTCTTCATCCACAAATGCAGAGATCTTTATATAAAACAATAAGGAACATTAGTGCAAATAATCAGATTATTTATACAACACACTCTCCGCATTTTGTGACCATACCTGAGTACGATGAAATATTTATAATAAACAAAAATGAAAATGGTACACAAAAAAATGTATCTACGCTAGAAAAGACTCAAGCAATTGAAGAAAAATTTCGGAAAGAGCTTGACCCTGAAAGAAGTGAATTATTTTTTGCTAAAAGAGTTTTACTTGTTGAGGGTGATACGGAAAAATTAGCACTTCCAGAATATGCAAAGCGTGAAAGTTTAGATTTTGATAATATGGGCGGGACAATCGTAGAAGTTGGTGGAAAAAGAAATCTCAAATCATTTGCTGATTTAATTACATCTTTTAATATACCGCTTGGAATTATTTACGATACTGATTCCTCAGATATACAGGATGAAGATGAAGAAAAGATATTGAATCAAGAAATAGAAAACTATAAGACAAAAGGAGTTTCTGTTTGGAGTTTTAGCAAAAAATATGAGGATGAATTAAAGAAGGCATTGGGAGAGGATGTATATCAAAAAGCATGTCAAAAATATCCTAAAACTACAAAACCAGTACGCGCTCGTTTAATTGCATCTGATAATGAGTATTTAGTACCAAATTTTATTAAACCAGCAATAAAATGGTTAAGTGGAAAGGATATTGAATAAGTACAAATAAAAAATAAGGGAGCCTCGTTTGCGCGCGCATTGGGTGGGTGGGGCAAGCGCAATATGATTTGTTTGTGCATAGCACAGTCCTTTTCCTTTCCGTATAGTTCACGCGAAACTCTAACCGAAGCCACTAAGCGAGCTACGAGAACACCGAGCAGGCATACGAACGAAGTGAGTGCCAATGCGAGGTGTTTCTCGTTGGCAAGCGTTCGTTCAATTTACCACAGGCGTAGCGCCTCGGGGCGACACGAACGGCGGAGAAAGAGGCGGATGATATGCTACAAGTTATGCTATATTTTATTTATAAGCCTTTTTTGGAGGAGTGAAGCGGCGAAAGCAAAACCATAAAATTTCACTACAAGTACTGCGTTTTGTATTCAATCGCTTTGCTCTTGAACAAAATGGGAGCCTTTCAATTTTTCGCGGCTCCCCCCTGCACCCCCCGCCGTTTTTTTAAGGAAAAAGAAATTTGCGAAACTACGCAGAAAAGATATATAATACTTTTTATAACAATATGATTACACAAGAATTACTTAACTACGTAAAACAATCCCTCGGAAAGAGGCAAAGCAGGGAGGAAATTAAAAGCGCCTTACTTGAAAATGGGTGGGATGATGTGGATGTTGAAGAAGCATTTCAAGAAATTGACAGAAATCCCAATGTAACACAAAAAGAAAAAGGTGGTGCAAATCAATATTTCAATAAAAAAACTTGGCTACCAGTGGCAATCTCACTTGGTATTTTTCTTTTGTTTGCCGGCAGTGTAGCCGGGTATTTTATTTTTGTGAAGCAATACAACAACCATGTGACTAAAACTATTTTGGATGAGCAGGAAAATATTCTTGATAAAAAAGATACGGGGAAAAACAATGAAATACCCTCTGATACTGACAAAATAAAAGATGTTAAACAAAATATTAAAAAAAAGGCAAACAACATAAAGAAGGATGCCGTCCCGCAAGAAAAAAAAGAAGTTCCGGATACATCCAAAATTATAAAAACACCAGTTCCCGCCCCTCCGGCAAAAGTAACCGCCCCGCCGGAAAAAGTAACTGCCACACCATCACCGCAGATTGACGACCCCATTTTTATAAGTGGGCCTATAAAAAAAATAACAACTTGTACTGATATAAGTAGTCCCGGGAAGTATATTTTAAGCCAAAATATTGTAAGTTCGGACAAAGAACCTTGTATCAAAATACACGATACAAGCGATGTTTTGCTTGACTGCGCCAATTACTCCATAACGGCGAATGCGCGTTTTTATCATAATATTTTTGTGGATAAAGTTAAAAATTTTATCATCAGTTCTTGCACCTTAAAAAACAAAACCCCGCAATCGCTTCAAAATTCCTTTTTGGTTATAAACAGTCAGACCGGTTCAATTACGAAAAACGTATTTACCAAAACCACTTCGCTGTATATTGGCAAAAGCTCAAACATAAGGTTTACCGACAATCTTATTAACAGCGCTCTCAATGTAAATGAATCAAGCAAGACCTTAATACAAAACAATGATTTTATATTGATACCAACCACTGACCGCAAGCAAACAAACACATTGCTTTTAGTGAGTGGCGGGTCAAACAACACGGTGAAAAATAATACATTTGACGGAGCTTCTGACGGTGTTTTTAATGGGTTGTATGGCAATGTCGGCGCTGATGATTCTATAATTCTGGTTAACGAGAGGAACGCTTTAATTGAAGGTAACTATATTAAAAATAACTGGGATCTTGGCATAGAAAACACTGATTATCTTTTTGACAGTAAAATAATTAATAATCGCATAGAAAACACCGGGGTTGCCGGTATTGGCGGTTGGTATTACAGCAGTGTCAAAGGAAATATATTTGATGGCAATGTGGTAAAAAATTCTCCTCAGCTATTCGATTTTTTCAGGGTTTATGGCATTAAAGACGGCGCCCCGCCGGTTTATTTCAAGGACAACACTTTTATCAATAATAAACTTGCCAATCAAAAAAGGATCCAGCCGGCATCTTGGTTTGTAATAGATACTGCCGGCAGTCGAACAGGTCCCGGGATAAGGGAGCTAACGGAAAAAGATATAGTCACCGGGAACAATATCTTTAAGAATAATGATTTTGGCAAGGCTCGCGCCCCGGTCTTTTCCCCTAAAGATATGATTATTGACGGTGGTGGAAATATCTGCGCTCAGCCAGATGTCACAGACTATCCCCTGCGGTGCGGTTCTTAGAATTCAAGATTTCATTTGAGGTGTTGCAACAAACGGGGCGGAACAATCCGTCCGTTTTTTTGTCGGCTGTTCACTCTCGCCCATTTAGGCTAAGATAGAATATAAGAGGGCGACCTCGGCGACCATTGGATTGAGGTAATGCGGTCGCCACCACATCTAACAGCCTGTATGAGGATCTCTATAAACAACGTGCTATATAAAATTATTGGTTGCGATAGGATAAAAATATGAAAACAAGTTTACACACAATAAGCACTGAGGACGGATTACAACTACACGGTGTTTTATATCAACCGGAAGAAAAAACAGGTATTATTTTGGTGCATGTCCATGGAATGGGAGATAATTTTTATGAAAATAAATTTTTAGAAAACATAGCAAAAACACTCACGGATAACGGAATCGCTTTCTTCCCCTTTAACAACAGGGGAAGTGGAAACATAACTGATTTTGTGAGGATTAAAAATGACAAAAAAGATTTTGTTATTTACGGAACCACTAATGAGAGGTTTGAGGACTCTTTGTTTGATATACAGGCAGCTATTGATTTTGCAAAAGACAGAGGATTTACTAAGGTGCATTTATCAGGACATAGTTTGGGAGCTTCCAAGGTTGCTTATTACGCTTCTAAAACAAAAGAAGATTTACAATCAATCATATTCCTTTCACCATCAGACATGCTCGGGTTGGTTCGTGGCGACAAGGATCAATTTGAAAAAGAAATTACAATTGCAAAGAAAATGATTCAAGAAGGAAATGGGGACAAATTGCTCCCAGAATACGTGTGGGGAGAATACCCAATAAAAGCCGGGGCTTATATTAATTTGTTTGGTGACGAATCGGAAACAGCAATATTTAATTTTTTTAATAAAGATTTGGGCTTTGAGACCATTTCAAAAATAAACAAGCCGATTTTATTAATAATGGGCAGAAAGGACGACGCAGCCATAATTCCCGTTGAAGAAATAATGAAGATTATGGAAAAGGAAACCACATCAAGCCCAAGAATTGAAACCAGGATACTTGGAGATTCTAATCACGGATACCATGGATATGCACAGGAACTGGCGGATGTCTTGAAAAATTGGATTGTCAGTATTTAAAGTGACATAATCGTGTAATTTTGGATACTGATTGTATGTCGCTTTTGTCACTTTTTAAAAAAGATAAGGCGCACAGGGAACCCTCAATTAATTCTTTGAAGATTTGAGTAATTGGAAAATATGAATTACATACAAAAAGCGCAAAAAGAACTGGCGAAGAAAATAAAAGTGGACAAAGAATTGTTGGACTTGTACACATTACTGTTTTTCGTTAAAGGCAAAGATTGCACGCTTGAAAACATACATGACGCTTGGTCTGTTTGGAAAAACAACTCGGCGCCGGACCACAAGTCTTTGGTTCCGTTTGATGAACTCTCCGAAGAGGTGCAAGATTTGGATAAAAAATACGATAAGAAATACATGGAAGTCATCAAGTCTTTGGAAATACAAAAAAGAGGGGAAGCAGACAAGCAAAGAACTTAAAAATTGCGGTTTAATTCGTGGTGATGTTTCGGACAGGATAAAAAACAACAAATCGCCGGAGGAATTAAAAGATTATTTGGAATTAGAATGAAACATTTAAAACATTTTGCAAAAATCACGAAGCATAAGTGGTATGTGGGAATTGAATGCTTCAAAAGAGGGCTGTATTGGCAAGGAATCACACACGACCTGTCAAAATACAGTCCGATAGAGTTTCTTGCAAGCGCTAAATATTTTCAAGGAAAGAGCAGTCCCATTGAGGCTGAAAAAAAAGAAAAAGGTTATTCAATCGCTTGGCTCAACCATAAAGCAAAAAACAAACACCATTGGCATTATTGGACGGATAGGAAAAGCGGAAGAGAGATTGCGATACCGATGCCGGAAAAATACATACAAGAAATGCTGTGCGATTATATCGGCGCGGGCAAGGCATATAACGGCGCGGAGTGGACGCCGTCAGTGCCGTGGAATTATTATCAAGAAATAGACAAAAAAAGAATGCTGCTGCATCCGCAAACTCAAAAGAGATTTGAAGAGTTATTGCTATCCGTCAAAAACAACACCGTATGAAACGCTTATCACCTTTTCCGGGAAGCGGGAATAAACGCGTTTTTTAAAAAAAAAGGGGGGGGTAAAACACATGGGATGTTGACTTGCAAAAGGCGGATAGATTTCGTAAGCCCCCGCTTTTTTATCGGCGGGGCAAATTTTATGCAAGCCGTAAAATTTGCTATTGTCTAAGCATAGAAAATCAAGATTGCTCGCCAAGACAGACCTTCCCACCCAGCGGACGTTTCTCGCGTCGCTATGATTATCAGAAGATATTTTTGCGATTAGAATTAGAGCATTCCCGAAAAAAAGTTCGGATTTTGTCCAAAACACACCGCCAATTTATAATTTCAGTATTTTGGGAAAGATGAATTTTATGCGAGGTTGCACCTTCAATTTTTGGGGTGGTGCGATTGTTTGCTTATGAATTGAGTATTATTTATCTGCGTCAAACACCTCTTGCAGTTTGACGCGTGTTTTTGGACCAACCAAGCCATAACCAGTTGTTCGTTCATCCCCTGAAGAAACAATATTATACTTTGCTTGGAATCTTTGCACTGCGTCCTTGGTTAGTGCTCCAAAATATTTTGTTTCATTACCCCGTGAGCCAACACCATTTTCTATAAGTTTCGTATCCGCATCAAGATTTAGAAGTTGTTGCATTTTTTTTATATCATCATTTTCCATTCCCAAACGCAATGTTTTAGTAAAAATAAATGAACTGTTTGAATATGTTTTATCTATGTCTTTTTTTGAAATAATAAGCGCTTCCTTTTGAATTTTAGAAACTCCTATGGGTTGTTTTTTAAATAAATTTGAATTCGCAAATAAACGCGTTGATGGTCCAAAAAATCCAGTTGCTGACTTTAGTCCGACAGGTATTAAAATTTCTTCTTTATACTTCTCTTGAAATTGTTTCAATGCTTGAAAAGTTTTCCGTCCAAAATATTTTGTTTCATTGCCAAGTGAACCAGAACCTTGCGTTGACAAAATAAAACCTTTTTTATTGAGAAAATGTTGAAGCATCTTAACATCTTCACCAGTATCTCCCAAATGTAAACTGCTCTTGAAAAATTTTACTGCCACGATTTTCCCAAAAGATTTTACAAGTAATTCTTTTGGATTATAAACAATATCATCAGAAAAGATTTGAGAAGAACGCCCAAACTGCGTATAAAACTTTACATACACCGTATGTTTACCCTCGGTACAATTTTGTAATTTAACAGTGTTACCAAATTTTGAACACAAATCCCATTGCTTTATCGGAATATATGACTCCTGGCTTGCGTCTTTAAAGTCGTCCGTATTTGAAATTGCGATTTTTTTCACATTTGAGCCCACGTCAAAAGAAAGACTAACTGTTCTGTTGTCAGTTGTATTAGCACCACCATTTACCATGACCTTAAAACCCTTAAGCGGAGTTTTCGGCTTATCAAACATTCCAGGTATAATTACTCCTCCGCCATTACTGCTTGAACCTGATGATTGTTCGCTTGATGTTCTGCTGGACGTCGGTCTCCAGTCAGTACTCACTTTGAAATCAGACGAACTGCAAGAACCTGTATTTGCGCAGTTAAAACTTATATTTCCTGTAACATTCCCGCTCGCATATCCGTTGAAATATCCTGAGCTATCAACAGTAACGCCAGAAAAATCTATCCATCCGGTATTTTCTCCCCATGCTTGTCCAGAAAGATTTCCTTCTCCGTCATTGGCAACACCCGAACTGGAAGGATTTAAATTTATCCAGCCATAGTTGTTGCTCCACGCATAGCCTGTAATTGCTGAATCGGTAATACTAACATTGCAATTATCACATCCGAAATTTATCCAGCCAATGTTTTCCGACCATGCATATTTATAAGTTGAGTCAACTGTTCCGTTGCTTTCTGAAGCAAGCGCAAAACTAAATGGTAAAATTAAAATCCCCAGAAAAATAAAGCTAATTATTTTTATGTATGTTATTTTCATAAAATAATTTTTTTTGCGAATACATTTATTATTTTTTAGAATCTTTTTTTAAACATTCAACACTTACCGCTTCCACTTTTTTATTTCCATCATACAAAGGCACCGCAACGCATTTTTCCATTTGAGTGATTAAAGTTTTTATTGAATCAGACACGCCTTGTTTGTATGCGTTTTGGGAATATTGTATCTTAAATCTTTGCCATTGATCGTGGACGATATAACCAACGGAAAATATAAACCATGACACAACCACGAACATAATAATTTGTTTTTTTGTAATGTTTTTGATTTTTGTATTTTTAAACATATTATTTTTATATTATTTAGAATAATCCACCCATCCTCCTAATAATGTATATCCGGTACCTACATGAAGTATTAAATAATTATTTGCGGTTGATTTTACTATTCTGGCTCTATAAACATCGCTATAAGAAACATCGGTAATAACCTCTTCTTCAGAATTAGCGGTGTTTAATACTTGTAATGCTGTATTTATGAGACTTCCATTGGCACCAATACTAACAAAGTTATATCCATTAATCCAAGAAGGGGCTATATACATCCTATAGACTGTGCCATACTTGCCACCTTGTTGGTCAGGACTGTAATATTCAGTACCATCTGCAGGAACTTCATAAGTACCGCCTGAAACTTTTTTTAGTCTTCCAGCAAATCCACCAGAACTTATGCCATTTCCGTCAATTCTCGCCATCAAAGCATTATTTGCATAAATATCTAAAATTCCATCTGAAGCCCAATTAAAGCCAGTATCAGCATCTCCTATCGCTAAATCAATGACGGGGGTTGTACCAATTCCGACTCTTCCGCTTGAGTCAATTCTTACACGTTCAACATTATTTGTATAAAATTCAATTTGTCCATCAGCAGTACTAAACATACCCCCATCTGTATCTCCGGGGGAAGTAAATGAGTATCCACCACCACCTGCAGGGTTAGCTCCTTTAGCTCTTATTTGCCCATTAACTTCCAACTTTACATCAGGAGCGCTGTCTCCAATCCCGACATTCCCAGCGTTTAAAATGGTAAATACATCTCCTGCACCATTGGCATCTAGTCTTGTTCTATCTCCAGTTTGTTGCCATTCAGACCAACTACCATCTGTTGCATATTTTAATTGTATTGCTGCTCCTACAGAACCTAATACAAGTATCTTTGCATCTGATCCAACTACTTCTAGTTTTTGTGTTGGTGTTGTTGTACCAATTCCGACTTTATTGTTTGTTCCGTCAATCACAAAAGTATTTGAATCAAAATTAACAGTGTCTGTAATTGCCACAGCGCGCCCTGAGCCAATAGTTCCATCGGCAGAATAAACAGTACCACTGCCACTCACGGTTCCCCAAACAGGATTCGCTCCCGCGCCCTGTGTCTTCAAATATTGTCCCGAAGTTCCGGGAGCAAGATCTACCCAATTAGTTCCGTTAAAGTATATGACATCACCTTGGTTAGCGGTAATACCGGCAATGTCGGTGAGGTAAGCATTTCCGGTTTGTTTTGAATTCCATGTTGAAGCGGAAGAAATATATGAGTCTCCGATTGCCGTACCCTGCCAAACACCTGCCCCGATTGTTCCAAGCGTGGTGATGTTTGGTGTGCCTACCCATGTTGAAAGTGCTGTGTTTTCCACATTACTAAGACCAAGTGATGTTCTCGCGGTCGCTCCTGATTCTGCTACAAAATTTGTTCCATTGCCTACAATAATATTACCGTCTATAACAGCCAATCCAGCCACATCTGTTAGTTGAGCGTCTAGTGGCTGTTTCTCTGTATCTAATTCATTTATAGCATTTTGAACATTTGTAGATGCAATATTTCCTGTGGCAATATTGGTTATTTGAGTTGCCGTGTAATCACCACTGCCTGCTGTAATAACTCCATTTCTCCCAAAAACAGACTGAACATCATTAACTGAGTCCAGTTTTTCCCAAATAGAACCATTATCAATGACCCAATCACCAACAGTAAAGGAAATTGAACCGCTTCCTAAGTTTTGAGAACCGGCAACACTCACTACATAATAATTCCCTTTACTACCTGTAGCGTCAGACAAAGAAGGGGTGTTCGCAGTAGCATCCCAAGCCCCCTGATAAATAAGCGCTCCTGTGACACCTGAGAGAAAGTTAGCTCTTGTCATTTTCCGAATAGCTGCCGCGGATGCATCATAAACAGCAATAGAATCTGTGTCATTTACTGCAGATTCAGAAGTTAAACCATTTATATCTAAACTGAGTGTCAACACTGATCCTTCACTTCCAGTGCTACCACCTGAAAGACCGATTCCACTGGCGAGAGATTGGAGATAGTTTCCTGTAGTGTCAGCTCCCAAAGCGACAGCATTAGCAGATATACTCAAAGAACCATTACTGCCAATAGTACCATCCCCACTCATAGCTGTAGCATTAAAATTAGAACCATCAGCAATAATAAGGTAGCTATTTGTAGGTGTGAGTCCTGCAATATCGGCAAGTTGCGCGTCGTATGCCTGCACATCAGATCCTATAGCAAGTCCAAGATTCGTTCTTGCAGTCGTAGTGTTGGATAAATCAGAAAGATTGTTTGTTGAAATTAAATCTCCACCTCCACCCACTGACGCCCAAGTAGGATTGGCTCCCGAGCCTTGAGTTTTTAAATATTGACCCGAAGTGCCATACCCCAAATTAACCCAATTTGTGCCGTTAAAATATATGATGTCGCCCTTGTTAGCGGTAATACCAGAGATATCCGCAAGATAAGAGTTGTATGCTTGTATATTAGTACCAATTACAAGTCCTAGTCCTGTTCTGGCTCCAGAAGCTGTTGATGCTCCTGTGCCTCCCTGGTTCACACTTAAATCTGTTGTTAATCCCGTAAGCTCTGTAATATCAGAGTTTGAGCCGGATACTGCTGGTGTTCTTACAGTACAGTTAGTATCTCCTGGCGAGCAGTTCGGAGATACTGTTTCTCCGGGACTGTATTTGGATGTCGGAGGGGCCGCAAAAACGACGATGGAAACAAACATTGAGGCAATAAACATCCCGATAATAAATTTCATGCCCGCACTCAAATTTTTAGCAATCACAATAAGTGGTGTATTTTTTATAGTGCTCATAATTAAGGTTAATTTATATTATACTTTATGACATTAAAAAACACAAAGTTATTTTTATTCTCCCTCAGATTGTAATGCTCACCGAGCCGTTTTAGGGTTATATAATTATGCTTCTTTGTTATATCCATTATTTTACAATAAGTCCTTGTACTTAATGGCCACACGGGTAGCATTTGCCCCAGAAAGGGTGGGAAACGACTTTCCCTTTTGGCTTCACTTTGGAAATGCTTTAATACATTTTCCATGGCGTTTCGTAATTAAGCACTTGATGCGAAATAACGGAATTGTATTCAATCAGCCACTCGGTAATCATCTTGTTGAATCTCTCGCAGACCAGATTTGTCTTTTGGTGTATGTTTTCTTAACTAATACTGTTCAATTTTCAATATCTCGCAGATCTTGATAAATTCCTTGTTAAATTCATAGCCATTATCATTCAATAAAATGAACAGTCCGCCAGCCCCAAAAGCGAGGACGGTCCGGCGAACGGAAATATGAGGAGCAGGCAAGGCATATAACGGCGCGGAGTGGACGCCGTCGGTGCCGTGGAATTATTATCAAGAAATAGACAAAAAAAGAATGCTGCTGCATCCGCAAGCTCAAAAGAGGTTTGAAGAGTTATTGTTATCCGTCAAAAACAACACCGTATGAAACGCTTATCACCTTTTCCGGGAAGCGGGAATAAACGCATTTAGGGCGGGGGGTGAAGCAGTATTGCAAATGTAAGAGGTTGTAGGGAAAATAACCCAAGAAACAAAGGGGTAGTATAAAGTCCACAATTTGAATCCGGATTGCGGGCTCTTCTTAATTGTCCGAAATTTGCTATGGTATAAGACAATGGCGAGGTCTGAAACGCTGGGGCGTTCTGTGTCGTTTTTGGCGGTTTTTTAATGAAATAAAATTATGCCGGAAAAAGAAATCATCGTAAACAATTTCAAAATTCGCTATTCCGAAAGGCAAAGAACGGACGGCGCCGTTTTTGTTTTTTTGCACGGCTGGGGCGGAAATTATAAATCTCTTTCGGCAATCTACCGAGATTTGGATAATTACATCGCCTTTGATTTTCCCGAGTCGGGCGACGGTTCCAATCTCAAAGAGCCGTTGAGTTTGTCAGATTACGCCGAGTTAACAATGTCTTTCTTAGACGCGAAGATACGCGGAAGGGACATAATCTTTGTCGCGCATTCATTCGGCGGCAGGGTCTTGGTAAAAATGCTTAATGAAAATAAAATACAAAATGTCAGGAAAATAATTTGCATCGGAGTTCCCTTTTTGCGAAATTACGGTTACAGACAGAGGGTCATCGGCATAATCACAAAAATTTTCAAAATCATTTTTTCCGTCTTGCCACAATTTTTGTCGGATGGGGCGAGAAAGATTTGGTACAAAGCAATCGGCGCCGGCGATTACGCCATGCTTGAAAACGCGGCAATGAAAAAAACATTTCAGAATATAATCAACGAGGATATTTCCGGAATGTCGCGCGTGTTGAAAAATTACGAAACGGATTTTATTTGGGGGAGTAATGACAAGGAGTCCCCTCTGCGCGGAGCGAAAGTTATTTCCGAGCAAGTTAGGGCGAGATTGCATGTCATTGAAAACGGCGGGCACTTCCCTTTTATCGGAAAGACAGCCGAAGAGTTCAATGAAAGATTCAAACGAATCGCAAAAATATGATTTTAAAAAACTTAATTTACATTTACCAGCTGGAGCAATATGACAAGAAAAGATTTTTGTCATTTGTTTATAAAAATATTGATTGGTTTCATCTTAGCAAAAGAGGCGAGTTAAAAAGGACGCCACGTTCAATGTTGATTTTCTTTCTGGATATTTTATTTATCGTCACAACCGAGGCGATTGTTTGGTATTTTGCGGGAGTCTTGTGGGCATTTGTCGCCTTGTTCTTCTTCGCCATTTTCTTGCCGTTTCTTGTCATTTTCGCGGATATTTTAATCGCGCCCTTTGTCTTCCTCAGAAAAAACAAAATGATCAAAAATGCGGAGAAGATAATACGCTCCAATAAAAAAAGGGGGTTAATCACCATTGGCATAACCGGCAGTTTCGGCAAGACAAATATGAAAAATATTTTGGCACGCGTTTTGGGAGAAAAATATAAAATATTCGCCTTTCCCGGAAATATAAATACGGATATTGGCGTGGCTCAATATTTAATCAAGCATACGGAAGAAGTGAAAAACGCCGATATTTTAATTTCTGAAATGGGCGCGTACAAAAAAGGAGAAATCAAAAGGATATGCAAAATTATCAAACCTCGCCATTCAATAATCACATCAATCGGAGAATGCCATCTGGACAGATTTGCTTCCTTTGAAAATATTGTTTCCGCCAAATTTGAATTGGCGAACGCCACGGAGAAAAAAACTTTTTTAAACACCTGCGATGAAAATATTAAAAAATACGCGGACAGGGAAATTGCCGGCGATATGGATGTCGTGAAAGTATGCGGAAGAGAGGAAGCTGAAAAGATGGAATACCTGGATGGGTTTGACGGTATTTCTTTCGGATATCGCGGAAATATTTTTACCACAAAACTGGTGGCCGATTATGTCGTTGATTTTTCAATTATCTCCTTTAAAATCGCCGATGAATTGGGGTTGAGCGTTTTTGAAATGAAAAACGGATTAAAAAAGGTTGATTTCGCTCCGCACCGGCTGGAGATTATAAAGAACAAGGAATTAAACAGAACGATTATTGATGACAGCTATAATGGGAATTACGCGGGATTTTTAGAAGGTTTGCGCGTTTTGTCCCGAGCGAACGGAAGAAAAGTGGTTTTAACTCCGGGCATCGTTGAGCTGGGCAAAAAAAGATCACGGGAGACGCAAGAGGATTTGGCGGAAAAATATTCCAAGAGCGCCGATTTGGTATTGCTCATAAAAAACGAGAATGTCATTTCCATAATAAACAAGTTTAAGAAATTGGGATATAATAGCTTCAAGGTGTATGAAACCGCCAAAGAGGCACATAACGATTTGGCGAATGTGTTAAAGAACGGGGACACCGTTATTTTTCAAAATGATATACCTGATAATTATTCTTGAATATGAAAGAATTGCAAAATAAAACAATAGGCGTATTTTTCGGAGGTCAAAATCCGGAACATGAAATTTCCATAATCACCGGGGAATTCGCCATTGCCGAACTCAAAAGAATGGGGCTCAATGCCGTTGGCATTTATGTTGATAAAAACGGCGTTTGGCGTAGTGATGAAAAAATATCAAAATTAAAATTTTTTAAGGATGATTATGAAAAAAAATTAAAAGACATTCCAAGCTGTCTCCTTGATTTGAAATTATCGCGAGAGAAACTGGTTTTGAGGCAGGGCTGTTTTCTTAAGAAAAAAAGACTGGATATTGATTTTATTTTCCCGACTTTCCACGGCTTGCTCGGGGAGGACGGAACTATTCAAGGGTTGGCTGAATTTTTTCGCGTGCCGTACGCGGGGTGCGGAATATACGCCTCGTCAGTTTCTATTGATAAGGCTCTGACAAAAAAACTCCTGAAATCATTGGGCATGCCGATAACGGATTTTGTGGTTTTGAATAAAAAAGATTTTATAAAAGACAAAGAAGGCGTTATCGCCGGAATTAAAGAGAAGCTCTCTTTCCCAATTTTCGTAAAGCCAGCAAGAACCGGTTCCTCCATCGGAATAACAAAAGTGAAAAACAATGACGAAATGGAGGACGCGCTGAATCTCGCTTTTCACTACGATATAAAAGTAATCGCTGAAAACTCCGTAGAAAATATAACCGATCTGACTTGCGCCCTCTTGAACGACGGAGATGAAATAATCGCCTCGGAGGTGCAAGAATCCCTCTTTAGTTCGGATTTGTTTGATTACGGCGTAAAATACCTTGAAGAGGGTGGCGCTCAAATAGGAAATGCCGAATCCAACCTTGTCATTCCCGCGAAAATATCCGACGAATATACGAGAAAAATCAAAAATTACAGCAAATTGATTTTTAAAGAAACGGACGCAAACGGGACCATGCGGGTGGATTTCTTGCTGAACAAAAAAACGGGCGAATTGTTCGTCAACGAGATAAACACGATGCCCGGCACTCTCTATCATCATATTTGGAAAAAATCCGGCATTTCAATGAGTGAAATTTTGGAAAAAATGATTTTGAGCGGTTTTGCGAAATGGAAAGAACTCCAAGAAATACATACTGATTTTGAAAACGATGTTTTAAACAACGCCAACCAACTCAAACTGCAGCAAAGGAGCGATTCCTAAATCAAAATCCCCCACCGCGCGCGGCGCATGGACCATTCGTTAAAATCCCGCGGATTTTGTTCATAAAGTATCAAAACTTCATTCAAAAAAACACCGCCGTTTCGCAATTTCGGAGCTTTGAGTGTTGTTTGACCCCCTCCTTGCCTCTCCCGCGAACGGACGAACTTAACCCACGCCATAAACCAAACCTAACAAACCAATCCGCGCGGTTTTTTGTTTTCTTGCGAGGATGATGGCGGGGCGGGGCGAGATAATGTATAATTGAAATATGGACAGGTCGCGCGACGGGGATGGCCGGCAAACGCCTTGATGAAGCCTATCGCAATATGAACGAAAAAATAACAGATAATTTGGAAAAGGCTCGCGAACACTGGCGAAACGGGCATTTAGGCGTAACAGCTGACGACCACAAGGCGGTTGGCGGTTCCCCGAATGAAGAGCTGAGGCGAAACCCGGGCAAGACACTGGGCGAATTATGGAAGGAAGAGAAAATTCTTGAAAAACTGAAAAGCTATGCTACTTTTCTTGAAAGGGCGAGGAAAGAATACGGGGAGAAAAACCTCAACGACCCTGATATCCACTGGTCAAGGGATGATATATTTTCCGCCAAAGAAGAATTGAGAGCGGCTATCCCCTATTTGAAGTCTATCGGAAAATTGCCGAAAGAATTTGAGAATTTTAAAGTTGAGAATTTAGAAAGCGACCCAAGTAATCGGTAGACTCAATTTCCATCGCTTTTCGAGATAAACAAGGGAAAAGCAACAACCGCGAAAATGAAAATATCTGATAAAAAAATTGAGCAAATACGAAAGGAGGCGGAAAAACGCTTCAAAAATTTAGGGCCGAGCCATGACTGGTCGCATGTGAAAAGAGTTCTTCAAACGGCAATTTATATAGCGGAAAAAGAAGGTTTTGACACCAGTATCGTGAAAACAGCCGTTTATCTTCACGACATAGGGAGAGAGAGTTTGAAAGAAAAAAATTACGACCATGCCGTTACGGGAGCCAAAATGTCGGAAAAAATTCTCAGAAAACACGGTTTTTCAGAAGATAAAATACGCGAAATATGCCACTGCATAGAAACGCACAGATTCAGAAACAATAAAATTCCGAAAACAAACGAAGCAAAATGTCTGTTTGACGCGGACAAGCTTGACGCACTCGGAGCCTTGGGAATCGCCAGGTCGTATATCTACCTCGGCGAGATGGGCAACTGTGTTATTTACGCCAGCCCTCGGAAAAGAAGATCTCCATCCAGAGAAATAACCTATTCAGTGCAAGATGAATATGAGGCAAAATACAAACATATCCCCAAACAGATGCTGACAAAAACAGGAAGGTTGCTCGCCAAAAAAAGATTGAAGCGAATGCACGATTTCTTGAAACAAGTTGAAAAAGAGGCGCTCGGTGAATCCTAAAATCCACCGAAACCGGGTTTCGGTGGATTAAAACAAAACAAATTTATGGAAAAAATTTCATCCATTGACCGGGTTGTCGGAAAAATGACCCGCGCTGAAAAAAACCAAATTCTTATTGCTAAGGAGGAAATTTTTGACGACCAATTTTTTGAGAAAGTGGGAGAGAGGGAAAAGGAAAAAACGGAGGAAGAACTGAAAATAATCAATCTCGCCAATGAAGCGACGAATGAAATGAGGAGAGAGTACGGTTTGGAAGATTTTGATATTCCTCCCGAAAACTTCCACATTATTTTTAGAGATGTCTGGCCGAAAAAAAGACAGGTCGCTTTCTACGACGCAATGGTGCAAGCCGTCGCTGCGAAAGAAGAGCCTCGGAAAATGGTTTTTATGGAAAACACACTGCATGAAATGATGCATTTCAAGTCCTACAATGCCCTGCAGCTCACCGCCGAAAAGGAGCCCCGAATCGCTCCTTACCGCTGTGGTCTTGTGGTTGTCGGCAGAAACGCAAAAAAACAATACTTTTCAAGTTTAAATGAAGCGATAACGGCGGAAATGACGAAAAGGGCACTCCTAAAACTTTTTAAAAATCCTCTCTTTGCCGAAGAAAGAGAACAAACAAAAAAAATCATTGAAAAGTATCCGAATATTCGTGATAAATCAGGGCAAATGCTCTTTGATGAGGAAACTTATCACGTGGAACAAAAAGGCACAAAAGTAACACGTAACAATTTCAGCTATCCTGAAGAGAGGGAAATTTTGGACACTCTAATCAAAAAAATAATGGAGAAAAATCCGGGACGATTCAAAGACAAAAAAGAAATTTTTGAAATTTTTGCCAAAGGCGCGATAACTGGCAACATTCTGCCCATGGGAAAACTGATAGATAAAACATTCGGTGTCGGCGCACTGAGGAAAATCGGGGAAACTGACAAGAAAGCAAAATCATTGAAAGCCCTTGTCGCTTCCCTTTAAAAACCGAGGCGGGATGAACACGACTCCCAAAAAACAAGTGGGAAAATGAGTTTAAACAATGGAAAGTAAAAATTACAATGAAGCCATTGAAATCGCCCCCGGTGTTTACTGGGTCGGTTATTATGATGAAACCGCAAATTTTCACTGCAATCCGTATCTTGTCGTTGTTGACGGAGAGGCCATTCTTATTGACCCGGGTTCAAACCCCCACTTCCCCACCGTCGCGCGCAAAATTTCCTCGGTTATTAAATTCAGCAAAATTAAATATATTATCATCCATCACCAAGACCCGGATCTCGCCTCAAACATTCCTGTTTTTGAAAAACTAATCAACCGCAAAGACCTTAGAATCATAACCACAAAAAGGGTAAGTTTTCTGACCAATTATTACGGGTTTGAGTCTCCATATAAGTTTGTGGAAGACGGCCCTCTCTCTTTCAAGGGGAGGAAATTCAGATTCATCAATACTCCTTATCTTCACGCTCCGGGCGCCTTTACCACTTATGACGAAAAAAACAAAATTCTTTTTTCTTCCGATATTTTTGGAGCCTTTTCAGAGGACTGGAATCTTTACGCGAACGAAAATTATCCCGAGAGAATGGAGAAATTCCACCACACTTACATGCCCCCGGGAGAGATATTGAAAAACCAAATGAAAGAACTGGAGAAAATGGATTTAAATTTAATCGCCCCCCAGCATGGCTCGGTTATTCGCAAAGAATTGATAAAGAAAAATATTCTCGCCCTGAAAAAAATGAAAACCGGGGGATACTTGATAAAATAACATGCCTCAAAAAATCAGTGAAGAAAAACTGCGGCGGTTTGCCGAAAAGCGTTTCAGCGAG